>ENA-UOOK01000509-UOOK01000509.1-fermentation-metagenome-genome-assembly--contig:-NODE-509-length-51606-cov-5.688367_pt1 | contig 51606 bp, 52 predicted proteins | sample MGYA00245777_ERZ724023 | MGnify/ENA primary metagenome ERZ724023 (study PRJEB28704, sample SAMN03018312) | fermentation metagenome | biome: anthropogenic terrestrial biome; feature: soil; material...
AAACATGTTCATGATCTTTAGCTCCGATCGCATGCTCACCTACGCTTTTATTATAACATGGTATACATGATGGGTGTGAACAGTAACGAAAAATGCACCTTTCGGTGCTGGCAAGAAAGTAAATCAGGTTGACAAGAAACAACCGATACGATATAATACTTTGAATGTATTGTAGACGTATTAAAATCGTATTTTTATACGATTTTATAATCATGAATTTAGGAAGAGTTAGAAATGGCAAACTCTTTGCTATTCATGAAGAAAAGCAGTATGGAGGAAGGGTGTTTATGATGACAGAGAAGAGGAATATATTAACTTACGAAGGGTTACGTCAGCTCGAAGATGAGCTTCATGACTTAAAGGTAAATAAAAGAAAAGAAGTTGCACAGAAGATCAAGGAAGCCAGAGAGCAGGGGGATTTATCTGAGAATGCGGAATATGATGCAGCGAAGGATGAGCAAAGAGATATCGAGGCCAGAATTGAGGAAATAGATAAAATACTTAGAAATGCAGAGGTCGTCGTAGAAGATGAAGTGGATGTTGATGTAATCAATGTCGGCTGCAAAGTAAAAATCTATGATGTGGAATATGATGAGGAATTAGAATATAAAATTGTAGGCTCTGCAGAGGCGAACAGCTTAAAGGGAAGGATATCCAATGAATCGCCGCTCGGAATGGCTTTGCTTGGCAAACGCGAAGGGGATACGGTGAATGTGGAGACACATGCCGCTACCATCCAATATAAGATTTTAGAGATTCAAAGATCAAATTAATTGCTCTATAGCAAGTAGACAATATACAGCAGGATACTTAGAACTGCAATAAGAGGTGAAAAAATGTCGGAGGAAAGAATTCAGACGGAACAGGATGTTAACGAGCTTTTAAAGGTAAGAAGAGCAAAGCTTGCAGAACTTCAGGAGAACGGGAAGGACCCATTTCAGGTAATGAAGTATGATGTAACCTATCATACCGATGAGATCGTGAATCATTTTGAAACAGTGGAAGGCAAGATGGTTTCGATCGCCGGACGTATTATGACGAAACGTGTTATGGGAAAGGCTTCCTTTTGCAATATCCGGGACCTGAAAGGGGATATTCAGGCTTATGTCAGAAGAGATGAAATTGGTGACGAACCTTATGCTGATTTCAAAAGATATGATATCGGAGATATCGTCGGCATTGAAGGGGCAGTGTTTAAAACACATACCGGCGAGATATCCGTGAAAGCAAAGAAAGTGATTCTGTTAAGCAAGAGTTTACAGATCTTGCCGGAAAAGTATCATGGATTAAAGGATACGGACACCAGATATCGTCAAAGATATGTTGACCTGATTGTAAATCCGGAGGTACGCGATACCTTTATCAAACGTTCCCTTATTATCAGAGAGATAAGGAAATATCTTGATTCCAGAGATTTTATAGAGGTTGAGACACCGGTGCTTGTTCCAAATGCCGGCGGTGCGGCTGCAAGACCGTTTAATACCCATCATAATGCATTGGATCAGGATATTCATTTGCGAATATCGCTGGAATTATATCTGAAGCGTTTGATCGTTGGCGGATTGGAACGGGTATATGAAATCGGAAGGGTATTCCGTAACGAGGGATTATCGGTACGTCACAATCCGGAGTTTACTTTACTGGAATTATACCAGGCATATACGGATTATCATGGTATGATGGATCTCGTAGAGGAGCTGTTCCGCGAAGTTGCAATGAATGTGCTCGGTACGACCACAATAACCTATGATGGTGTTGAAATAGATTTATCAAAGCCATTTGAACGATTGACAATGGTCGATGCGGTTAAAAAATATGCCAATGTCGACTTTATGCAGGTGCCGGATGAGGCTGCTGCAAAAGCATTGGCAGATGAGCATCACATCGAATATGAAGCGAGACATAAGAAGGGGGATATCCTGAATCTGTTCTTTGAAACCTATGTGGAGGAGCAGCTGGTACAGCCTACCTTTATCATGGATCATCCCGTGGAAATATCTCCGCTGGCAAAGAAGAAGCCGGAAAATCCGGACTATACCGAGCGGTTTGAGCTGTTTATAACAAAGAGAGAGATGGCGAATGCATTCTCTGAGCTGAATGATCCGCTGGATCAGAGACAGCGTTTTGAAGCACAGGAAGCCCTGAGAGCTGCCGGTGATGAAGAAGCCAACCAGATGGATGAGGATTTCCTGAATGCGCTAGAATATGGAATGCCTCCAACCGGCGGGATTGGAATTGGTATTGATCGTTTCGTTATGTTACTTACCAATTCAATGGCAATCCGGGATGTATTATTATTCCCGACAATGAAGTCATTGGAGAAGTAGAAAACCAGTAAAATCAAGGGTTTGCGAGGTTCGGTAAGGTGCTTATTACAACGCTTACTACAACAAATTCGTAATTTGAGATGAAGAATTATGGGCTCAACTGACGGATTGCTTTGAATATAACAGGATAAAGATTAACGAAAAATAGGGACTTTCCTTTAGAAAAATCTAAAGGGAGGTCCTTTTTTTGTTCCATCGTATATTCAAAGAATGTATACGAGAAATTGCGATATTGTATACGAAAATAATATGAAGTCAGAAAGGGGCTAATAAAAATGAATAACACAGCGTTAAGTGCAAAGAAAGAATCAATCAGTTTCAAGAATGAAAGTCACCGAGAATTCTATGAGAAATGGATACAGAAGTGTAGATATAAGGACGTATATCATAAGGCATTAGTATATTGCCTTGGAATCAGTGAAGATACGAGAAACCATGTGAAAGAGATATATGATTTCAAGAGTGGATGCGTTCAGACAGAATGCCTGATGAGAGGATGGAATACCAGTGGAACCGTCAAGGTAATCAGAATGGCTTTCAATCTATATTGTAATGGAACACCGAGTGTAGATGATTATAAAAAGCATGAGGAGCAATTAACAGAGTGTCGCCAGTACACAGTGGAAGAACTGTTTTGTAGTGGATATGCAAGATACTTCTGGGAGGCGATTAAAATTAGATACCCAGAGTATTGCTCTTATGTAGATTGGGAGACGTTATATGTTAAAGGTTAGATTACAGGGTACAAAGGAATATATTCAATGGTTCTGTGGATTGCTGAAAAGCAGTCCGCAGATAGAAGTCATTCAGATGTCAGAGATCTATACAAATAAAGGAACTAATAAATATTACAGAATGTATGCAGAAATTCAAAAAGTAGAATTCAAGGAGGACAAAGCAAATGAGTAAAGTTATTATATGTGCAAATCAGAAGGGTGGAGTAGCAAAGACTACCACAACAGTTAACGTAGGAGTAGGTCTTGCAAGAATGGGCAAGAAAGTATTGGTAATTGATAATGATCCCCAGGGCTCTCTTACAGAAGCATTAGGATATCAACAACCAGATAGTCTTGATATCACATTGGCAAAGATTATGGAATGGGTATTGAATGAAGAAGACTTTGACTTGGATGCAGGTATTCTTCATCACGAAGAGGGAATTGACCTTATGCCAGCCAATATTGAGTTATCTGGTGTGGAAACATCTTTAATTGGAATTATGAGTAGTGAGACAGTTTTAAAGGAATACATCGAAATGATTGGAGATCGCTATGATTATGTGATTGTAGATTGTTCTCCGAACCTTGGTCAACTGACATTAAATGCACTTGTTGCTGCAGATGAAATTATTATCCCAGTACAAGCTGCATATCTGCCTATTAAGGGCTTAGAACAGTTGTTGAAGACAATTAGTCGTGTTAAGAGAAAGATGAACCCAAGACTTCATATCATGGGAATCTTGCTTACTATGGTGGATTACAGAACCAATTATGCCAATGAGATTACAGAGGTCTTATATAACGTATATGGGAAAAGCATTCATATATTCGATAGTGTTGTGCCAATGTCTGTAAGAGCTGCAGAAACACCTGCAGAGGGTGTCAGCATCTATAAGCATGATGGCAAAGGAAAAGTAGCAATGGCATATGTACAGTTGACAAAGGAGGTTGCTGACCATGAGTAGTAATAAGAGAAACCTTGGAGAGAAAATTCATTTACAATCATTCGATGAAATGCTAAAGGTTGATAGTTTAAATGATACTGCAGGGAATCAAGGTGAACAGATCAAGGATGTGGCTCTAACAGAGCTGCATCCGTTCAAAAACCATCCATTCAAAGTCTTAGACGATGACAAGATGGATGAAATGGTTGAGAGCGTAAAGCAATATGGGATTCTTGTCCCAGCCATTGTTAAAGTACGAGCAGAGGGTGGTTATGAATTGATATCAGGACATCGCAGACACCATGCGGCAACCCTGGCTGAACTGGAAACAATGCCTGTAATGATTAAGGATTGCAATGATGATGAAGCTACCGTGATAATGGTAGATGCAAATATTCAGAGAGAGAATATTTCCATTAGTGAAAAAGCCAGGGCTTACCGCATGAAATATGATGCAATGAAGCATCAGGGATCTACTGGTGGGTTATCGCTGCAGGAGATGAGTGATTCCGCAGGAGAGAGCTGTAAGACGATTCAGAGGCTTATCTATCTGTCCAATTTGTCAGATGAGTTATTGGAATGTATTGATTTGAAAAAGCTTGGAATAACACAGGGAGTGGATTTGGCATTTATATCTGCAGAACAGCAGGAAGTTGTCTATCGTGTTATGAATGAGAGTGGTGTATTCGTAAATATGGAGCAATCAGCTAGGATCAAGAATGCTGTTAAGGAAGGACTTTTTAATGAACAGTGGTTGAGAGAAATCTTAAGTTATAAAAAGGCAATAGTTCGTAAGGTCGTATTCAATCAGAAGAGGTTAGATTCCTATTTTGAACCGAATATGAGTAACGAAGATATAGAAAATATTATTGTGAAATTACTAGATGAATGGAAAGAGAAAGGGGGTCAGAATTAGTGGAGAAGTTAGAGCTTGATTTTTATTATGGGAGAGAGTCCGAGCAGTTTACGTTCTATAGATTGCCAAAGGCGTTAATTACAGATGAACGCTTTAAGGATATGTCGAATAACGCAAAGCTTCTCTACGGTCTAATGCTTGATCGGATGTCTCTTTCTAAGAGAAGAGGATGGCTTGATGAGTACAATAAAGTCTTCATCAAGTATTCTCTCAATAACATCGAAGAGGACTTAAATGTAAGCAAGAAAACAGCAGGAGTATTGCTTAAAGAACTTGAAAATATCGGCTTAATTGATATGGTGAAGCAGACTGGTGTGGCGAATGTAATCTATGTGAAAAACTTTGTATCAGAAGATAAGAGTAGTGCAAGTAAATCACCAGTAAAAGAAGTTCACCAGGATAATAATGATACCAGTGAGAATACGGAACCAGTGAAAAAATTACACCAGTGTTCAAATGGCACCAGTGAAGCTGATTCACCAGAGGAGAATTTTCGCCAGGATAATTTAGGGGACAAAACCAGTGAAGAAACTACCACGGTACCGGGGGAATTATTACACCCGAATAATAAAGAGAATAATAATAGATTAAGTAATACTAATCCTATCAGTCAATCTTATCAGCAGGTGGATGAGATGGATCAGGCAACTGCATACATGGAAATCATCAGAGACAATATCGAATATGATCTTATGAGGTCTAACTATCAGTGGCATGACAGAGATATGTATGATGAACTTTATCAGATTATCTGTGATGTTGTATGTGTTCCTCGTAAGACAATCAGAATCGCAGGAGAGGAATATCCTTACAGTCTGGTTAAGAGTAAATTTTTAAAACTGAATTCATCTCACCTACAGTATGTAATCGGATGCATGGAGAAGAACACAACTAAGGTTGCAAATATCAAAGCTTATTTGATTACAGCACTTTATAATGCACCTAATACGATAAGTCATTATTTCACTGCTGAGGTAAATCACGATATGTACGGTACGAATTAATCAATATAACTTCTGGTCAAGTTGACTAGAAGTAGAATCCCTTTGGTCACTCGACCAAGGGGAATGATTTCAAGAAAGTCAGAGAAATGATATATGGCTGATAAAGAAAAATTACGGTTCAAAGTAATCAAGACATATCCGACAGGTGATTGCATGTGTATGTGTGAGTATGAAGGAACAATCCGAGAATTGTGTGTTGAGTTGAATAAGTACACTGGTGGAGTATACATCTGGTCGAGAAGAATACTGGAAAAGAAGTTGTATCTATATGAAAAAGAGCATGAAGAGATTCACTTCGAAGTAAAGAGCCTCAATGCAAGAAGATGGAGAGTTATTGATAAAAACCAATTGAAGTATTCATAAATTAACGATATGATATATGGGAAGGCGAGGAATGAATTATGGCAAAATATATTGTAGAACATATCAAGACAAACTCATATGAAAAGAATTATAAGTTTCCATTAGTGAATATAGTTCCAGCTGTTGTGTGGAGCATACCATTACATCAGAAGTTGTTTCCAGATGCAAATTGGTGGGTGACATTTGGAATATGTGCAGCATTCGTCATTCTATATTGTGCGTTAAGTTATATGCCAATCATAGCTGCAGTTCCATGCATCGCAGGTGTAGTAATCTTTACTGGATTATTTTGGGTGTTTGCTGATTACATAGGAAATGACATAGCAAGGATTATTGTAAAGGTTGTTATCGTGGCGTTCTTTGGATTTATAGAATTGGCGGTATTTGCAAATGCAACGATACCTTGGTTGGATAGTAGAAATCCACAGAAACCGAGAGTGAGAAGAATTGAATAAGTTGTACCATAGAAAGAGCTTTATTGCATATAATAAAGAAATACAAGTCATACCACTTTCGAGAAAACGAAAGTTTTTGTTGTAAACAATAGTGACGAGTGGTAAAATTAAAATGTGCGTTTTGCTTGAAGGTGGAGGGGAAAATGATTTGTTATGACAATTTATGGTTATTGATGAAAAAAAACAAAATGACTAAAACACAATTGAGACTTGCAGCAGGACTGAGTACGAGTACATTTGCTAAATTAACAAAAAATGAGATAGTGTCACTAGATGTTTTGATTAGAGTGTGCGAGGTCTTTAAATGCCAAATATCAGATATTTGTGTTATAGATTACAGAAGGAAGGTGAAGTAAGTGAGTACCATTATGGATATAATTGCCCATGAGACAAATGGAAAAAGTTATAAAACATATAAATATACATTTGAAGGTACAGATACACTTTCTTTCGATTATGATGATCATCAAGAAATCACCTGGGATAGATATGGTGAAACTGTTCCTCCAGATGGTTCAATTAGTATGAAGACAAAAGCTGATGAGATATGCAGAAATGGAAGACCTCTATTTACATATTTCTTGGATGGTTCAAGACATACATATAAAGTTGATGATATAGCATATAAAAATAAAGTTTTTCCAGTTATTGCTGGACAGGTTGGGGTTAGCTGTTGCAAAAGAGTTGATAAGGAAATGCAACGATTTGATTTTGATAGACGTTTAGCAATTTCGTTACCCAAAATCGCAAGTCAGGATGATTGGAATAAAGCAGTATTCTTTGCAAATTTGCGAAACAAACTTAATGAAGATATAAGACTTCAAAGAAACGGAATAAGTTTTACAGATATTATTCCGTACAGTACTAAAGTGGATGAATTTGAGCGTTTAGAAAGTAAAGGAATTGCAGTAATCCAGGATTTAATGATTGATCGTGAAATTGATATGGTAACTAGACTTGTGGCCAAGCATAGAATAAGCGCATCTAATTATCTAATGAAGGATGGTTCTCTAGAGTATAGAGTGGATCATCTGGTCAATGACAGAGAACGAAGAAAGTTTCAGAGTAATTTTAGCTTTGTTGTGGGTGTTTCAAAATCATTCAATCCGGAAAATTGTAAAGATAAAAAGGGGAAGAATAATTCCAATATGATTGCTGATTTACCACTTTACCATAGGACACCGGTGAGTATGTATTCTTCTCCACGCCTTGCCGGAATGAAGTATGCGGTATGGTATCTGCGAATTCGTGATAAAAAGTATACTGTAAATACTTTTGATGGGATTTTAAAGATAGAAAAGATCTTAGTTACAGATGAACAAATAAATAAAGGCTTAGATACAGAAGAGGTAGATTTGATTTCTGCGAACATCATCAATGAAAGAAATCCGGTTTGTTACGGAGCAGATTCAAGATGGGCTAATCATTTATATCCCGTATATGTAACAGAATGTTATGCGAAAAGTAAATATTTGAGCAATACAATGTTTTTGAATCTATTTTAGAGAGGTGAATGCAATGGGAAAGGTAATAGGAAAAGTAATAGCCACAGAAAAAAATCCATCGACAATTGATGACTTCTATTTCTGGACAAAACAAAATTTGATTTTAAATCCATTTGATGTGGTTAAGGTTTCTCATCTTCAAGAAAGTGTATCATATGGAATTATTGAGGAAATATCACATATAACAGATACGGCTAATTTTTTGGCAGATTATGTATCAAATGACTTTGGTGATGTTGAAGCAGAAGAAAATACACATCGCATCGGAATGAATTATGTAAAGGCGAAAGTAATAGGAAATACTGGAAATGTATACATTCCTTTGATTAATAATTCAAGAGTAGAATTAGCAAATGAGAGTGAAGTGGCAGAGGCATTAGGTCTTAGTAATGTCAAAAATCCTGTTACATGCGGTTATTTGGAGATGTATACAGGTGAAGAAGACAAGGTCACATTACCAGTAAATATGGATTCAAGATTTTTAATTGGACCAGAAGGTGCACATTTAAATATATCTGGTATTTCTGGTTTGGCAGCAAAAACGTCCTATTCAATGTTCTTGCTAAGAGCAATTCAAGATAAATGCTTGAAGAGTGAAGAGGAAGAAGAAGATGTTGCATTCGTATTATTTAATGTAAAAGGAAAAGATTTATTGGCATTAGATGAACCGAATGATTTTGAATCTGATGAAGAGAAGAAAAGTACATTTGAGCTGTATGAGCATTTAGGGATGACTCCAGAACCTTTTAAAAATGTTCAGTATTATTATCCGTATTCATCAAATAAGATAGGAAACACCTATTTACATAAAGAAGCTTTTAAACAGCAAAAGAGTCAGGGAAAGGCACACCTATACAAATATTCATATGAGGATGATAAAGATAATTTAGATCTGATGTTTGCAAGTATGGATGATCCACAACAGACAATGGACTCAATTATCAACTACATTATAACAAATCAAGGTGGATTTGGTGGATTAGATGGTTGGGATGATTTCCTTGATGAAGTGCAAAAACATTGTAAAGCAGGAGCTGGTGGTGATAAAGAGATTACTGTAGCAAGCTGGAGAAAATTTAATCGAATCATTAGAAAATCAATTTATAGAAATGATATTTTTGGAAATGTGCATGATAACAATGAGGAAGTTCGAATAGGAGAATCACTTAAACGTATTAAAAAAAATGAAGTTCATGTCATTGACATTGCAAAGCTTAATGAAGATATGCAGGGTTTTGTTTTTGGTGATGCAATTAGAACAATTTATGATTTGCAATTAGGACAATTTAGTGATGAAGAAGGAATTGAGCCACCTAAAAAGATTGTAATTTTTATTGATGAGTTAAATAAGTATGCATCATCAGATACTCCAAAGAGTTCGCCAATTTTACATCAGATTCTGGATATTGCAGAAAGAGGACGTTCGTTAGGAATTGTTTTGTTCTCAGCAGAACAGTTTAGAAGTGCTATTCATAATAGAGTGACAGGAAACTGCTCAACTCACGCATATGGAAGAACTAATGCTATCGAAATAGCCAAGGCTGATTATAAGTATGTTCCGCAGGTTTATAAGAATATGATGACGCGTTTAAAACAGGGTGAATACATAATTCAGAACCCGGTGTTTAGATCGTTATTAAATGTCAAGTTCCCGAAACCTATATACAAGCAATATAAATAATTGGAGAGTGAAATACAATGGCAGTAGGAAAAAATTTCTTAGAAAATTTAACAGTGGCTATGTATGAAAACAGTTTTACTGTGTATAGAGAATTTATTCAAAATTCAGCTGACTCAATTGATAAAGCCGTTTCAACTGGATTGATGGATAAAGAAGATGCAGTAATTGATATTCATATTGAGTACAATAAAAGACGAATTTTTGTATATGATAATGCTATGGGAATTCCAATGAGATATTTCAAAAAAATCATGACAGATGTAGCAGACTCAGAGAAGGATCGTAATACTGAGAAGGGCTTTAGGGGAATTGGAAGACTCGCAGGACTTGGATATTGTGATACTTTAATTTTCAGAACATCTGCTAAAGGTGAAAATAAAGAATCTGTTATCACATGGGATGGTGTGAAGCTTAAAGAAATTGTAGCTGATCCAACTCAGCATCCAACATCGGATCAGTTAATAGAAATGATAACAGACATTCAATATGTTGATGCAAAAGAAGAAGAACATTTTTTTGAAGTAATAATGAATGATGTTATTTTTGAAAGCGATGATTTGTTGGACCAAGAACAAGTAATTAATTATTTACAGATCGTTGCACCGGTTCCTTATGCAAATTACTTTATTTTCTCATCAAAAATATATGAGTTTGCAAAAAACCAAGGCTTCAAAATAGACGAGTATACTATACTTGTAAATGGAAATTCCTTATTTAAGCCATATAAAACCAAGCTGTATGAAGGTACAGAGGGTAGCAAGAAAGAATACGATGAAATTCATGACGTAGAATTCAAAACATTTTTAGGTGCAGATGGAAAACCTATTGCCTGGATGTGGTATGGTATTGCAAAGTATGAGAAATACATTCCAATAGTGAATACGATGAGATGCATACGTTTGCGAAAGGAAAATATTCAAATTGGAGATGAGGATACTCTTGGATATGCAAAAGAATATTTTAAAGAACCTAGAGGAAATGGTTATTTTATCGGAGAGCTTTTTGTTGTAGACAATAACTTGATTCCAAATGCACGAAGAGATTATTTTAATCCGACACCTGCACTAAAATCTTTTGAACAGATTGTTCATGACTTTTTTTATTCAGATCTATATGACTTGTATCATTATGCAAGTAAAGTTCGTAGTGCACAAAAGTCACTCACAAATTTTGAAGAAAAGGAAAAGGAGTTTGAAGAAAAAGTCAAAAATGCGGGATTTATAGATAGTGAAGAGAAGGAAATAGCCAAGAAAGAAATTGAAGAAAGCCGTGAAAAGGTAGCCAAGGCAAAACGTGAACTTGAAAATCGTCGTAAAGATGCCGCAAATAATGAGGTGTTGGGTAAGGTTTTTACAGAAATAGAGAAAACGTATAAGAACGATGGGAGTAAAGAAACTGGAAGGCCTAAAAAAGATGATAAGTCAGAGAATACAGAAAAGAACAATAAGTATCTTACACAGTCATTATCAAAATTTGGAAAGAAAGAACAAAAATTAATTGCTAAAATATATGTAATAATTAAGTCGATGCTTCCAAAGGACATGGCTGAAATGGTAGTAAAAAAAATACAGGAAGAGTTGAGCAAGTAGATGAATAGAAAGGTTTTATTAGTCGAGCCAAATTATAAGAATAAATACCCACCTATGGGATTAATGAAATTGGCAACATATTATAGAAATATTGGAGACGATGTTATTTTTTTTAAAGGAGATTTAAGAGATCTTGTTTTAAATGACACATATGAAGCTCTTCTGAAACAATTATATGTAAATGATGATAGTATTTTTTGGGAAGATTACAAACCACAGATATGTAAATACCTAAAAAAAGGAACAAAGGAAATGTTGGATGAGATTCCATTAGTAAAAGACAATATTATCATTAGTGAATTGTTTAAATATTATAGAAAGTATTTTTACAATAAGAAGTACTTTTTACCCGAGAATAGAATTTATGATAGAGTAGGAATAACAACATTATTTACGTTTTACTGGGATATAACAATAGAAACAATAAACTTTGCCAAGCAACTTTGTAAAACGCAAGAAGGTGTGATGGTTGGTGGGGTTATGGCAACTATTTTGAAAGATAGAGTCCATGAAGCCACTGGAATTGAGCCATATTCAGGAACATTAAGTACGTCAGGTGTACTTGATGATAATGACTATATAATAGATACTTTGCCATTAGATTACTCCATTTTGGAGGAAATAGATTATGAATACCCTGCACATGATGGATATCTAGCCTATATGACCAGAGGCTGTATCAATAAGTGTGCTTTTTGTGCTGTACCCCAATTGGAACCTGAATACAAAGATTATTTGCCAATAGCAGAGCAGGTAAGATGGGCAAGTGAAAAGTTTGGTGGAAAAAAAGATTTACTTCTTTTGGATAATAATGTTCTGGCATCATGCCAATATGAAAAAATTATTGACGAGATTAAAGCGGCCGGATTTACTAATGATAGTACATTTGTTGAACCTAATATGTTCGAAGTAGCAGTTAAAAATTTAAGAGAAGGATATAATGAAAGGGCTTATATTAAAACAGTAGTTCGTCAATATCAAATGTTGGTAGCAAAACTAGGAGAACAGATTCAAAATATTTATGATTTGCTGGAAGAAAATCATTTGTTAAAGGATTATACTGCAAAAAAAGAAGCTATTCTAAGCACATACGATGTTGTAAAACCATATTTCGAAAAAATATATAAACGTAAAAGACCAAGAAAAAGATTTGTTGATTTTAATCAGGGAATTGATTCGCGTCTTATCACGAATGATAATATGAAGAAAATGTTTGAAATCCCAGTGCGCCCGGTTCGTATTGCATTCGATCATTGGGAGTTGCATGAAATCTACGAGCAATCAATTAGAACTGCCGTAAAACATGGACACACAAATCTTTCTAACTATGTATTATATAATTTTAAAGATAAGCCAATTGAGCTGTATAAAAGACTGAAATTGAATGTTGATTTGTGTGATGAATTAGGTGTGAGCATATACTCGTTCCCTATGAAATATCATCCAATCGAAGATCCTGATTATTTTAGCAATAGAGACTATATTGGGCAACATTGGAATAGAAAATTTATTAGAACAATTCAAGCAGTCTTGAATTCAACAAAAGGCAAGGTTGGAAAGGGACATTCATTTTTCTGTAAAGCATTCGGGAAGGATGAACATGAATTCTTTAAACTTTTGTATATGCCAGAAGCAATGATTATTTATCGAATTTATTTTGAAAATTCTGGATTAACTGAAAAGTGGTGGAGACATTTCGATGGTTTATCGGAGACACAAAAAGTAATAGTAAAGCCAATAATAGAGAGTAATGATTTTTCAGATTATGAAAGTAGAGTTACTGATCCGGAAATTTTGCATGTTCTTTCATTTTATCGTATAAAACGTGAAGATGCGGAAAAGAAAATGAAAGAATTAGAATAAGTAAATTAAATATGTTTACAGTAGGGGCAGTCGTGCTAGGCTAACCCAGGAGCGAATGGCTATGGTTTCTATATTAGGTAGAAATCAGGGCCTTTCTTTTTGCCTTTCTGCATGTCTGCGGGTTCATGCTGTCAACATATAGGACAAGATTAACTTCTGCTCAAGTTGACCAGAGGTGGTGAAGTTGGGATTGAGATGTTATTCCAGGGACAGTTCCCTAAAGCGCACGACATGAGAGTGCGGAGTTCTTTTGCGTAAATTGCTATGCATCTTTAGGCGTATCCTGTTATTCTTTTTTACTATTGCATGCTCAAAGACGTTATGGAAAGCGCAAGTTCGTTGAATCCTTATAAATACTGGGCTTCCAGGGCACAATCAATCTGTGATAGATATTTTTAGAAGAGAATGATTTGGCTTATAGGTGCAAATGCGTTGTGGAATCCGTAAATGATTTGCGGAGAGAAAATAGTGGCGTTTTTTGCAATCAGCTATTTCAAGCCCCAAGTACTTAGTGAGGACAGAGGAAAGGAGTGCGTGAAATATGAATATAGATATTTTAAAAAGTCTTCAAACCTACGCAAAGGTATATGCCAGTGTTGGTGCAAAACCAAAAGAGAGAGAAGCTATCAGAAGTGATCTAAAGGCTGATAAAGATAATCTGTCTGATAGCACAATCAGAAACCATTTGAATGACGTATTTGGTGGCAAGTTACCTTTACTGAAAATCCAAGATGCCACAGCTTCTATTGATGCAGTGGAACTTCGAAACTTTATCGAAGGTCTGTGCAAGACGCTCGGTACGGATGCAACTATTTTGTTTTCGGGTCCAGCACCAGCACCAAAGGGAAGAAAGGAACCGGATATTCCAACTATTAATATTGATGGTGTGAAACCTTCTCCTGCAATGCAGAACATGAAAAAGAGCTTAACAGATCAAAGGAATGAATCAAGTAAGAGAGAAAAGGAGTTGCAGGAACAACTTACTCAGAAAGATGAAAAAATTGCAGAACTAAAAAAGAGAATAGAATCTGATGTGACAAAAGCAATTCTTACAGAGGCAGATAAAAAGGTTGTAGTAATGTCTTCCGTTGTATCAGAGCCAGAAGAAGTCTTTCGGAGAGATTTCTTTTTGGATAAGCCAAGCCAGATTGTGGATGCTCCAAAGTTGGTTAGTAAAGCTGGTGGAGAGAGAAAATCATTCTATCGGAGTCTTGCTTCTTCGCAGTTGGTATTAACAACCGAACAGTATTGCAAGAGGATGGCAGAGCTTTTGTGTAAGAGCAAGTTCTTTGAGAATCGTCCTAAGGATGTGGAGCGAATGCGTAGTAAGAATGTATCGGAAGAGGATATTCATGACAATCGCAAGAAGTCTATTCAGATGATAATGCAGGATAAAGATATGAGTAATCAGATGAAACTTGCATTATATGCAGGATGGCATGAGTACCACGGAACGGAAATGGAAGACTTACTAAATTATGCAGGCGATCATGTGATTGATGCCAATTATGTTATTTCCTTATTAGAGCACCCAAAGGAATACAACAATTATGAAAATGTTAGAGGATTTCTTAGACAGGCGGTAAAAGCAAGTGAAGCACGTATGAAGAGAGAGACAGCTAGGGAACTAATCGCAGGTGACTGGTGCGTGATTGCAGAATATCAGGGGAAGCCTTGTAAGTTTCAGATGGTGCCAGTAAATGAATTGGTTAAGTTTAGGCATGCGTTGGAAAAGAATGCATATGGGGTAGCTGCAATTGAATTAGAGAAGATGCTTTCTATTGTAAGGAGTGCATCATTTGAAGAGAATAATCCAGACAAAGAAATGACTGTAAAAGATATAAAAGTAAGACAACCAGATGATGAATATTTTAAAGAGGCAACTGCAAGGATTCATGAAGCAGAGAAAGAATTTGAGCAGGATATTCATACACCAATTGATGATGAAAGTGCATTGGATGATTTTACAGAAAGTGAGGTAAAGAAGGATGGCAAATAATAAGCGACTATTTTTATCTCTATCCGAAGAGGATATACAGAAACTGGATTTCTTAAGAGAAGAATTAGGCATGAACAGATCACAGTATATTCGATATATTCTCTCTGGACAGACAAAGGTGCTGAGCCCATCTATCAAATATAAAGAGCTTGTGAAACATTTAGCGGAAATAGATATGCACCTTCGTGTCATTGCTTTGAAGGATACAGTGTCACCAGGAGAAACATTGGCAATATATTCTGAAGTTAAAGAGTTGAAGACATTATTAAGTATGAAAGGAACTTCTGGTCAAGTTGACCAGAAGTAGCGGTAGAGTGAATGGAAGAAAAAGAAATCGATATGGAGGAACTCATGGATTTCATGAATCAGCATGAAAGAGAGTTTTTCATAAGAGTAATTTTGAAGGAGGAAGGAGAACTACGTGGAGAAACAGATGGATGTAGTGTCAGTGAGACTTGTTAAGAATGCACCGCTATTAAGTAATAAACCAATTTGTAGCCCAGAGGATGCAGTGGAGTTATTAGGAAAATATATGTGTGAATTGGATCGTGAAGTTCTCTGCATGATTAATTTACGTACAGATGGAATGCCAATTAATTGTAATTTTGTAAGTATGGGTGCAGTGAATGAAAGCATCGCTCATCCACGAGAGATTTTTAAGAGTGCAATTCTGTCAAACGCAACATCCATGATTATTATACATAATCATCCATCTGGCAAATTAGAACCAAGTAAGAACGATACAATGACGACAGATCGAATATTAAAATTGTGTGAGTTGATGGGAATTCCGTTAGTAGATCATATTATTGTTGGCGGTGATAACCAGTCGTATTTCAGTTTCAAAGAAAAAGATATTTTAAATTTTGACCATAGTAGGTTAGAGACAGATTATAAGAAAATAGAATATCAAAGATATGCGGTGACAGAACCATCTGCAGTGGAATTTCAGAGTAGTGAGGATGTGGATAAGTTAAATAAGGTAGTACAACCACGCAGGCATCGACATAGATAAATGGAATCCCAGGGATAGAAAAAGTCCTTGGGATTTTTGCAATCAGCTTTTCTAAGCCCCAAGTACTTAGTGTAGATAAGAAATCTATAAATCTTGTGGAAAGGAGAGGAAAGCTTTGAAGAAAGAGAAAGTTAGCAGGGAAGAGCGAATGAGTGAGATTCAGCAAAAGTTGGAGAATGGCGTTCGAGATATTTTTGAATCAGAGAAATATAAGGAATATATCTCCACAATGTCAAAGTTCTCTTCTTATAGTATCAACAACTGTATCTTGATTGTTTCACAATGTCCAGATGCATCCTTTGTCTGTGGGTATCAAAAATGGCAGACTGACTTCAATCGTGTGGTCAATAGAAATGAACACGGAATCATGATTATTGCACCATTGAAGTATAAAGCAGAAGTAGATGAGGTTGTATATGACGAGAACAGTCATCCCGTAAAAGATACGAATGGAGATCAGGTTACTGAAAAGGCACAAAGAGAGTTTCAGGCATTTCGCCCTGCTTATGTATTCGATGTGAAACAGACATCAGGAGATCCACTTCCTACATTAGCAAACTTATTGGAATGTGGCGTAGAAGGTTTTGAGAAGATTAAGTCTGCATTGATTGCAATAAGTCCAGTCCCAGTATCTTTTGAAGCGATTGATAGTGGAGCAAATGGTTATTTTAGTCCAAGTGGACAATGTATTGTTGTGAAATCCGAGATGTCAGAGTTACAGACTGTAAAGACTCTGATTCATGAAATCGCCCATGCAGAATTAGGTCATGGCGGTGAGGATGATAAGTGGAATCGAGAGAGCAAAGAGGTTATGGCAGAGAGTGTTGCTTATTGGGTAAGTCAGATGTTGAATTTGGATACATCTGATTATTCATTTGGGTATATCTCTGGATGGAGTAAGAATCGTGAAGTGTCAGAACTGAAAGAGAATCTGGAACTTATCAAATCCACTGCGGATAAGATTTCAGCAGATTTGGAAAAAGAGCTAACCAAGAATATGAAGCAAGAAGAGAAAGAGATGCAATCTGCGGAAGAAACCCAAAAAGATGAAGCAACAGAACATGTTTCATCACAGGGACGAAGAAAAAAAACAGATAAATTTATCAGATTTTTTGCAATCAGCATTTTTAAGCCCTAAGTACTAGATGCAAGGATAACAATCCAATAAATAATCGGAAGGGAGAAAGGACTATGGATTATGTATCAGACAAAATTATAATTACAAATGAGTCAAGAGAAGACAAGGCAGCAACATTACTTGCTTATGATGTAGCATTTGCAGCAATGAAAAAGAAGAGAGAGGAGAACAGAAAACATGCTTAATTTTCAGGAATTTCAGGAATACGTTCAGATGAAACTGAGAGACGTTTTACCAGAGGAACACAAAGAGGTGTCAATTGATCTGAATCAGGTTCAGAAGAATAATGGAAAAGAACTTCATGCAATCAATGTTCGTACTGCAGGTTCTAACATTTCGCCAACCATTTACATAGATGGATACTTTGAGAAGTATCAGGATGGAGCAAACTTAGATAGCCTTATGGTCGATATCGCAAGAGTTGCAGTGAAAAATATCAATCCACCTACTGAGTTTGGAAATATCGCCCAGGATTTTAGAGACTTCAACTTTGTGAAGGATAAGATCATTATGGTGGCAGTAAACACAGCAAGAAACAAAGCAATGCTTGCAGATACACCTCATCAGAATCGAGAGGATTTATCCTTAATTTATAAGGCGATGCTTGATAATGATCGAGATGGAATTGCAACAGTAACCATTAAAAATGATCATTTGAATTACTGGGGAGTAACAGCTGCTGAAATTCATCAGATTGCAATGGATAATTCCAAGGAGCTTCTTCCAGTGACCATCCAGTCTATGAATGAGATTATGAGAGAAATGTTTTCAAAGGATGGAATGCCAGATGATATGGCAGAGGCAATGTTTGGGGAGATGCCAATGAATCAGCAGATGTATGTAATCTCTAATACAACCAGAGTGAACGGTGCAGCTGCAATGTTCTATGAAGATGCTCTTTCAGGATTAGCAGAACAGATGGAAACAGATCTATTTATTCTACCTTCATCAATCCATGAATGCATCGTAGTATCTACAGAACTTGGTACACCAGAGTCTCTTGCAGAAATGGTGCAGGAAGTTAATGGTACGCAGGTGGCAGAGGATGAATTCTTGTCGGATCATGTGTATCGATTTGACGCAAAGGAGAGAACGATTTCCCTTGCAGATATCACTTTGGCAGAACTGGAATCTAAGGTGTCCGATAACACAGCAACATATGAAGCAACAGAAACTAACACAGAGGGCGCACGTCCTCGTCATCACAGATAGGAGCGTGAGAATATGCAGGTATCAGAAGTAAGACTTAATCTGTTAAAGACAGATAATGCAGTCAAAGCAATTGGAAGTTTTTCGTTAGATGGGTCATTTGCAGTACGTGGAGTACGAGTTATGGAAGATAAGAATGGTTGCAACTTTGTGGCTTTTCCTTCCAGAGAAAAAGCAGATGGATCCTATGAGGATATTGCATTTCCATTAAGTAAGGAATTGTATGCAACAATTACAGGAGCAATCATAGAGGAGTATAAACAACAGGTGGAAAAGCAGGAGCAGACACAGGATCAGTCTCAGGAACAGACCCAGACAGAGGGCGCGAACGAAGCCGCACCTGCTCCGAAGAAAGGCAGAAGCAGATAAGGAGAGTGTTCAATGCAGGTAACAGAAGTTAGACTTACAAAGGCACCAAGTGAAGACAGTTGCCTTGCTTATGGAAGCATCACATTGGATGGTGACTTTGTAGTATGTGGGATAAGAGTATTAAAGACAAAGGAAGGAAATCAGTTTGTCGGGTTTCCTTCCCGACAGAATAGCCGTGGTGAATATAAGGATGTATGTTTTCCGATGGATCGCGGGCTCAGAGAGGATATCAATATAAAAGTTCTCGAAGAGTATGAGAAACTATAGACAATCAGTTAAAATTTTGATAAATCCTCTTTTTTTAGTATGTAGCGGTAGCCGTCCTTTCTAGGGCGGCTACTGCTATATGGGAGGTGAAAGGAAAGCGTATGGCGCAGGGAATCGTAGTGAAAATATGGAATGTAAGTGCAGGAGCTGGTACGAGATCTGCTGCAGCACAGATTGGAAGTTCCATTGATTACATTGAAAATCCTGAGAAGGTGGGCGTGAAGCTAGATTTGAATACAGAGAATCAGATAAGTAATGAACTAAGTTACGTGGCAAATGAGATTAAGACGGTGCAGGGATTATATGTGGGAACGAGGCATATTTCGGATTTTAATAATGCAACCAACGAGATGATGCAGGTAAAAGAATTCTATGGGAAGATGGATGGTCGAATAGCAACACATGGAGTAATCTCACTGGATGAAGAAGAGTCAGATCCGAAGAACGCAGGAAAACTCATGATGTTATTGGATGAATTGATGGAGAAGGTTTTTCCAAACAACCAAGTCGTGTATGCAGTCCATACCAATACAGAGAATCTTCATATCCATTTTATCCTGAATACAGTAGGGATGGATGGAAAGAAGATCCATATGGATAAGAATTTCATGAGAAAGGTGTTTGAACCAGAAATAAATAAACTAGCAGTCAAATATGGTTTTACACCGAACAGCACATGGTCGCAGACACCAAAGAAAGATGATGTACCAATTGCAACAAGAAAGATTTTGTTGAGAAAACTCATAGATCATGCAATTGAGCAGACAGATGATATTGCATCCTTTATTGCTTATTTAAGAGCAGATGGATTGTCAGTAAATGTGGGAAAGAATATATCAGTTCAGATGGATGGAATGCCAAAGGCAATGAGAACAGGTTCATTAGGTGAGAATTATACACTGGATGGAATCGTAAAACGTCTTACTTCTAAGATGGACCCGCTTGTCTGGAAGTCAGTAGGGGAACATTCACATTACCTCCCAGAACGAGAATTGATGAACTTTACACCTAGTAAGATGAAGAAATACAAGAATATGTCTGAAGAGGAAAAGTCAGAGGCAGTACGCTTACTTAGGAAGAATCGGAATCCTTGGGAGGAATCACGTAAAGATAACTGGGCGATTCAGAATATGTCTAAGCAGTTAAATGAAGTGGCATATGTCTATGAAATCGTTCATTTCTATTCGCATGGAACAGATAATACAAGGCAGGCGATGGAAGAGATTGCAAAGCAACGCAAGGAATTATCAGCAGAAAAGAAAGAGATTCGAAAGAATATTCAATCTTATAAGCCAATAACAACAATCTATGAAGAAATGAAAGCATACATGCTTCGGGCATATTTATATGATGCATATGGAAGAACAGAGTATGTAGATGATTTTGTGAAATATAAGGAATTGTCAGACCGGTTGGAAACAATCTATGGAAAGACTGTGGAGGAAGTGGCTGATTTTATCGTGGATCAGAAGAATCAGCTTTTATATGCCAAAGCACAGGAAACAGAATTGTCAGCCCAGTATAGAGTAATCAAAAAATATGTTTCTGAGGGTAGATTTGTAGTAAAAGAGGATGGTTTGTCATTCTTTAAGGCAGTCGGTCATAGTGAAGCACTTCGTAATGCCAGGGACTATAACATCTTGGCATCTGATATTAAGTATATCACTGCAAAGGGAGTGGATGATGTAACGATACGAGTTATTACAACACCAGAAGTAATTGACGGAAAAACAACAGTGGCAACAACGGTCACTGTATTAGGAGAGAACAATCACGTTATTAGAGAAATCTCTTCAAATACTATGGAAGCAAAGGCTTTTAATGAAGCAATCTTTGAGTTTGCAGATGAATATGGATTAAAGGAATGTCAGACAAGCAAGAAAAATATTCGAGGAAATATACTCTAGTTTTTGCAATCAGCTTTTTCAAGCCCCAAGTATTTTATAGGAGGTGAGGAAAATTGCAAAGACTTAAGTATGAGAAAAGATCGAGTGGAAATCTTGTTACAGAACCGAAGGTCTATCAAACCGAGTCCATATTTAAGCAGACGGAAATCAATGAGATGTTCCTTCAATTGAAAGCCAATGTATGTGATCTGAATCCTGCTTTGGTTACCAAGTGTATTACTGGAACTGAGCAGGATTTTATTATGCTGATGAATCGAGCAAAAGACTTTATTGAGTATTCCTATCCATCAATCAGTGATGAAGATAAAAGAATTCTTTTGGAAATGTTTCAACAGTGTGTCTTTGGTTATTATGTTTTAACTCCGCTTATCATTGCAAAGGATGTGTCAGATATTAAGGTGTTATCCTTTGATCACGTGGTGGTAAAAGCAAATGGCGAGCGATATGTGGCAGATGTGAAGTTCTTTAGTGAAGAGGATTACAGACTATGGTATGAGAGAATCCATCGAATTCACAGACTTGGACGAACAGAGGAATATGCATTGGGGCATTGCACAGACCGAAAAGGCGTAGATGCATTTTATCTGCGAATTGATGTGCAGCATTCCTGTATTACTTCTACAGAAAAGAACAATATTCATATTCGAAAGATGCCAAAGGAAAAACTCACTTGGGAATATCTGAAAGAAAATAAGATGCTTGATGATGAAATGATGAACTATCTGGCAGATCGAATTCTTGCAGGATATGGATTCCTTATTTCAGGACGAGGTGGATCAGGAAAGTCAACGCTATTAAACAATATGCTTGATATGATTCCATTCAATGAATCTATCTTGGTGTCGCAGGAATCGGATGAGTTGTATTCCAATCTTCATCCCCAGGTGCAGTTCGAGCATACAATGAGGGTTCGTAAAAATGAAGCAGTGACGGATTTTTCTTTGGAAGATGAACTTCGACTGGGATTATTGCAGGATATTGATAATTTCATCATTGGTGAAATTAAAGGTGGAGAGGCATTGCATGTATTTACGACAGCTATGAGTACAGGTGCAAGATTTTTTGGAACCATTCACTCCAATGATGCCAGAAGTTCCGTGACAAGATTGGCGCAGTGTGCAAGGTATGTATCAGATTATCCAATGGAAACATTGGAAGAAATGCTTACCTGTATGCCATTCGTGCTGATTCATATGAGTCATTTTTCCATTGATGAAATCGTTGAGATTGATGGATGGGATGCAAAGGAAAAGAAGCTGATTTATTCAGAAGTTTACAAGAAGGTGGAAGGAGAATAAGCCTGTGATATATAAGACGTTAGAAGGTAAAAAGTTATGGTTGTGTATGTAATATTGGTATTCATAACTTGTGCAGTTGTTCTGTGGTCAGCGGTGCAGGACCTAAGAGAAAGAATGATATATGTTTTCCCAATTACAATGCTTCACATCCTGTGGAGTGTTTACTTGTACAGTTTTACAGAATGGCCAAAGATGTTGCTGGCTGTATTTTGGATTCTACATTTATGTTTATATCTTGTGCTTAACAGATTTTCAGTCTGGGGAAGTGGCGATAGCGACATGTTTTTGCTATTCGCAGATATAGTCTTGGCAACAAGTGTTGTTATGAATGGCTATTCTGTAGCAATTATGGAGTGTTTGTATCTGATAGCGGGGTTATTGATATCAATTGTAATTGGAGTAATCGAAAGCAGGATTAGGAACAGAAAAATGGCAGGTATGAATGAGATTGCAGTAGTTCCAGGATTGGCAATCGTGATGATTGTAGTAATAGTGAGATTCTATATCTGGAGGTGGATGTGATGAATGATGAAATTATGATATTGGAAAAGATGCTTCCACAGCTGGCAAAGGTAATGAATGTTGTTCCAGGTGAGATGGTAAGAATGAAGGAAAGCGAATCAATTCTAATTCTACAAAGACGAATGAAAAAGATTGATCTGCAAAAGACAATTGCGGATTACAATGCAATCTTTGCAGAGAATGATGGAACAACTTTAGAAAAGCTTAAAGTGGCTGTAATTTCTTATGTACGAATTAAGATTCTTGTGGGTAGGAAAGAAACTGATTTTAATCCGAGATCCTATCGTGAATTGATAAAGGAATTCAAAGCACAGATTGTAAAAGTCAATAATATCATTCACCTGACACAGGTTAATTCCATGACAGCGGATGACTTCCAAAAGGAAAAAATAAAGCTGGTGTTAGAGAAGAATAAAGCTTTTCTTGATACATTTCAGCAAGAAGTGGATGACTTGGAAAAGAAGTTGGAACGTATGCCAGTTGAAGAAGAACAACCTACAGAGAGTGCTACTGCCATTTTGCAAGACCAGGCGAGTAAGCCCGAAAGGAAACTAAGAAAGTCGGGATTTTCCAATGTAATCAGCAGCATTTCAAAAAGGATTGAGAAATCACAGGAAAAGAAATCTGTTGATGAACAATTAAAAAATGTGGAAAAAGACCAGTCTGCAACAAAATGTGTGGAAATCCCTTTCTATGATAAAAGTCTTTCTTTCACCGAGGCAATAAACTGCAAGGATATTCCAACGTATGTGCTTCTCAAGAGAAAGAACAACATCTATTTTGGTATGAAAAAGAATATGGGAAAGGCTTTTTATGATAACCGAGATCAGTCACTTATGGAGCTAACAGAGGCAACAGATGAATTCTTACAGTTTATGTCAGAAGATTTGCTGTCAGATGAGTATAAGCTGAAGGTGTTTGCAGATAAAGAAAAAGACGGACTTCGGATGTACTTTGATTTTGTATCTAACTGTTTTCAAAAGAATATCGGAGTGACATTGACAGTTCAGGAGTATCTGGGATTCAAGTCATATTATAACCAGTTGGTGAAGAAAATGTTTGAGTTAGAGCAAAAGGAGAAAGAGTCCTATTACCGTGCATTGATTCTGGCAGATATTTATTCCAGATATATGGAAAGCTATGATTTGGAATGTGCAGATGATGAAGAGACTGTAATTTTAAATATCATTCACGAGAGCAATGAGGGCTATATCAGTGATCTCAATCTCATTATTGATAATCATATTGTGGATGCAGATGCAAAGGAAGATTTGGAAGAACTTAAGAGAAAAATCAGTGACTTCAATAAAGAAGAATCTGATGATAAAGCAACAAATGAAATCAAGCAAAAAGTACCTGTGGAAACATTGCCACAAGCCTTGCCTTATGAAGGAATGGGCTATGTACCACAGATGTACGGTATGCCATCATTTCCAGTGGTGAATCAGGGTATGATGCAAATTATAATTCAGATATTGAATCAAGACCGAGAGATTGTAGATGAGGCATTATATGCAGGAAATAATATTAGACAGGCTTTATATGATTACTCCACAAAGGATGCTTATATCAAAAGGCTTGGATTTCGTAACAATGGAACAGATGTATTTTACAAAGAGGAAGTTAAGTAGTAGGAAAGGATGAGAATATGAGGAAATACAATTTATGGATATTTGCGATTACAATTGCTTTTGCAATCGGTGTGGCAATTATGTTGAAATTAAATGATGGGAAATTACCAAGCGGAGATAGTAAGAACCAGAGAACAGAATCTGTGGCAGAGAACACAGAAGAACCAGAGATAGAATCATCTGAGAAAGTAAGCAATAATCCTGTGATTACAGATGATTTTAAGGAAATCTCTAAAGCAGCTAATTACATGACTGTAGAAAAGGTGATCCGTACAATGACAGAGAATGATGATGGAAGTTCAGAAACGAAGTATGATTCGTATTTGTTATCAGAGGTTGATCTAACTAATAATTCAGAGATAACAATGGATTACTCGGATGCGTCAGTTGGAGATGGATTTGAAATTGAAAAAGGACGTAGTACAGATTTTCTAACAGAGTTTGGCTTTGATTATAAACAGATGGATGGCACAGAGATTTATGAGAAGCTACTGGAAAACGCTGGTATCGATGGTGACTTAAATAAAGTTACCTTTGATACAGCTGCATTTGATATGACAGGTCAGGAAGTCTATGTGTTAGATGAAGAATGTAGTGTGATTAAGAGCCTTCTTGATAATACAGAGTATGATGAACTGATTAGTTCAGAGGTATCTTATCAGATCGTAAAGACCGAGAATGTAATCAATGTTCCAGATTACTTTACAGCGGTTGTTCAGTACCGAGTGAATGAACAAATTGTGACGAAGAATCTGTTTTTGCAGATAACTATTAACAGTGGTAATTAAGGAGGCATCATATGAATTTGAAGAGTAAGATTCTATTATGCTTTGGCATAATCATTGGAATATTTGCCTGTCTTCACACGACTGTATTTGCCGATGATATTGGAGATACTGGTGGAACTGATCAGGGAAATATTACAGGAAGTAATGTATATACATTTAACTATATTTATGATTCCTCAAGAGATGCCATTGAATTGCAGGTAGTAACAGAATATGCAATTAGTAGTTTTGGAAATACAAATAGCCATACCTATACAAGCCCATCGGATCAGCTTGTGTTACATACACAGAATCCAATCTGTGGTAATTCCATAGATAATGCAATTGCAACAATGAATTCGGTGGGTGGCTATAATTTATCGGTGTCGGATGTAAAGGCTGCGCTCAATAATCTTGGATACTATGATAAGGGAAATGGTGTCTGGGTATATAATGGTGGTTATCTGACCTATGTATCAGCGGTGAAAATCAGACCTCAAAAGCATACTGTTCATTATGATGCAAATGGTGGAAGTGGTGCACCTGGAGATCAGACCAAGACGCAGGGAGAACAGATGAATCTTTCATCACAGAAACCAACAAGAACTGGATACACGTTCAAATATTGGACTGCCAGCATTGGAGGTAACTTTAGTCCAGGGCAGAATTATACCCATGACCAAGATGGTGGAACAGTAACGATGAAAGCATATTGGAAGGATGAAACAGCACCAGACTGTAGTGATTTTGTTGCCAGACCCAATCAATGGAGTGCAGGAAATGGTACAGTAACATTTTCAGCACAGGATCAAGGTTCTGGATTATCGGCTATTACACTGCAGAGATATTCTTATGTGACACGTTCATGGAGTACGGTGAAAACATGGTCATATAATGGTACAACTTCGATGGTCACAGGAAGTTACACGGAATATTCAGAAGGAGTGTTTTATTACAAGCTGACAATTACAGATAAAGTAGGGAGCACAACCACTAAAACATCTGCGACAATTTATCTGGATCATTCCAATTCAGTGCTTAGCGGAGCACAGAATACTTACACTGACTGGACAAATGTAGCACCAATTATTAGCTTTTGTGCAACGGATTATTTAAGTGGGACAACCTATACAGGTTCTGGTCTTGCGTCAGTTGTGATTAAGGATGATTTGGGAAATGTTGTGGCAAGAGGGACTTCCTCAGCTTATTACAGGTTAGCTGCCAAGTACGAAGGGATTCACACTTGGTATATTATAGCAACAGATAATGTAGGGCACACAAGCAGTTCGCAGGCTTCGACAAAATATGACATTACTGTGCCAGGTCTGGACGGAACGGAAGTTATGGATGTAATCAATGGAGTAACGGTATCGGGGTATTGCCAGGATAACATTATCAATCAGCATATTGATGATGAGGCAAGTAGAAGTGTGAATCATCCCAATGTAACATCAGGATTAAAGAGTGTAATCTTGTATAAGGTATATCGAGGCAATAAGACAGCGATTACAACAGATACGACAAGAGCAATATTTGGAAGTGCCAATACGCATTCTTACTTTGATATGTATTATGATATCAATCCAACGGATGATATTGTGGACTATTATCTAGTAGTTGTTCAGGATTATGCAGGGAATACAGTAACTAAGAAATTGACCAGTCAGAGATCACTTCTGTCATGGTTTCATACAAGTATAGATCGAAGTACTTACGAATAAAGAGTTAATGAGCATCGCTTAGCGGTGCTCATTTGCATTGTGGGCGATAATGAAATGTGATACTATTTAACTATGTATTCGGTAGAAGATATGGGAATTGTTTTGAGGAGGTAGACAGATGGCAACATGTAAGAATTGTGGAAAAAAGGGCTTGTTTTTACATTTAAATGTAAGAGGATTATGTGCGGATTGCGCAAAGCTAGCACAAAGTGTTCCTAGTAGTACAGCAATTACAATTGGAATAGATGGAATTAACAAAGGGAGAGAATATGCTGGTGTTGGACATATGGATGAAGAGCAGGTTTGTAAGTATTTCATAGATGAACTGGTGAAGCGAGGAAAGGAACGAGATAAATTCAAAATTGAGCACAGAGCACAAGATTATACATCACTTGTGTATGGTCTTTCTGATTTTATGCGTGTGAAAGTAACAAGCAATGTTAAATGGATTTCAATTGAAATTGGGACGGCGGATCGTGAAAAGTACAAGGATAGTCCATTGTTTGAAAAACAGACGAATAAAAATGAAATTCATTGGAAGTCATATTATGATAGTGACGAAGATCTGAAGAATTATGTGGATATTGCTGCAGGAGCATTTATGGCAGAAGTATATGGAACAGTCAGAGAATTAACAGATAAAGAAAAAGAAGCTGCAGATTATTTGTATGATTTATTCTTAGAGTGTGGCGCAACACCAGATGATTTTTACCTCTATATATTAGCAAATGAGTTTGAACTTATTTTTCGTTCACAGTATGGAAGTATTCGAGTTAAGGCGTATGCTAAGAAAAAAGGTGGTTACATCATAGACAATAGGTTTGATGAATATAAGATTGATGCAGCCAATGGAAAATTGGCATATGTAGAATTAAATGAGCTTGATATCCTGAAAGAAAAATATATACCAAGTAAAATTAAAAAAGCACTGGATGATAAATATGCAAATGATATGAGTAATTATTTGAAGTATAAAAGATAATTAATTGAAATCATTTATGAGATTAGTTTGGGATTTTTGCATTTAGTTATTTTGAGCCCCAAGTACTTAGTATAAGGAATTGATATTTCTTAAATAAGTGTGAAAGACCAACTATCAAAAGTCAATAGATAAATAAAAAAGTTTTTTGTATATTTGAAGAATTTTTATGCATTACAAAAAGACCTGCAAAAAGCAAGTTTTTTGAAAATATGTAGTGGAAGTTTATTAATCTCGAGGTGCTTGCACCTCATAAGGAACATTGTTCTTTACCACAGCGTAAATCGTATAGCAAAGCTTACGAGCAACAGCACCTACAGCAACATTATGATGTTTGCCTTCCATACGTTTCTTTTGATAAAAGGCTTTAAACACAGGATCTGCGTTAGATGCAACAAATGCAGCTCTAAATAAAGCTTTTCGTAAGTATGGCGAACCTCGTTTGCTCATGTGGTTGCTCATGCATTCATACTCGCCAGATTGTGAAACAGAGGCATCGATGCCGGCATAAGCAACAAGCTTTGCACCACCGCTGAAACGATTAATATCGCCAATCTCCCCAAGTATGGTAGCACCAATAACATCACCTATTCCGGGAATTGTTGTAATAGGAGTTTTTATTTTTTCAAGAAGTTCAGACATCTGGGATTCAACATCAGATACCTGCTTTTCTATAAAGTTGATTTGCTCAATTAGAAGTTTCAATTGAAAAGAAAAGCTGTCAACACAAAAAGTAATACCAAAGGATGTCTTAGCTAAAGCAGATACATCTTTGAGTTTTCTAGCGGCATATCCTTTGAGAGTAACTTGCGACAAGATTGCTTCTAATTGTTCAGAAGTAACATCTTCGTAGTCACCGGGTGAGTTTAGCTGTAGCAATAATTCTTTTGATGTTTTACCAAATATATCAGAGAATGCATGATGGTATTCAGGAAAGATTTGATCCAAGACACAAATGGTTTTTCTTTTGAGGTCGCCAATAGAACCAACAAGATAGTTTCGAAAGCGTGATAGATTACGCAGTGACATGGTATCTTCGTCAGCGAGAGAAGTTTCAAGAAAGTCACCATAGCGGATAAAATCAGCGATTAGTACAGAATCAATGATATCTGTTTTACGTTTTCTGATTTCAGTTCCTTTACGCCAACCATCTGTTTGAATGGGATTGATTACATGTACAACAAAGTTGTTTTCAATGAGAAATGAGTAAAGTGAAAGCCAATAATGACCAGTAGCTTCCATTCCGATTTCAAGTTCAGCAGCATAAGGAGTAATCTTCTCTAAAAGTGTAGCTGCTCCATCTGAAGTGTTAGAGAAAGAATGAGCTTTAAAGATAACTTTAGCTTTTTCATCCATTAGAGAAGCAACATGTGTATTCTTACCAATATCAATACCTAAATAAAACATAAACATCACCTGCAATTAAAGTATTTTAGATAGATTCCACTGACTGATAAACGTTACTGCCTTATTGTATATGCGAGGTACCCGGCTGGGTCGACATCCAACTTATTCGTAAACTTGTTTACCAGACAGAGGCATCACTCTTTCGATTACGAGATCATAGTCTCAAGGAGAAGCCGATGTCACTCTATCTAATAGAACAATTATACAAGATAACCTTGTATAAATATACAGTTAACAAAGGGTTATAGGTTACCTTTATCAACCTAAATATATTATATAAGGAGAAGAGGCGACTGGATAAGATTACATTGAAGGTAAAAGAGTGCTGTGAGTTTGAAACACTTGGAGAATGCCGCGAGAATATTGAATCAGTGGAAGAGGCAATCCAATTATGGAGGAGAATCCCTGCAGATAGAATGCATGGAATCAAGTCAATTGCAGTTGTGTTAGAATCACCAGGAAACATTATGGATGGTTCAGAGATGGACGTTTTGGTAGGCAATCATTTTGATTTAGAAACATTAGAATATATTCCTGACATCTTAGAAAATAAGCAGGCACAGAAAATGATAAAAGAACTTAAGAAAAGTTTTCCAGAGATGGAAGTCAGAGGCCGTGTTCCAGATCAGTTATCAGACATACAAGAATCGAATAATGTCGAAAAAGCAAATGTAAGACGTATGGGACACCAAAGGTAAGATTAAGGACAGCGGTTTATATCGCTGTCCTTTTTAGGAGAAATGAGTGGAATAAAATTTTATAAATGGTACAATAAAGCAAAGGGAATTACAGTAAATATATTCGAAATAAACATGTCCTATTATGACAATATGATAAAGGAGCTAATGGTTATGAAGTTGAAATTTAGTCTGAAAAATAAAGAAGCAAGTTTAGAAGCTGATGTAGAGAAACTTGTTGAAAAAGGAATGGACCAAAAAGCAAGTAGACCTGAGAAAAAAGCAAAATATCAAATTAAACAGGAAGAAAAAAGAAAGAATGAAGAATTAAAACAGAAGCATTTTATCCAAGGAATGATAATGATGCTTGTGATAGTTGTTATTGCAATTATTATTGGAGTCATTGGAACGATTTTTGGAATATAGAAAGGATACATAAATGGCTGTGAAGAAAAAAATGAATGTCATTTTCAAGAATGAAGATGAGTATCAGAAGTATAAAAGTGGTCAAACTCATTCAGATAAAGGGTTAAGAACTGAGGACGGAAAGCTTAGTTCGTTACCTGATATTGAAGAGATAAAGGAAGAAGAGATTATTTTTGCTCCAGTGAAAGAAGATAGTGAACCAGGATTTGGAGAAAAGATGTTATATGCAATCTTAGAGGGGTTATATGAAGGTGTTCAAGACGTATTATCTGATGAGCAGAATAGGAAAGCTATAGCAGCACTTGCAAGTAATTGGTGGAATGGAAAAGCATTACCAGGAATAAAAAAGAAGTGGGATGACGTGAAAAGTGTTGTTCATTCTGCTAAATCAGGAGAAACAAAGGCTGAACATATAAACTTAGAGAGAATAAAAAAGAATACTTCGATAGAAACAGTAGGTACACAAAAGATTGATGACAAGAAAGAAAAGAGTTTTCAGAAAAATAAGAAGAAAATAAGTACAGAAGAATATCAAGAACAAGTCGATCAGATAAAAGTGTTGGCAATACTCTTGGCAGATAGAATAAGAAGATTATCAAATAGTTGTGTTGATTTGAATAACATGTCAGATGAAGATTACATGTTACGTCAGAAAGAAATTAAAGAGCTTACAACAAACGAAGTTATGGGCAGCATAAAACTATTGGTGGAAAAAGAGGGATTTGCACTAGATGAACCTACTGAGAAAATGTTTCATGAATTCATTGCGGGTAACCTCATTGTTAATGGAGAGTTAGTGCCAATAGATAGAGTTAAAAATAGCAAATTATTGAAAGAGATAGACCATAATTGAAGCTTTTGTCCCCTTGGGAGTCGGGCAAGGGGATATAGGGGTTCGGAATGGTACCATAAGGAAACAGAATAGAATTTTAGCAGTCCTTCAGAAAGATAAAAATTTCTGGAGGATTTTTTTACGCATTTTTTGCAATCAGCTTTTTCAAGCCCCAAGTACTTTATGTAAGGAACGACAACGCAACATCTTTTGAAGATGAAAACTGTTGAAAGGCTTGCAAATAAAAGGAGAGGAGAAAAGGCAGATGAATAAGATCATGCAGAAACTTGATATGGCAATTATCGGAGCAAAAGCAAAGCTTATGGAAAAACGCGAAGGTTCAGACCAGCTTATCGTAATGTTTATCATTATTGCAGTAGCAGCGGGAATCGCAGGACTTTTATATATCTTTGCAAAAGGTACACTGCTTCCAAATTTACAGACCAAGATCACAAACCTGATTGACGGCTGGTTCAATCATTCATAAGGAGGATACATGGCAAAAAGTGCAGGCGAAAGAGCCATCTTGAAAGAAGAAAAAAGAGAAAAGAGAGAAAAGAAACGCCGAATCGAACAGGCTAACAAAATGCTGATTCCAGTCAGTAAAAAGACAAATCTTTCGCTAGGAATCATCTCATTTGATCCCGAAGGAACATTCAGGCTTACAGACAAACGTTGGATGAAAGTGTTTGAAGCAGACGGAGACGTATGTAATCTAATGGAAATTATGAGAAATCTCTTAGGCAGAATTCGTATGACGATGCACTTAGGAGCAGATAGTGGCAGGGACATCTGCCACGTTTCTCTTATGGAAACCGGAGAAATTTATGAAGAAGTAAGACAGCAGATGAAGCGTGACGAGGAAATCCTAAGAAAAGAATTGTCACTAAGAGCAATGTCTGTTGATGAGGTCATGAATCAAATCAGTAGCAATAGCTTTAAGGATATTCGGTTTTCTTATGCGTCCTACGTGCGTGGAAATAAGGATTGGAAAAAGGAATGCTTTGTTGAGTCTACAAAAAAGGAAGACTCCTTTGTGATGAATCGGAATTATGGAGAATGCTTTGTTGCATTATCCTATCCATCCATTATACAAGCAGACCTCATTGGCAGATTAAGGGAGTCAGGATGCCGGATGATAGTAGGTCTGGATCTGAATGCTCTTACATCAGAAGAACAAAAGGATTTTACCAGAGCAATAGAAAAGCGATACAACGTGAAGATTCCTGAAAATATGGAAGAAGATTATATAAATGTTTCATTGGCACTGGGTATTATTTGTGATTCGGATGATGCAAGAAAAATTGTGGAACAGACAATTGTTTCGCTCTATGCAAATGCAGGTGTGATGTTAGCACCTGCTTATCATATGCAGACAAAAGTATTAGAGAGTATGTTAAGTCTTGGCCTTTTAGATGCTAAGACAATGAGAAATATCAAGCTTGATGTGGCAAGAGGACTGTTGGGAGGTGAATCAGATGCAGATGCCAAAATCGAAATACGAACAGACGAAGGTGTGTGATGCACCAGTTGTAAAAGAATTAAAGAGTGTGCAGGATATCTTTTCTATCGTAAGTATTGAAGAAAGTGGTATCTTCGAGCTGGCTGATAAGAAGTTCTCCAAGTTATATATGCTAAGTGATATTAACTTTGCAGGTGTAACGGATGAAGAGCAGAAGCAGATCATCATTAACTTTTCCAAAGTGCTTAAAACCATTCCATGCAGATTTTCCTATGCAGTAGCCAATGAGCATGTGGATGAGAAAGTATTTCACGATAAGATTCTATATCGTATGCGAAAGGATAAGTATAATCCTTTAAGAAAATCATTCAATAACGTGATTAAAAATAAGGTAAGCGATACAAAGCAGGGATTATATCAGACTATTTATCTGACACTTACCATTAAAGCAGAGGATATGATGGATGCGAAAGGCACCTTTAGTTCGATGGAGAGTGCCATCCGTTCTGCATTTGTTGGAATTGGAGTCAATGGAACTCAAGGATCAGTGATGAAGACCGTATCTATAGATGAGCGAATGCAACAGCTGTTTGATTTTACTCACGCAGGAATGAATGCCAGATATAGATTTTGTTTTGAAGATGAGATTGAAGCTAGGCATGACTGGATGAATGTGATTGCGCCAGCCAATATCTGTTTTGAGAACGAGAGTTTTATGATGAATGGTCAGGTGGGAAAGGTGTTATTCATTGAAGAATATCCAAAGAGCTTAGAGAGTGACATCATTGCAGCATTAACGAAAGTCAATTGTACCAGTTATATTTCTGTAAACAATGAGCTTCTTGATATATCAGGATTTAAGCAGGAAATTGCAAGGAAGTATATGAAGGTCGGTATGAAGATTGAAAATGAGAAGCAGAGAAATCGTAACAATAACGACTATCTGGCAGATGCGTCAACGAAGCTTTTGAATGAAAAAGAGAAGTTGGATCTGTTCTCTAAGGAGTTAGATACCAACGATGACCACTATTTTAATACGACCATGATGATTCTAGTCCTGGCAAAGGATAAGGATGAGCTTGCACATATCGAAGAGAAGCTGATGAATGCAGCATCTTTAAAGTCAGTGAAATTAAAAGCTTGTTTTGGAAAGCAGAGAGAGGCACTCAATTCAGTCTTGCCGCTTGGTATTCAGGAATTCAAACGAGTGGTGAATTTATCATCATCCTGTCTTGCAATGCTGATGCCATTTAAAACGCAGGAGTTAAATGATGAGAATGGTATTTATTATGGTGTGAATCAGTTAAGCCAGAATGTCATCTTTGCGGATAACAAGAAACTAAAGAATCATAATGGCTTGATTTTAGGACAGTCTGGATCAGGAAAGTCGGTGTTTGCAAAATCATCGATTATCAGTACCTTTATCAATTTCATTTTTGATCAGATTATTATTATTGATCCTCAGTCAGAATATGGTGGACTAGCAAAGGTAACGGATGGAACTGTGATTTCCTTTGACAGTACCAAGGAATTTTATCTAAATCCAATGGATGTAGATTTTGAAGGGATTGATTATGGAAGACTTAGAGAAATCATTTCCGACAAGGTGGATTTTATTTTGTCGTTATTATCCAGTTGCTTGAAGCGAGATATGTTACCAGAGGAACAGGGGATTGTGGATGGAGTGATTGAAAAGGTCTATACCGAGAATTATTCTATGAGGAAAAGATTGAATGGACTTACAGATGAAGCAAGAGAGTATGAGATACCAGGATATATGAGAACAGATACACTTCAAATGAGTGGAACAACGAATATGAGTAACGAGGAACAGATCAAAGCTTATTCACCAACATTGCAGGATGTGTATCAAGGACTCTTAGATGAGGGTAGTAACTTAGGACAACATTTAGCAACTGCTATGGAGATCTTTGTAAATGGATCACTGAACTTATTTAACCATAGAACCAATGTGGATTTAAGCAACCGATTTATTGTGTTTGATTTATCGGAATTAAAGGATAATCTTCGTATTACATCTATGTTAATTATGATGGAAACAGTGAGAACCAAGATCAAAGAGAATTCAAAGAGAGGACAGTGGACGCATCTATATATTGATGAGTTCCATGAGTTATTAGGGGTAGAACAGGTAGCATCCTTTATCTTAAAGTTATGGAAGGAAATTCGTAAAATGTCTGGGATTTTAAATGGAATTACCCAGAACATGTCTGATCTTCTAAACAATGATAATGGTGGAAAGCTGCAGGCGATTCTATCTAACACAGAGTATTTTGCACTGCTTAGTCAGTCTACACTTGATAAGAATAAACTGATGCAGTTCTTGCCAAGTATTAGTCCTGCAATGTTCAACTTCGTTGATAATGCAGATTCTGGTACAGGGCTTCTTAAGATGGGAATCATAACCGTACCATTTGATATGCGAATGGATAAGAGCAGTGAGATCTATCAGATCGTGAATACTGATGGAGGTGACTATGGAGTTTAAGAGTGGTGATGTCCGTTTTGGAGGTAAGAACCAATTCGGTGATGATATGAAAAGATTTATATGTGATGAGGCAGCCAGATTTACTACAGAAAGTAATGAAGCTGCCTCAGCTTCTATCGATGAGTTTGCAGAGAAGGGCGTGCGTTTTTCTTCTGAGAAGAATAAGCGAAATATCAAGGAGCAAAAGCAGATCCTTAGTGAAATTAAAGCAAAAAAAGAGGAACTTCTATCAGACGGGATTACATCAATCAATCCATCCAAAGAGAAGAATGTTGTCAGTACGTCTTACTCTAAGGACACAGATGCAGGAGAAACTCATTCTAAATCAGATGCCTCTTCTTCAACAAAGTCGGAAGGGAAAGAAACAAAGGAAAGGCAGACCAAGGAACTGAACGAGAAGCAGGATAAAGCCAAGAAGGAAAAGTCCAAAGAGACAAAGAAAGCAGGAGCAAAGACTGCGGTTGCAGCCATGTTTAAGGCTAAGAAGGATATGTCCAATGACATTGTTGGCGAAAAGACCACAGGGGATGCACTAAAAGATGGACTTGGTGGACTCATGCAGACCTTTGTGGAATTTATCAATCCCATGCGATGGGTAAAGAGTCTTATGGCAAAGCTTGCTGCAGTGCTTGCACCTTATATTGCCATTTTTATGATGGTGGCAACGGTAGTCCTGATTATTGTGATGTTTTTATATTCTGTCTTAAAGCCAATCGCAGATGTTGGAAATGCAATCAATAGTTCTTTATCCATCTTTTCAGTAGAGTCGGATACCTTCACTAATGTTGCATTCACGGATGCAGAAATCGATGAAATTGTAGCTGATTCTGGATGCGATGAGACACAGGAGAAAGTAATACGCTTTGCACTGAAAAAGGTTGGCTATCCCTATAGTCAGGATTTGAGGACAAGTGGAACAGCCTATGATTGCAGTTCACTAGCATATTATGCTTGGAAAGAAGCGGGAGTGGATATTAGTTATGGAAGTAATTACCCGCCGACGGCTGCAGCAGGAGCCAAGATGTTAAATGACGATGGCAAAGCACTTGATACGATGGATTTGAAGCCAGGGGATCTGATTTTCTATGGCGGAGACAGTAATGGAAGGTATATGGGAATTTATCATGTGGCGATTTATGTGGGAAATGGAAAAGCAGTAGAAGCGTTAAATGCAGAGTATGGAGTCGTATATCAGACGCTTAGGACAAGGAATACGATTATGGTCTGCAGACCAAATAAGTGATGCATTCAAGTAGATGAAAGGAGATTTTAATTTATGGCAGATGAAATTGCACAGGTAGTAGAGATGGAATACAAAGGAGCGTACTACCTTTTTAAGGGAACAAAGACAATGATTGCGATGATGGCAAAGGCGGTTAAGGCACTGATGGATCATCATCACAATAAGTATCTGAATAAGGAAGGTAACTGCGACTGGAAGAAGATGCAGGAGATTTCTAAAGGAACACCACCTATTTTGGAGTTTCCAAAGGAGATGTTTGAAGAGAAAATCATTCAGACCAATAAGGATGGAAGCGTAGTAAAGAAATCAGACTTTGATCTATACTGTGAAAAGTACGGACTTAGATACTGCATTATGCCAGATCTTAATTCCAATGATGATTACATTCCAGTAGCAGTTCCAGCGCAAGATGTGGGAATTCATAAAGAGCAGATTAAAGCGGTTATGGAGAGACGAATTATTACAGAGGAAGATAAGGATAAGGCTCTGGATGAAAAAATCGTTGCAGCAAAAGAGCGTGTTGCTAATGCAACAACGGATGAAGAAAAGAAAGCTGCAGAGGAAGAACTTATCATGTTAATGGAAGCAAAGGCTGAAAATAAAGATCTGTTAAAAGAATCCAAAGAGAAAACGGAGCATGATAATGAAATTGAGTTTGCAGAGTATTTAAAGCAAGGTGCGGGAACTCTTTTTGAATCGGATCCAGAGAAAGCACTACATCAGGATGCGGTGTGTGGAATTGTAAGAGAGTATACACCTTATGACTGTATGTGGCCAGTAAGAGATGAAGACCATATTCCAGAGAGTGGAGAGCTATTCTACAGTCAGACCACAAGTGATGAGAAGATTCATGTGATTAAGAGAGAATTTAAACGAGATGAGCATGAAAATATCTATTCTGAGTACAGGGTACGTATTCCAGGTTCTTCGGAAGTAAAGGTGTATTCCGATTATGGAATGAGTAAGGATCAGTGGAAGAAACAGATTCCACAGATGTTAAAAGAAGCAGGACTTCAAAATGAAGTAAAGACTGTGGTTGTTCAGTCAGAAGATCGATTCAAGAAGTATCAGGAGTATGTGGAAGCAAATTTTAAGAATGCTCCATCTGAATCAGAGGAGCAAAAAGAGGAGAAGCCATATAGCAGTGAAGATTCCGAGAAGTTCGTAAAGGAGCATAATAGGGATATCAAGGACAAGAGAGAATATGAGGAAACCTTATATTCCACAGTCGCAGTACCAGTAGCAAAGCTTATGCCAGATGGGGAAGAAGTCATGTGTATGGAATTATCCGAAGGTCTGGTTAAGGGTGTGATGATTCAGAACATGGATGAAAAAACTGCCAAGGTCTTTATTAAGGATGATGCCACCTATTCTGTGGTAAAACCCGATGGTTCAACTAAAGAAATGTTAGGTTCTGATATTGCAAAATCCGTAAATGAATTCGTGAAAGAGGCTGTGAGCAGAAACGTAGGAAGGGGAAGAAAATAAGATATGAAAAAAGGAAAGAGCAGTGCATTTGTTAAGAAGCATACAAGATCAGTCAAAGAAACACTAATTATCTATAGTGTTGGATCTTTTTTTTGTATCTATTTTGGATTCCTTTGTGGAGCAGTATGGATGCCTGGAAATAACTTCAATGAGTTCATGAACAATTTTCAGGATTTTATCATCGCAAAGCACAATTATCTGGTGGGAGTTACTTCGGCAACTCCCGCCTTTATTGCAACATACTGGGTTATGTTTTCCTTAGCATTTATTATGATTGCAACGAGATTTGAACATCCATTTGCAGGACAGGAATTTGGTGTTGCCAAGTGGGGGAATGCAAAGGAATTTACCAGAATGTTTGCCAATCATGATCCAAAGAATGAGATTGAAGTTGTGACAGGAGATGAGGTGTTAAATAAGAAGGTTACAGTAAATTGCAAGAATTACTGGTTGGCAGAGGGCGTGTATTTATCCATTGATAATGAGAAGACATCAAACTTAAATATGTTGGTAGTAGGACCTCCAGGATCAGGTAAGTCGTTTCGTCTTGCACGTCCGATGTTATCCCAGCTATGTGGGAATTTTCTGGTTACAGATCCAAAAGGAGAATTGTATAAACAGACAGGACAGTATTTTGAAGACAATGGATATGAAGTCATGGTCATGAATGTGGAATCAGAGGATGGAATGCCAATGAGTATTCATTTCAATCCATTTTCCTACATCAGAAACGAATCAGATATTATGTCCATTGCAGGTATTTTGATGAAAGCGACTACACCGCAGGATGAAGCTGGTGGTGGTAATGACCAGTTCTTCGAGCAGAGTGCAGAAGTGCTTTTGACCTCACTGATTTATATTATGCATGACTATTATCCGAAGGAAAAGCGTAATTGGAAAGAGTTCGTCAATCTGTTAAATGCAACTACTGTTTACACTAAAACAGATGGATCGATTGATAACAGACCAGGCGGAATCTTAGCGATTGCAAAGAAAGCACAGCTTAAGTGGAAGAAAGACCATGAATCAGATTTCCCTGGTTATGTTGCAATTGAGAAATATTATAACGGAGCTGCAGAGACAACCAGTTCCATTGTTGCGTCCTTGGATGCACATTGCAGATATATGAAGCTGCAGTGTGTCATTGATTTATTATCCGAAGATGAGATTCACATTGCAGATAGCTTTGGCTATTCCAGACCAAGTGATAATAGCAGTACAGGGAAAAGAATTCTATTTATCGTGACAAGTGAAGATAAGAGATATTATGACTGGATTCCAAGTATGGTGTATTCCCTATTTTTTGATGAGTTATATCATCTGACAGCCATTGATCCGAAGCTCCATGAGACACTTCCACACCATCTGACCTATTTGATGGACGAATTCGCAAATGTCACATTGCCAGATTCCTTTGTAGAAAAACTTTCTACCATGCGTTCCAGAAATATGAGTGCAGTCATTATCGTGCAGAACTTAATTCAGCTTAAGAGGAAGTTCCCAAAGTTTGATATGGACAAGGACTTGATTGGTAACTGTTCCATTATTGATATCTTGGGTGCTCCAGATATGGATAGCTGCGAATATCTGTCAAAGCACTTCGGAACACAGACCATCCATAAGGCATCGGATTCAGATGCTAAGGATTATAAGGGGCAGAGTTCCAGATCGGAAGATGTTATGCAAAAGAGTATGCTATCTGCAGAAGATATCTTTGCCATGAAAAAGGATGGAGAGTGCGCCATCGTGGTAAAAGGTACTGATCCGCTTTATGAGACAAAATGCAGAATGGAAGAGACTTCTTTCGTAAAGCTGTTATGTAGAAAATACAATCCATATGATCCAAAGAAGACCAGAATAAAAAGAGCGGAATACAGAGCACAAAATGGCAGTTTTTTCATGACTGGTGATATTGCAAGAAAGCAGGCAGAGAAAATTCGTAAAGAGGGAAAGCCAATTATCCGTCTGACTGAAAATGATGTAGAGAGTTTGATTTTAGAAGGTCGTATGAATACGCCAGTCACAAGTCTTAAAATGACAGAAGTAATGCAGAAACAGTTAAAAGAAAATTATGAAAGATATCTGGATGAAAATTCAGATGAGGCAATTGATTTTGAAATATATAGAGACAAAACAGACAACAGTAAGGAGGCACACGAAAAGTATGTATTACGTGCCGAATGTGTGCAGAATCTTCTGCAGGCAGGATATACGAAGGCTCAGATTAAGTTCTTATATGAGCTTATCTTGGAAGATTATGGCGCAGAACGAATTAAAGCGATGTTCCCACTCGGATGCACCATTGAAGAAATAAAGAATTTTGTAAAAATCTTATAGAAATATATTAGGGTGTATGAATAAAGTAAAGGAAAGTTTAAAGAGTTTCTCCATATTTTTTTGAATGAGCCTTCAAATCCGAATTTATATATTCAAAGAGCAGATTTTGAAGCAATTGATTTTTGATATATTATGTAATGTGGATAAAAAAATTTGCAATTAAATTTTGATAATTTACTGCAATTAAGTAATAAAAATATGTTATCATAAGCTTGTAAATAGAAAATGTAAATGCAGGATTATGAACTTATAAAAAAACAGTTAGGAGATAAAGATGAAATTCAATATATTTGGCTTTTTTGAAAAGCATTATAAGATTCTCACAACAATTTTAACGATTGGAGTAACCATAGGCTGTTTTGCATATTATTACAATTTAGAGGATAAAAGTGACACATTCATTATAGCTACTGCGTATGCAGCTTTTCTATTTATTGCAGGTCTGTATCTTTCATACATGTCAAACAGTATATCGGGAAAACTATATCAGCGAAGAAATGAATATATCATGTTGACAAGACTGGATGAGATTTTTAGCACATCGTGCATGACATCATTAGATTCATACAAGGATGTATTGTTTGCAATAATATCATTCCAAGCTTTTTCAGGAAGAAATAAAGAACAATATACTAAAGAAGAAAAGAAAAAGGCGATTATAAATACTATTCCTGCTGATTTTTTATTGAAAGAGCAGCCTAAATTAGATAATATAGAACTTTCATATAGGGGCTATTCTATTAGAGAGATTGGCTTTAAATTTGAACCAGAGCTCCAGAAAATTGAAGATGTGTTTACTCATAAGTATTCAGAGATAAAAAGAACTACTCAGGATACTGTTAATGATTATATTTCTGAAAATGAAATTAAATTGAATATCAGTGGTGGATTCTTTGAATTAGATTTACTGAGTACAAATTATGAAGATTGGTGTAATGAACATGTATCAGAAGAAAGTATTGATAAAAAGGAAGATCTGATTAAGTACATATTTATGGTTATAGCCAGTAAGGAGTCAGAATTTAATAAATTGGACGAAAGGAAAAAGAAGCTAGTTAAGTATTATACGAAGTGCAATAAGAAGATTCAGAGTAATCTTAAAAGGATGAATTATACATATGGTTATCTTATGGAGTATATTGTAAAGACAAAGGACGATATTATTGATAAAATGGACATTATTTTAGAAAGAATTGACGAAGTAGAAAATATTATTAAATATAATGCGTCTGATACAATGGATGCTACAAATAAATGTAATAGAAATGTTTCTGGGTTGTATTCTGAGCTACAAGACATGCAAGAAAATCTAATAACTGAAATCCAAGTAGATGTAGAAATGTTGGAAGAAGACTTGGGAATGGAAATAGATGCAAAAGAGAAATTTAAGGAAATGATGAAAAGAGGAAGAAAATAATACAATATATTCAAAAGGAAGTGATTATATTTGAAGTATGATGGTTTCCTATATGGAAATGGATTAACACTTAATTTGTTATATCATCTGAAACAATACATGCCACAGGATAAACACTATTTATTGAACATAGATGATTTCTTGAAAAAGCTTATCGCTAAACAAGTAAGCCAGCGAGAAGAAAACAAAGTCTTTATTGGAATTTACAAAAAAGATACTATCGAAACACGAAAGTTTTTTAGTTTACTTAAAGAAGGGCTAAACAGCTATTATCAGCAATTTAATGGGAACATTGAATATGTACTAGGGCAACAGCTTTTTGAGAAAAATCATACATTTAATTTCATAGGGATAATTGATATGTTCCCAGCATTGTATAATATTTGGTGGATTATCCTGTCTGAATATCTGTCATTTTTAAGGCTAGACGATAAAATTGATAACTTCTATAAGTCAGTGAATAATGTTCTTGGAAATCCAACAAATGTGTGGACAACTAATTATGATTTGTTTTCAGAATCATTACATCCAAAGCATCTACATGGATATTTTCTTAGGGAGATTAAAGAATATCGTAACGTAATCTACAAAATAACAAATGATGGAAATCAATATTATTTTAAGTATATATGGGGGCATAACGGTCAAGGAAAAGCTAACTTAATTAATCAGCTTAGACAATATAGCAATCACGAACAATATTTTGATTTTGATTTCTTCTTTGACCATGGTAAGAAACTTGATAGATTACTTATATATGGAATAAGCTTTCAAGAAGCAGGATATATGGAATCAATGAAAAATGCTTATCCCAAATATCAAAAAGCATCCATTGGCGGAATTGTTGATGAACATATTCTTGTAAGGGTAAAAGCAATGCTTGATTCAGGAGAACTAAGACATTTTGATATAACATATTTTTCTGAGGATGAGAAGAAACGATTTATTGAAGTAATGGAGGCTGTGAAGATAAGTGAATATACATTAGTTAAATGTCAGGATCTTATTTTTGCAAGCTAAGCTGTAAGTATATTTTATTCGAACATTTTAATTTCTGAATAAAGACAAGGTGACAACATTATATTTTTGTTGTCAGTTGGTTCTAGAGCAAACAAATTAAAATTTAACACATATTAAGAAGTAAAGAAAACAAAATAAAATAATTATTTTCCTTCAGAAAAAATATAGTTTCTGAAGGAATTTTTTTGCATTTTTTGCAATCAGCTTTTTCAAGCCCCAAGTACTTAATGAAAGGGAAAACAAAGCCCCTCACAAATAAGGAAAGGAGCAAACACGATATGGGAACAAACTTATTAGCAGTAGCAACAAATACAGTGGTTCTTGCAGCAAGCTACACAAAAGCGATTACAAGTTTAAAATCAGTTCTTCTTACACTGGGTAGTGCAATTGGAGCAGTCATGTTGGTCTATGGTGGAATTAAATTCGCTATGGCATTCCGTCAGATGGATCAGCAGGGTGAGCACCAGGCAGTGTACTCAGTTGTAGCCGGTGGTGTTCTTGTAGGGTTAAGTGCACTTGTATCTGTATTAACCTAAGACAGATCCCGGCTCCGCGATACATGGAGTCGGGATTGTTTTATTTAAAAAAGTAGGAAAGGAGTCATTATGGCAGAAGTAGTAAAAGCACTTTATAACTGTGCATTTACCGTATGGAATGAACTGATGAAAATTGCCATGACGCTTTTTACAACAAGTCCAAAGCTGGCAGGAAATGGTACACCTTATGCAACCGTTCATACCATCTATAACGCAATCAGCGATGCGACCGTACCAATTGCAACGGTATTTTTTATCATTGCAATTTATAAGTCGGTGATATCAGCACCGCCAGGACAACAGGCAATGCGATTTTTACAGGATGCATTAAGGTATTGCATCATCCTATATTTTGCAGCCAATATGTGGAGTGTTATGGGATACATTATGGATTTTGCAGATGGGATTACCGCAAAGATTACGGCAACAAGTGGATACACATTGTCGGTTAGTGGAGATATGGAAACGATTATAGATGATTGTCTGAAATTACCAGACTTTGAATTGTCGGGAGAGTGGCTAGAAAAATTCTGGTCCACGATTGGATGTTCACTATTATTCCTGATTGGAGGAATCGTGCTTTTATTTATTATGGTTGCAAGCTGCATCTCGATTATCAGTAGCGCATTCCAGAGAATCTTAAAGCCACTGATGATCCTTCCATTTGCAGGAATTGCGATTGCACTTGGAGCAGGTGGACACGATATTTCAAGGTCGTTACTGACGTATATTAAAACCTTTTTTGGTTTTTGCATATCGGGAGCATTGATGGTTATAGCGGTAAAAACAGGCGTATCGCTATGTACCAATCTGGTGAATTTTGATCTTACCAGTGCATCCAACATCTATAAATGTATTCTGATTACTGTACAGATGGCAATCACGCCAATCGTAATCAGTGGACTTGTAAAAGGCTCAGACGCAATGATCGCAAGAATGTTCTAAGCGGAAGGGAGATAGAAATTATGGCGCAAATGAACAGAAATGTCAATTTAGAAGAAATCGATTCAGATGCATTGTTTGGAATTGATGCATTAAAGAATCAAAGCATATTACAAAAGATTATCTTTTTTGGATGTGTTATAGCAGGAGTTTTAGTCAATGTATTGCTCCCACTGTATTTTGAAACACCAAGAATTGTGTGCATCTTGTTTTTTTTAGGATTGTTATTAGTGGGAGTAGCCATTGGTTGTAACTATACAGAGGATATGACCTATGGAAAGTATATGATCTATTTCTTCTTTAAACCGACCACACCACTGTTTTATGAATCTACAGAGGATGTAGAAAAAATCAGAGAAAGGGCGTTGGAAATTAAGCGGGAGGAAGAGATGACACTAAGGCGACAACAACAGGCAGATCCAATGGCACAGAGAAAGCTTCTAATGAAAGTCATTATTTTTGTAATTGTGTTAGCAGTAAGTATTGGAGCTGTATTTATCTACAGCGGTATGAAAGAGAAAGACAGTATCCATCACAGAGTGGAAGCAGTAACGGAGGAAGCAGATGAATAAAGAAAATGTAGCATATATTGAGTTGGCTAGGACGTTGGAAGAGGAATTCCATAAAAAGCAGGGAGCTAGTCTTTTAGCCAATCTAAATAAGAAAAATGTAGAGGGGTTAGATGTTACCCAGGATAAAATCTTAAGCAACATCAAAGAGCAGTTAGCATCTTATCAGAATGAAGATGGAGATGAGCTGACAGAAGAAGAAAAAGATTATGTCATTGACTTAATCAGAAAGGAATTATGGGGATATGGGATTATTGATTCTCTAATTCACGATAAGAATATTTCTGATATTAAGCTCTATGGAGCGAAGAATATCCGAGTAAAGAGAAATGGGATTCGAGAAGATTGCAAGATTCGATTTAAGGATGAGAAGAGCTTCAAGGCATTCGTAACAAAGTTGTTAGAGAGAAATAAGATCAACCTAGGAACAGCCAATGCGATTCAAACATTTACGGATGGCACCCAGGAGGATTTTATTCTTCGAATTACCATTCTTTCAGGACTTCTGGTAGACGGAGGACTGCCAGTAGTGGCAATCAGAAAGATTCCTAAGAATAAGTACACGCTTCGCACATTGGAAGAAGCAGGGATGTTCAAGCATCAGATGGGTAACAGAAAGGTAAAAGCAGAGAGAAGACTTCATAAGAATCACTTTTCAGAAAGTAATCAGGATTTTAATGAACTGATGAATCTGATGATTGCATCCAAAGGAATTCTTTTTACAGGAAAGGGAGCGAGTGGAAAGACCACGTTAATGAATGCCATGATTGCAGAGATTCCAGAAGATGAATCTGTGATGATCTGTCAGGAAAATGCAGAGCTATTTGATCTTTCTCATCCAGACTTATTCGCTTGTCATGTTATGACGAATTCAGGAGATTCCAAAATTAGTTATGAGCTTGGTGATTTAACAAGAGCAGCACTTCTGGTTGATCTTGATAGAGTAATCGTTGGTGAAGTAAAGGAAGGAACAGAAGCAGCAGGACTTTCCAAGGCATCCATGACAGGACATAAGTGTTGGACTTCTGTGCATGGAGAAAGTTGTGAGATGTCAGTCGATAAGATGGCAGATTATATCAGTCAGGCAACTGGGTATTCCACAAGGGATGCATTAAAGCAGCTGCAGGGATTTGAGTATGTGGTGCATCTAAAGAATTTCCATGTAGATGAGATTGTACGAATTGCAGGATGGGATAAGGAAAAGGATGCACTGATTTATGAAGAAGTATATCCAACAACTGGGGAAGGAGCAGAGCATGAAAATGAAAATAGTTAGTGTTCTTATGATTTCATTGATGGCAGCATCTCTTGGAGGCTGTGGATTCTTTGATACACTTGGAGGATTAAATAGTGGTAAGGCAACCAGCTATTCAGATGTCAGTGATTTGGAGAGTGGAAAAGCTTATGTCTGGCATCATGAGGGAGCAGATATCAAAGATGATTTAAGCTCGGATGTGGGTAAGGATGTATTCTTTACCTGCATCACAGGAGATTACAACTTTAAGAACAAGGAACTAGAGGAAGTAACCGAATATCCAAGAAGCATCTGGATTGATTCAAATACTGATAGTGATATTCCAACGGTAACAAGTTCCGACTGCCTGATCTATGTATCAAGTACAGAAGTGCCAAGCTCCATTGTGTTTGAACGATTTGCTGATTACGGATATACCATCGGTGTTTCGAATATGGAGGCAGATCAGGGCGGTCATTATTATCTGATCTATTCAGATGTATACGAGGATGAGTATAAGTATTACATTGATACGAAGTCAGATGCAGCACAGCTGACCGACATTGAAATTATCACAAAGCTTTATCTGGATAAGGTAGGAAGTACAAAGGTGGACGAGAAAAATGTATCGGATGGCGGTACGGTTCTTGGACTGAAAAAGGATAAGACTTATACCTGTGAGTTCTATACAGGAACTTACTATCAGGATTACAACCTGACTGCCAATATTCATAGCTTTGGAAGTCTAGAGCGATTTGTCAGTTACGATTATGAATTCATGCACAGTAACTTCATTGTGATTCAGATACCAGAGTATTTTAGGTCGGGATATTACTTTGTAAATGGAGTAGGACTTTTCCGTTATGTGTCAGATGCTGATGCTGGGAAATACGATGGCGAGGCATATGATGCAGCAATTAACTGGAATGATCCAATTATTCTGTATAACGAAGATGGCACAGTAAAGTATGACCCAAGCAATCCAGACAGAACACAAAGCATTGATGAAAGTTCAGATCCAGGGGACAAAGGAGATGTACACATTGATGTGTCAGTGCCTGTGGATAATACAGATGCAATTACGGATTCTGGTGGAGAAACAAAAGGACAGGAGGAACAGAGTAAATGAACGAAGAATTATTAAGGTGGCTTCCCTGGGGATGCATACTTCTACTTAGCTTTTTACTGATATTTCTGATTCATAAGAGATTTGTAGAAAACAATGTCTGGGGAAAAGTCGTTAAAAAATACAAGGATAATGTAGATTTAAAGGTACTATCGGAAGCCGAGTTTGTAATAAAGTTTGGAGCGATTGAGAACCATTCCATTTTGTATAAGTTAGATCGACTGATGTTACTTAGTGGGATTAAGAACGTACTTCCCTTTGTAAATGGAGAAGTATTCTTTGGAACAGAGATTTTGCTTGCAGTCGCAGGATTTTTTGAAGGAACGATTCTTTTTCAAAATGTATTCGTAGCATTGTTTTTAGCAGTGGCACAGGCAGTGATTCTCTATGCACTAGCCATTGGACTTGCAGGAAGGACATACAACCAGATTGAAGATCAGACAGCGATTTTTATATCCATCCTATCTAATCATGCGAAGGGGAGCAGTGATATTGTTTCCATTATGCAAAATACAATTCCATCCTTAAATGGAGTGCTTAGAGGAATTGTAGAGAAGTTTGTGCAGGATGCGGAGAATATGGGAAATGTAGATATTGCCTTTGATTATATGAAGGAATCGGTGGATAATAGGCAATTACAGACCATCATTGTGAACCTTAAGAACTGTATGCATTATCAGGCAAATTATGAAGAGGTATTAGCACAGATGATGAGCCAGGTGACTGCAGGATTATCCGCAAGGGAAGACAGAAAGAACATCTTATTTTCCATGAAGCTGACGCTTGTTGTGATTTCCATTACTGCAGTGATTATCGTATGGATTATTGGTTCAGGACTTGGAATCGATGTAAAGGGAAGTCTTACTGGAAATATGGCAGGACAGGTATTGCTCTTAATCACAGGATTATTGTACCTCATAGTTGGAATCAAGATGTTTAAGACGGATAAGTAAAGGAGGAAGATAGATTGATAGGATTATTAGTAGCATTATTATTTATTATTTTGTTCTCATTTTTTCAGGGAATTGTGTATCTGATTCATGGTACGACACCTGCAAAAGAGGCAAAAAAGAAAATGGAAAAGATCAAGAATTCTTCCATTGTAAGAAAGTTCTTTGCACAAAAGCAGATTACTCTTAAGAAGATGGGAGCTGGAGTTCTATTAAAAGATCAAATGACTGTGAGTCAGTGGTATCTCTACAAGGGAATGATGGCAGGACTTTTGGGAATGATTTGTTTCTTTGTCATGGAAGGATTGTTAAAGTCTGATATGGCAAAGACAGTTAGTATTCTTGTTGCAGTCATAGGATGGTTTTTCTTAGATATTATCTTAAGAGCACAGAACCGTTCGTCCAATGACGATATGATGCCTGACATTATGGAAATGAGCAGATCGGTCCTATATGGAAAGCGAGGCGGTCAGTATATCGCAGATGCGCTAAAGGATGCTGTCATTGTAGTTGAGAACAAACGATTAAAGACAGCACTTATGAGATTAAGAAATGATTTGGATGGTGGAAGATCCCTAAATGATTGCTTGGATGAACTAGAAATGAGTTTTAGTAATGGTGAGATTTCAGCCTTTTGTACGGTCATTAAGTCGCTGCAGTCTACAGGACAGGTGGATGAAGCACTTCGTACTTTGGAGAATAATATCGAAAGAGAACAGGTCAGTGTGAATAAGAAGAGATGCCTCATGTTAGAGCATAAGACCATGATGTATGTAATCTTTATTGCAATGGATATTCTGGCAATGATTCTTTACTGCATCATTATGAAACTATTGCAGTTGCAGATTGGGTTTTAGGAGGTGGCAGGATTGAATTTCATAAAGAAAAAGAAGAAAGCTTCCATTATGGAAAATATGTTGGTCATGCTCCTAGAACTGATTGTTGTCTGTGCATTCTTAGTCATCATATTTGGAGCATTCTCTGGAATCAGTGACAAGTGGGGCATGAAGCAGGCTGCAAGAGAGTACATGCTGATTATGGAAACCGAAGGATATCTAAATGCAACGGATCAAGCAGCGTTAAGATTAGAACTGGAAAGCTATGGACTTCGTAATATCTCCTTTAGTGGAACGACCACAAGGGAAGTTGAGTATGGAGATCGAATTTATTTATGTATCAGTGGAACGTATGATGATAACATTTTAGCCTTTACAGGTGGAATATCAAAGTACACCACCCATCCAAGCTCTATCACCATTAACCGTCAATCGACGGCGAAGCAGTAAGGCGGTGATTAGATGAGGACAATATATAAAAGAATGGTGTCACAGGTAAAAGAGAAAAGAAAAGCGAGCGGAGCAATTGGATATGTATTTCTATTCTTAGTAGTTCTGATTCTTGTAATCTTAACGCTTTATCTGGCACAGGTGGCAAAGCTTATGACTCATCAGCATCACGTAGACGATTCATTGGCAGATTCCGTCTTAGCAAGTCTGGTGGCAGATGATGTCTATTATTTTGAGACATATGAAAGAACAGGAACGCCAGTCATCCGATTCAAAAGTACGGATGATTCTTATGCAATCTTTAACGATTCTATGAGTGATTCAATTGCTGATACAGATGGATTCTATTATAATTTCAGCTTTGATACGTTTATCTGCTATGAGGTGGAAGGAACAAGCATTACGTTTACAACGTATTCAGGCGATGGTGGAACAAAGAGAGTCCGCATAGGCAGTGTTGGATCAGTCAGAGCACCAACAGGAGAAGTAGTAAGAGAGACATCAGCATATGGAAAAGTAAGATTCGATATTGAGAATATCATTGATAAAAGCTATATCACAAAGACCAAGGACATCTACTGTACCTTGGAAATCAACAATTAGAAGGGAGACATTTTATGTTTGAAAAGAAGATAACAGAAGAACAGAAAAAGCAGATGGTAAAGGAAAATAAAAAGGTAGCAAAGCAGAAAAAGAAAGGAAAAGGAGGGGAATCAAAAGCATTGTCCATATTAAAGACTTTGTTGATTCCCGCAGTCTTTGCAGCGATTGTGGTATGTGTGCTCTATATGGCGGTTCAGAATAAAGCAGCCCAGGAAGAATTAAAGACATCCGTTGTCTGCATAAAGGAGAATGTGAAAGCAAATACTTATGTGAAAGCAGATGAAATTGAGAAATATTTAACCACAACATCGGTAGAGCTTACCGCAGTTCCTAATACAGCAGTAAAGTCGCTTGGCGAATTATCAAAGGATGGATTTTATATTAAAGACGCCATGTCAAAGTCGCAGATGGTATTAACAGATAATCTAGCAGACAAAGACAAGGTGATGGATAAGTACTTAAGCGGTTACGAAGTAACATCCTTTGCTGCAGAATCTTTTGATGGTGGTGTAAATGGAAGCCTTAGAAAGGGCGATATTGTATCGGTCTATGCAGTTGATCCAGCCACTGAGATGTTGGTTCTTATGGCAGATAATGTTTATATTACAAATGTATATGACAGTTCTGGTAATAAGATTAGCGAGGATAGTGAGATTGCAACATCCTTTACGGTATATGTAACGGAAAGTGAAGTTGAGCAGATCAACAAAGCAGTTGTATATGGCGGGATTCAGATGTATTTGAAAACGGAATAAGGGAATAAATGGGAAGGTGTGCCATGTGGTGCATCTTCTTTTCCTGTATACAGTCTTAATGCTATTTTATATTTTGAAAATCTTTGGTATGATATAGGGAAGGGAAAAAGATACAGAAGGTAAAGAAATAGCAGACATAAGATTGGGGGCATGATTATGGCAGATAGATCTTTTACAGAGTATGTCACACATACTTTTGATAACCAGTTCTGGAAAGCAAGCGAAGACTGGTATGAGGAAAACAAAGATTCAGTAGAAGTAGATGAGAGCATCCTTCATAAAATCGGAGATTTAGACATTGAAAGAGTTACTGTTAAGTATGTCTGGGTAGAAGACCGACCAGATATGAGGATTCAGTTTGATGTTGCAGTGGAAGTGGAATTTTCTGTGGCAGAGGGAGATTATCATTTCGACAATGACTATCAAGGAAAAGACTGGTTAATGATAAGTTGTGAAGGCAATCTTGATAAAGACTTGAAAGATTTTACCATTACAGATGTGAATCATTATGATGGTAAGAGCAGAAGACATGATCCTTTATCCGATGCTTTAGTGCCATATATTAGAAAAACAGAATTAGATCGGGTGTCAGAAGAGAT
>ENA-UOOK01000510-UOOK01000510.1-fermentation-metagenome-genome-assembly--contig:-NODE-510-length-51518-cov-21.072926_pt1 | contig 51518 bp, 44 predicted proteins | sample MGYA00245777_ERZ724023 | MGnify/ENA primary metagenome ERZ724023 (study PRJEB28704, sample SAMN03018312) | fermentation metagenome | biome: anthropogenic terrestrial biome; feature: soil; material...
GACTTCCATACGTCGAGCATGGGTGTGGCAAGGCATCGTATTCCAGACTGAGCCATGCTCAAGATGAGTAAGACCCATTGATAACTGACAGGACTGGACCTTTTCCGGAATAATGAAACGGTTGATAGTTCTTTCGTTAGCCGTCTCTTTAGATCCGCAATGACGGTGATTGGCTTTTTCAAGAGGCATAAAGACATTCGGATATTTCTTATGGGCAGGAGTAGAGTTGATGTAGAACTTAGCCGGCTTGTTGGGATCAATAGAAGCAAAAGTGATCTTCTTTGTTTCTCTTCCTAAATAGAGGCAATCAAAATGATTGAAGGCATACTTTTCACCATCTGCTGTGACAACACCGGCTCCGCCGATGTTGATGATTCCCATCTCACGTCGATCAAGGAAGTTCTCGGCTCTAAGTTCAGGAGCACTCCCTAAGACAACTTCTTTATGGACCGGAATAACACCGCCGACAATGATTCTATCAATCATTGAATAAACAAGTTTGATTTCATCAATGCCAAAGGGCTGAGCAATGAAGTATTCCTTTCTAAGTCTATCCGTATCGTAATGCTTATAGTCTTCTTCAGATGAATAATCTCTTACAGTTAATTCCATATTAATTGATCCTTTCTTTATTAGTCATCAAGAAAATAGTCAGGATGTCTTTCTTTAACCTTATCAATACCAGTAAGACCTGAGTAGTTATGAACATAGACGATGTTTCTTAAATCATCGGTGTTATGCTGTTCTAAGCAGTCAACCATAGCAGAATGAATGTCAGAGAGTTTGTTTAATTCGGCATCATCTCTTAAGAAAGTCAAGAAACGATATCTTTGGAAGGAAGGAAAGTTATTGTTTAACAAATCAAGGACATGGCTTTGATTAGCTTTCTTATAGATAAACTGATGAAAATCATTATCTAAAGAGAAATACTTATTAGCAAAGTTAGTATTGGTAGCATTCTTATCGGCCAGTTCTTTCTGGCAGGTTAAGTATGAACGCATTTTATCAAAATCAGCAGTAGAAAGTTTCCCCATCAATCCTAAAAGGACTTGATATTCGACTGAACTTCTAACATACATCAAATCAGTAATACCTTTTAAATCAATCTTAGTCACAAAGCTACCGCTTTGACTATGGATTTCCAATAAGCCATCCTGTTCAAGCTTCTTGAAGACATCTCTAATAGGTGTACGAGAAACATTGAATTGCTCACTGACTTCTATTTCTCTCAGCCTATCGCCGGGCTTGAGTTTCAGCATAACAATACTGTTTTGAATTTTTTGATAGATTTGCTCTACATCCTTGGTCATTTTTGGCCTTCTTTCCTAGCTTCTTGAACTTCCTTAACGAAAGCTTTAGCTCTTGAGGTGACTTCTTCATAATTACCAGTCTTAGCTGGAGCCGATAAATCACTACCAGTACCAATAGCAACAGCACCAGCCTTAATCCAATCCTTGGCGTTTTCAATCGTGACTCCGCCAGTAGGCATTAAGTTAGCCTGAGGAAGAGGTCCATGAACGGCCTTGAAGTAGCTAGGAGTAGCTGCACTGCCTGGGAAGATCTTAATAATATCAACCCCCGCCTTTAAAGCTGTGATGATCTCAGTGATAGTAAAGCAGCCCGCCATATAAGGAATCTGATAAAGGTTGCATAATTCAGCAACTTCTTTATCAAAAGCAGGGGAAACAATAAACTTGGCGCCCTTTAAGATAGCAATTCTAGCGGTAGAGGCATCTAAGACTGTGCCAGCACCGACAATATAGTCAGCTTTCTTGTCACTGACTAAAGTCTCAATGACTTCATCAGCATGAGGAACCGTGAAGGTTACTTCTAATCCTTTAATACCGCCTTTATAGGCAGCAGTAGCTAATTTTACGGCTGCATCAACACTATCACCTCTGATGACAGCGATGACTCCGCAACTGATTAGTTTAGATATGGTTTCGTATTTCATGGTTCTTGGCCCCCCTTGTATACAACTTCACTTCTCTTCATTATATAAGATTTTGTGTCTTTTGATAAGGAAGTAAACAAACATCGAACTGCTAAAGTTATCTAAAGAGATTGAAGAACGATGTTCAAAGAGGTTTATTCTGTAAGTTACAGTGTTTCTATGAACATATAGGCAATAGGAACTCAGCAAAGGCGAATGATCATTTTCAATATAGGCTATAACTGTATCCAGTATCTCATCATTGAACTGGTTCAATAATGGCTGGCAGTCATCATAGATTTCTTCATGAGTAGAAGCTAATTCATAGACATTAAGAAGTTCGCCATTAGGAACTAAATCAATATAAGAATAGAACAAATTGCTCTTAGAAGGAACTATTATGCCTTTTAAGGTATCTCCGCAATCAATAGTCAAAGCCTGGAAGCTAGCTTTGATGATGGCTAAAGAATCTTTGCCTTTAGAAAAAGTAAATAAGAGTTCTTCATCATTCAAAGAAGAATAGGAGAAAGCATCCTTAATAATCTTTTTAAAAGACTTGATTAAAGTCTCCTGCTGTCCTTTAGCTAACTTAATAATAATATATGACTCATTCATTTATCAATCACCGAGGAGACGTACTCAGTCACATATTTCTTGCCAATGTAGCCACTAGCCTTCACATTAGAGAATGTTACTTTCTTAACATTAGAGAAGATAAAGCCAGCTTTACTCATCTTATCAATACCGCACATCATAGCCGGATAGCCAGAGGTCGCATTCTTTTTAACAGTAAACTTACTATCTTTGATTGTGATAGAACCAATCGGTCTTTCCGGTAATCCAAAGAAGAATCCTAAAGCCCATTCAGCATCAAGACAGGTCATTCTTTCAAAAGTAAAAGAACCTAAATAAGGAGTTCTTTTATCTATCTTAGCCTTCTCTCTATTTTGAACATAATCGCTCTTACCGTCAGGATCACAGAAGTAGAACATGTTGATTACTAAAGGAGTTAAAACATTCTCCATTTTAATATCGCGGAAAACAACATTATCCATGACACTATCCTGGCCTCTTCCTCTTCTGGATTTGATTCTCAATCCGCGATCAGTATGCTTAAATAAACATCTTTCAACTGTCAAATTCTTAATACCGGCCCCCGCTTCAGATCCTAAGACAATAGCGCCGTGTCCTTCATTCATAAAGCAGTTTCTGATAACAATATTCTGGCAAGGCTCTTTAAAAGTCTTACCAATATAGATCTTACCGGACTTTAAAGCAATACAGTCATCGCCGACTGAAAATCTAACTCCGATGATTTTGACACCATTGCAGGATTCCGGATCTAGTCCATCAGTATTAGGAGCATCCTTAGGATTGATTATTTCAATATCATAGAAACCTAACTGCTTTGAGAAATATGGATGAATAGTCCAGCAAGGAGTATTCTCTACCGTGATACCAATAACAGTGATATTAGTGCATCTAACAAAAAACAATAAACGAGGTCTAGCCCAGGTAAGAGTCTTAACATCCTTCCAGAAATCAGACTTCTGAGCCTGGCCATCAATTATACCTTGACCGGTAATAGTCACGTCTTCACATTCATAGGCATTAATCAAAGACGGTTTTCCTAAAAAAGGATTGCCTTCCCATGCCGTTAATTCTAAAGGTTTTTTGTTGTCAGCTTTAATTTCACCAGGAATCAAAGGATAAGCCTTAATATCAGTATTACCTAATAGGGCTGCTCCCTTTTTGATCTCTAGAGTAATATGGCTTTTTAAGAAAAGACTAGTGACATGATATTCACCAGGATCAAAAACCAGCAAGCCATCTTTAGGAAGAGCAGAGATAGCACTCTGCACTCTTAGGTTGTCGTCTTCCCCGTCAGTTAGAAAGTCCTTCATATGAAGAACATAAGAAGCTTTCTTGGTTTTAAACTTTAAGGAATCAGAACCGATACTGACGTTATATTCGGTATTAGGCTCTAAATCAAAGATAGTAAAAACATTGCGGTTATAATCCTTATAAACGATTTCTTTATTCAGCTTAACCGAATAATTTTTCTTAGCTAAATAAATATCCTGATTGCTCAATTCAAAAGTAGCAGAGCAGCAAGTTAGATTCAAGACATGGAATTTCATAATTTCACCTCCTGATGAGTTAGTTTATTTACAAGAAGAACAATCAAATCCTTTAATCCGACCACTCCAGCATCAAGCAAGAAGCCAATGAAGGCAATAGCAAGAGGCTGGAACTCCCAAGGTACACCACAGGCTAAATCAAAGAGGGTGCCAATATAGACAGTCGCAATACCCCAGACAAGGCCATAGATAACATTGATGAATAATGACCAGATTTTCTTTGTCTTTATCAAAACAAATGGCTTAGCCTGACCTTTTTTATGTTCCATAACATCAAGGATGCTATAAACAAATAAGTCATCGAAAACGCCTTTACAGAAACCTAAAATCAGCATTAAAACATAGGCATAACTATCGTCTTGAAAGAAGTAGCCTAAGCCGACTTCGATCAGATAATATTCAAGACCGAAAAACCAGTATTTAAGAACGATAGCTTTAATCCAGTAAGGAATTTTATAGAACCAGGAAACCTTAGGACGATACTCGTTAGGATTCTTTTCCTCAGTGGATTCAGAGACTAACTCCTTTTCCTCATTTGGCTGCTGGTTTTTCTTGTTTCTTTCCATTATTTATATTGAGATGAAGCTTCTTAGTAAACGGCTGGACTATCGGAGCAAGGATTGCTAATCCTGTTAAGATATAAAGACAGATAAGATGAGCAGAAGTATATTTTTGAGTCTTAGCAATATAGTGATTAGTAGCATCATCAACTACCTTATTGACACTATTATAAAGGTTAGTTTCAACATTAATATCATGAAGATGGTAGTAATCTAAGAAAATTTCGGCGCCAACTGCTAAGAAGAATAAGACAGAGAAGATGATTCTCTTTTTCTTGGAAACCTTTTTGCTAGAGACATTGAGATAAAGAAGAACCACAATCAGCGATAGTACAACATTTATGAAGTAATAGAAGGCGTTCATGGTGCTGTTATGAAGTAAGACAATAGCATTAACTGAAGGAGAAATAGTGAAAGTAATAACACACATACAGACAATCGACATAAGCATTGGAATGGTATAGATATGGTTTTTAATCTTAATAAAGTTTCGGACAAAGAAAAGCTTAAAAGGATTAGAACTAAGAGCTTTAGTTAAACTGTCATCATCACTGTTAGAGAGAGCAGTAATGTTGATATCTTTATCCTCTTTGCCAAGTTCGGCATTAAGAGTATTTTGTTCTTTCTTATCCATGTTGTTAACCTCTTATCCTCTGACCAGAATCAATATCAAAGAAGCAGAGCTTATCATCTCTAAAGGAGACATTGATAACCTGGTTCTGATCAAACTTCAGCCAGCCATTAAGCTTTAAAACACAGCTATTCTTTCCAAGATGACCATGGACTAAAGAGTTCTGTCCTAGATGTTCAACTAAATCGACAACAAAAGGCAGATTGCCATTCTGAATGAAGTTCTCCGGACGGATAGCCATCAATAAGTCTTTTCCTTGATAAGATTTAATCTGATTAAGATTATCGCTAGAAAGCTCATTCTCAAAGCCTTCCTTAGCAATAAACTTAGTTCCTTCAACATGGCCTTCAAAGAAGTCCATCGGAGGATTACCAATAAAGTAACCGACAAAAGCATTAGCCGGATCATTGTAGATTTCATAAGGAGTACCAATCTGCTGAACCTTGCCCATCGACATAACAACGATTCTATCAGCTAAGGTTAAAGCCTCAGTCTGATCATGAGTGACATAAATCATCGTGGTTCCTAAACGATGGTGAAGAAGCTTCACTTCTCTTCTCATTGAAGAGCGAAGCTTAGCATCAAGGTTAGAAAGAGGCTCATCAAATAAGAAGACCTTCGGATTTCTAACAACGGCTCTACCCATAGCAACACGCTGTCTTTGGCCACCAGATAATTCTCTTGGCTTCTTATTGAGCTGTTCAGTAAGACCTAAGATATTAGCAGCATTCATAACCTTCTTATGGATATCTTCCGGATCATCTTTTCTCAAAGTCAATGAGAAAGCCATGTTCTCATAGACAGTCATATTGGCATATAAAGCATAGTTCTGGAAGACCATAGCAATATCACGGCTTTTAGCCGCCACATTAGTGACATCCTTGCCATCAATAAAAAGCTTGCCGCCAGAAATATCTTCAAGACCGGCAATCATTCTTAAAGTCGTTGATTTACCACAGCCAGAAGGGCCGACAAGAACAATAAATTCACCATCTTTAATATCAATATTGAAATCCTGAACGGCTAAAACTCCACCTTCATAGATTTTCTTAATGTGATCCAGTTTCAGGGTTGCCATATTATTTCTCCACCCTTTCGTTCTCAATTGGCTTAACAGTCTCTAAGTAGGCTCTTAAAGAGGCTCCACGATAGATAGATAAGAAGCCTGCAATTAAACTAAAGAACCCTGAGGCAATAAAGAAAGCAGTGACTAAGGAATAGATAAGACTAGACATAATGCCTGCTCTTATTAAAGCTAAAGGAAGAATAAAAGGTCTAATAATACTGAAGACACCATAACAAATAGCAAAGATACCATAACTCTTAGAATATGCCTTCATCTTAACGGAAGCTAAGAATAAGAAAAGAAGAAGAACAATATTGATTAAGATATCCATCATAAACCAGAGACCAACATTAGTGATTCCTAATAAAGAGAAATTCGTGTTAGTCAAAACTGAAGTGTTGCTATAAGTAACACAGAAACCGACAACTAAAAGAATAATCGACCATAAGGCAAAAGTATAAGATAACTTATTAGGACGATAACGAAGCATATCAAGCTCTATTCCCTTAGGAAGGAAATAGTTCTTTGTTTTCAAAACAATTTTGTTCCAAAATTTCTTAAAAGAGTTCTTCTTCGGTTTTTTAGTTTTGTTCATTTGACACTCTCCTTAATAGTTTCGGAATCAGAAGATTTAGTAGTAGAAGCCAAAGCTTTGTTCTTCTTTTCATGCTGAATTCTTCCAATAATCTTGTTAATAAGAACTAAGACAATCGGAACAATAGTTAAAATAACTAAAATAGCAACCACATAACCTAATCCAAAGACCGGAGTATTCTTATTGATAGTCAAATCCAAAGATCTTTCAGCCCAGTAAGCATTAATAGTATCAAAATCTAAGGCCATATAAAGTTTCTGATAAGCATTGACACCAATAATCGTATAAATACCAGAGATTAAAGCATAGACAGTTCCTACTCCCATCCAGGCGAAGTTAGAAACATAGTAGATCTTTCTTTTGTTGTTTCTTAAAACAAGGTAAAAAGCACTGATTAAAAGACCAAAGATAGCTAGAACCAAAATGCCATTGTTATAGCCCTGGACTCCGCTATAGAAGTCTCTTTCTTCCTGATATTTCAAAAGCGAAGCTGCCGGTGTAGCCATACCTAAAGCATAGATAAACATTAAGCAATAGACAGCTAAGCTGATATATCCGATGCTTTTTTGAAAGAAACTAATTGCTTTTTCCATGTGGACACCACCTTTATTATTAAGAAGATAGCCGGAGGCGGCTAGGAGAACCGCCTCCGACTGCAAATTATTAAGCTAGAAATTAGAGAGCCTTGAATCTCGTATAGGCATCGTTGTAGATCTTGGTGTAAGAATCGCATTTAAGGACAGTCTTAACAGTAGTGCAGAAATTCTCATAAGAGAAATCCTGATTCTGATAATCAGCACCAGAACCAAATCCCTTCATGACAATAGTGGAATAGACATTAGTCTTGCCCTTATTGTTGTTTATGCACTTTTCAAGATCGGTATAGGTATCAGAGAGAGTAGTATTTTCAGCAGCGGTGAAAGGAAGAGTAGTAGGGACAATATCATAGAGATGATCAGTATTGTCATCCTTGTGGTTGACATGCTGTAAGACACCATAAGCAATAGCTTGGTTGATAGTGTTTAGATAAGGAAGAGCAGACTTAGAGACAGTCTGATATTCCATACCTTGCTGTTTGACATAGCCAACCGGATAAGTGGCACCGACATAGAAACGATAATAGTTAGTATAGTTGCCACCAGTCAAAGTTGCTAATTCACTCTTGCAGGCATCAGAGAGAACAGGAACCTGTTTACCCTGATAATCCATAGTCTTAATAGTTCCATCTTCGTTCTTAGCGAGGTAATCATCAGGACCATAAGACATTAAGCGGTTACCGACATCACTATAAAGATAATCGAAGAGATCTAAGCAACGTTTTAAGACAGCCTGGTTATCAGCAGTAGCAGAAGTGATGAACCATCCCTGAGTCTTAACGGATCTCCAGGATTCAGTATAGTGGATATAAGTTCCGTTTCCTTCAAAGTCAGCAACAGCAGGAAGAATAGAGGAGAAGTTGAACTTGCCATCATCTAAGACGCTGCATTTAGCATCATCGTTATAAATAGTAGTAGTCTGGTTATAATCGAAAGTAGCAAAGCCACGATCGCCTTCAAGTAAGCCAGCACGGAAATCATCATTGCCAGCAGTAACGGTTCCTTTAGTAGTGAAATCTTGAAGAATTAAACCTTCCTGATACATCTCATGAATATGCTTAAGAGCATCTCTCATCTCAGCAGTTCCACGGGCATCATGAAGCTTGCCATCTGAGCCAACATACATATAGCCGTTTCTTGAATCAACACCGCGAACACCGAAGAATGAAGCTAATCTCCATAAATCGGAAGTACGATCATTAGTAGCAGCTCTAGGGAAGAGAGGAACAATATTCTTGCTGGCATCGCCAGTTAAGAAATAAGGATTAGCCTTAACACAGCGGAATAAGGCAACGAGTTCATCGACATCATAAGCAGCATTGCCACCGCAGAAAAGATCACTTCTCTTGGTGCCATAAGCATTGCTATAAGTCTTATCGATGTAATCTCTTAAAGCCTTAACAGCAGTTGAACCATTGATTTCAGAAAGGCCACTCATCTTGGTAATGATTCCTTCACCGGAATCATACTTCTTAGCAATAGTGGTCTTGCCATCCTGATTAGCGTTAAGAACATCAACATTGGTATCAAGATAATCAGGCATAGTAGCTGTATAGGAAGAAGTAATCTTAGTGGCAGTATCAAGATTAGTAGGAAGGTCGCCATCAAGAAGCTTAGTTACCCAATCAGTTCTAACCATCAACATACGTTCAATATCATCGAAACCATCGAAGTACGGAGCATAATAAATGTGTCCATTAGGATCCATGATGGTCTTCTTAACGACCGGATTATCAGCTAAGAATGACTTAAAATTAGGCATCTTATCAAGATACTGGCTTAAATCAAGAATAGTATTATTGTTGGTTCCTTCAGAAATAATCTGATCAGAGTTACCCTGAGCAATATTAATCTGGTTATTTCCACTCTTGAATCCAGCAGTCTGATATTCAGTGAAGATAGCCTTTATATCCTTGCCGGAAGTAGTAGAAGTTACATCATTAATAATGAAATTAAGATTCTTCTGCAAAGCTTTCCAGACAGGTTTTAAGTCTCCGGCGTTGTAAGTAGTTCCATCGCAAGAAGCATAAGGAAGAGTAAGCTTAGAATCTTCATAATACTTCATCTTAGTAGCATTGTTCTTAGTATCATAGAAAACAGACATATTCAAAGTCTGAGAAGTGCCTAAATCATCATACATCGGTCCACTAGAGGTGGAAGTAGAAGTAGGAGTAGAAGTAGAAGTAGGAGTCTTAGAAGTAGAACTTGAAGTATTGTCAGATGTCTTATTGCAGCCAGCTAACGCAATAGCAGATAAACAAATCACACTCATTAATATTTTGTTGGATTTCATTAATTTCTCCTTTCATAAAATCCACTGCTTGTCCCGTCTTGTATATTTGATCCTGTTACCCTCTAACAGGATGAAAACCTAATTTGAACTATTAATCCTATTCCTTAACACCTCCGACATTGACACCAGTAGCAAAGTATTTCTGGATGAAGGGGTAGATGATCAATATTGGAATAATGGAACAGACAATCATACTGTAGATAGTTGATTGAGGAGCGTAAGTACCGATTAAGGATGCACCATTTTCAGCAACATCAGTTTCAATAGATGAGATTTGGCTTTGAATGACGACCTGAAGCGGCATATCGTAGACATTAGTAACAGTTTTCATAGCCCAGAAGTAGCCGTTCCATCTAGAGATTCCGTAGAAGAGTCCAACAGTGGCAACAGTAGCTTTAGACATCGGAACATAGATCTTCGACATAATTTGGAAGTCATTGGCGCCATCAACTGTAGCAGCTTCTTCAATTTCCTTAGGAACAGATTCAAAGCTGTTTCTTAAGAGAATGACATTGAAGGCCGACATACCCATGGCGATGACGATGAGCCATTTCTGATCGGATATTCCTAAGGCAGCTAGGATGTTTCTTGTATCAACGTAGTTTAGATACATAGGAATGACACCGGCCGAGAACCACATTGTGAAGATGAGTAAGAAGTTGAATAATTGATGCCCGACTAATCTTTTCTTTGAGAGCGCATAGGCTCCTAAGATACTTAAGCCTAAGCAGTAGACAGTACCATAGACAGTAACGAAGAAAGTGTTGCAGTAAGAAATCCAGAAGTATTTGTTTTTGATGATTGAGATGAAGGCATCAGCCTGAGGATCAATCATCCAGAGAACTACTTTTCCTTCATTGACTGCTTCACCGCCTGAGAAGGCAGCTGAGATTGAATAGATTAGAGGATAAATACACATTAAGGCGAAGATGGTGATGAACAGGTATGCGAAGACCTTGAAGACAATTTCGGAAGGCTCCATTCGGTTGAAGCCACTCTTTTTAGGAGCTTTTAATGTTGATACTTTTTTTACATTGCTTTGCATGACATTACTCCTAGAAGAGTGAGGTAGAACTCACCTTTCGTGATACGGCATTAGAGCCAATTACTAAGAACATTGATAGCAAGGAGTTGAATAAGTCAGCTGCTGCACCAATGCCTTGATTGAGATTAGCCTGAGACATAATGGTGTTAATAACATAGGTTGATATAGTTTGTGAGGTTTCATAGGTAGAACCAGATGCACCTAACTGCTGAATTAAGTAGACCTTTTCATAGCCGATTGTTAACAAGGTACCAATCTTGAGAATCAACATAATAATTAAGGTTGGAGCCATGCCAGGGAAAGTAACATATCTTACTTGCTGCATCTTACTGGCACCATCGATTCTGGCTGCTTCATAGTTTGTTGGGGAAATACCTAATATGGCAGCAAAATACACAATTGATCCATAACCGGCTTCAGCCCATATGCCAGAGACAACGAAGATAGATCTGAAGGCTTTCGGGTTAGAAAGTAAGTTTGTCTGTCCCATTTTTTCAAAGATTGAGGCAATGACACCAGCACTGACTGAAGCACTGGATGACTGAAGTAGCATTCCTAATAAAGAAGTCATAACAACAAGAGAGATGAACTTAGGCATATAGGTGAAGACCTGAGCTACGGCTCGATAGGCCTTGCATTTAATTTCACTGAAGAACAAAGCTAAGATGATTGGGAAAGGGAAGCCGAAGACTAAGCCATAGAAGGAAAGGACAAAGGTGTTTCTGAAGGCTGACCAGAAGTCTGACTGAGTAAACAAGTAACGGAAGGAATCAAAGCCAATAAAGAGCGAATTATAGGTTCCGCCTCCAAAGCTACTATCATTAACAAGATACTTGAAGGAAACAACCATTGAGGCAATCGGTAAGTATTTCCAGCAGACCAGGAAGAAGAATAAGGGGAAGAACATAACATAAAGTCTCCAGTCCTTGATAATGTCATGAAATTTTGAAATCCAATAGCCTTTTTCAATGGCTTCAACTTCAGCTTCGGTAGCTTTAGGCAAAGTTCTTGATGAAACTTTAGTTTGTGTAGCTGTCATTTACTTTTTAGCCTCCCTATTACTTTTCTTCGATTGAGAATATTTCTCAATTTCCTGATTTTCCTTATCGAACTTATTTTCTTTGTTTTCTAATTTTCTTCTCGTTTCTTCCATCTGCTTAAGATCGTTATCGCTTAATGTTCCACCATCTAGAAGCGCTGCATCATTGATGTCGTCCTTCTCAGCTAATTCTTCTAACTTGAAGACATCAGCCTGAGCGGCTCTAACCTGACTGGCTTCTGGTATTGAATGGAGATTAATTAAGTAAGTATTCATATCGACAACTAAGTTAGGCTGATGAAGAGCGATTAAGAAGACGGCTAAGCCAACCAGAATGTTGAGTAAGTCCCAAGTAAAGTAGTTCTTAACAATGTTTAAGAAGTCACCATTTCCTATTTGACAGATAGTTCTCATGACTTCAACTGCTAAGTAGCCGGAAATGAAGTAAACAATCATCAGAGGTATCTTGTTTCTTAAATCCTCTTTATTTCTTTTAATAAAGAAGAGTAAGCAGACAGCTAAGCCTAAGTAACCTATGGTGTAAGCCATCCAGAGATTAGGAGTAACAGTTAGGTTGAGGGCATTTCTTGTAAATAAACCAGCAGCTCCAGCTAAGACAGCAACAACTAATCCATACCCGTTCCAGCGGAAGATAGCTATCATGCCCATAACTGCAGCAAAGGAGAGTGAGAGAGTGGCTTCCATTTTGTTAAATGCAAAAACATTCAAGGCTTCAATAGCCATTGCAATAACGGAGAAGACAATCAAATCAAGAACTTCGTAAGAATGTTTTGACATTAAATCGGTATCCCAGTGCAACCGCTTTCAAATAATATAACACTATAAAAAATAAAATCAATAACTTGTATACAAGACTTTTAATTTAAATAAAAAGTCTCGTGTTTATGGCAATATTAAAATGATATATTAAATTTTACTCTTTACAAAAAGCATATCTTGTATGCAAGTTAGGAAATAGCTTTCACTATTTCATTAAAGAGATTATCAGATTTTTTGACTGGTCTATCTTATCGGCTTTCACGCCTTCGAAAATCAAAGTCGCATCGGGTGAATACTTCCTAATAGTGTCTATCATAAACTTAAAATGGAAATCTCCCTCTCCGGGAGCTAACTGAACTAATTTTCCATCAATAATCTTGGCATCTTTAAGATGAATAATCTTTACTTCACTTCCTAAAGTCTTTAACGCACCCTCAAAGATCTCATCTCTTTTATCAAAGTTTCCTTCATAGAGGAGATTAAATAAATCTACAGTCGCATGTACTCTATTTGAATTTAGTTCTTTTAATAATCTAGCCTGTTCCTGATAAGAATAGATAACATGCCCCCAAGCTGATTCGATAGTGATATCAGAACCTTCTTCTTCAGCATAAGCAGTTAGTTCCTGGAAAACTTTCTTAGTCTCCTGATAGCCTTCCTCCGTATGGTTCTTAGGAACATAAGTCCAAGGAGAATCATTATAGGAACCAGTCTCACTTCCTACATAAGGATTATTAAAGAACTTTGCTATTCTTAAGTTGCTTTTAAAGTTCTCGATTCCAGCCAGTACTTTGCTTCTATCAGAATGGACAGGATTAAAATAAGCACCTAACATGGCTACTGTAATATTCTTTTTCTTTAATAAGTCAGCTACTCTTTTGACATATTCTTCATCATAGGAATAGTCTTTGAGTGCTTTAGGGAAGACTAACTGAATATAGGAAAAACCATATTTTGAAATTAAATCTGTTAATTCCTCGGGGCTCTTCTTTTCGGACAAGTCATGAGCTCTGACACCAAGTTTGAATTCCATTTTATTTGCAATCCTCTCTCATAGATGTTTCTATAATAATCAGTTGTAAGGAGCTTTGTAAATGATTGCGATAAAAGATTTTGCTGGTACTGAGATAATTAAAGTAGCTTCTTTTAAAGAGCTTCTTAAAACCTGTGAGACCATTAGGTCTAAAGATAAAAAGACTCTTTTCACAATAGAAATCGAGAATAACTACAAAGAAGAAGGTAGTTTCAAGTTTCCTTATTCTGGTTTCTACATAAAAGGCCACAATCACCTTTTAAGTGGCTCTCTTTACGCCAAGATGAAAGATGAAAACAACAAAGAACTGACTACTTGGAAGACAGCAACCTTAAAAATAACCGGTTCCCATAATATCTTTGAAGAACTCGGAGTAGAAAACACCTCTGGTGATCCTATCAATAAAGGTCAGGAAGTCGCTTTAGCAATCTATGGAGACGATAACCTCTTCTTAAAAGTAAAGCTTTCTTCGACTCAGGATACCTTGTTTGTCGGGCCGCTTCCTGATGACTTAGCTACTAGATATCTAGACTTCATCCCTGAAGATGAAAGATACTTTGAAGGCAATAGTCTAAACTGCTTTGTTTCTTCTTCAATTTATGGATCAGTGGACTTTGTCTTTGGCGCAGGGAAAGCTATTTTCTATCAATGCCAACTTATTTCTATCAATGATGATAGAAAAGAAGCATATGTAGTTGCACCGGCCAATTCATTAAAGGATGACTTCGGTTTCCTTTTCTATAACTGCAGCTTTGTAAACGGAGGAGTCTTAGCTTCTTCAATCTATTTAGCTAGACCTTGGAGAGACTATGCTTTAGCGGTTTTTTATAGCTGCACCTATGGTGATCACATTAAAAAAGAAGGCTTCTCTGATTGGAGTGATGTTAATAGAACTAGGACTGCTAGATTTGAGGAATATCCCCTTCAGGAAGGAAGAGTAGCTTGGACAAAAAACAAAAGCGGAGAAACACTTCCGGAAAGGTATTTCTCCGCTATTAGTCTGTTAAAGAAAAGTCTTAATTAGCGAGTAAAGAATTTGACAGCATTGTTATAGCAAATATCTTGGACAATCTGCCCTAAAGTCTTTTCATCATCAGGATATCTTCCTTCTTCTACTAATTCGCCTAAGAAGTTACAAAGCTCACGTCTGAAGTAATCGTGTCGAGGATAACTTAAGAAGCTTCTTGAATCAGTCAGCATTCCAATAAAGCAGGATAATAAGCCATCATCAGCTAACATATGAAGCTGTTTATTGATGCCATCATGATGATCATTGAACCACCAAGAAGTCCCTAACTGGATCTTGCCTTTTAAGCCACCTTGGAAACAATTCATCAAAGTAACTAAGACGATATAGTCTTTTTCATTGAGCGTATAAAGGACCGTCTTAGGAAGCTCATCAGTTTCATCAAGAGCATTTAGAAGAGCAGAAAGCTTTTCACTGAAGGCCTGATCTTCAACTGCATCATAGCCAGTATCAGCTCCCATTCTCTTATAGTTTCTTAAGGAGTTGTTTCTTAGAGCACCGATATGATATTGCTGAACCATATTGTAATGATGATACTGTTTACCAAGATGTATCATTAAAAAGCCTTTGTAGATATCCTGTTCTTCATTGGAGATGCTTTCACCTTTTAAGCCTTTAAGGAAGACCGTATTAGCTTCAGCATAGGAAGCTTTCTTATAGTGAACGACATCAAGAGCATGATCAGAAGCCGTGCAGCCATGATCAATAAAAAACTTCAGTCTTTCATCCAGAGCAGATAACATCTCTTCAAGAGTGGAAATCTTCTTATTTGTGACTTCACTTAATTTCTTTACCCAAGGAATAAAGGTATCTCTTTCAACATTGATAGCTTTATCAGGTCTCCAGCAAGGCTTGACGACTACTTTCATCGTCTTATCCTTAGCCATCAGCTCATGATAATGTAAGTCATCGACAGGATCATCAGTAGTAAAGACAGTCTTAACGTTATTCATCTCCATCATCTTCCTAGCAGTTAAAGTCTCTAGTTTCTTGTTGCAAGCACCAAAGATTTCTTTGGCGGTATCAGGACAAAGAGGCTTAGTAATGCCAAAATAGGTCTTTAATTCGAGATGAGTCCACTCATAAATAGGATTTCCAACCATATAAGGCATGACTTCAGCATATTTAGAGAATTTCTCCCAAGCTGACTTGTTGCCAGTAATATATTCTTCAGGAACACCATATTCTCTTAATAGACGCCACTTATAGTGGTCGCCATAGCCGTTAGCTCCAAGCCAGGCTTCCGTAATTGAAGAGAATTTATGATCTTCATAAATTTCTGCAGGCTGAAGATGGCAGTGGAAATCAAAAATAGGTTGGTCTTTAGCATAACTGTTATATAGTCTTTTACCTATTTCATTATCTAAAAGAAAATCATCTCCTAAGAATTTTTTCATTAGCATTTTCTCCTTTATAAAGTAACACCAGTCTTAAACAGAGCAATCAAACCCGTATCATCTTCCTCAGCTTTAACCATCTCACCTGAAGCTACTTGAATCAGAAGGTCTAATAAATCATCTCTGACCTTTAAAGGATCTTCATCAAGCATTCTCCCGCCATCAAAATCAATCCAGTTCTTCTTTCTTCTAGCAATCTCATGGTTAGTAGCAACCTTGATTGTCGGGACTAAAGAACCAAAGGGTGTTCCTCTTCCAGTAGTGAATATTAATAGATTGATTCCACTAGCCGCTAAATTAGTAGCAGCCACTAAATCATTTCCGGGGCCGTTAACTAATGATAGTTTATTAGTCTTAAGTCTTTCACCAACATCTAAAACATCTCTAATCATTAAACTGCCGCCTTTTAAGACGCAGCCATTGGATTTTTCTTCGAGCGTAGTAATTCCGCCATCCTTGTTGCCCGGAGAGGGGTTCTCATAGCAAGGCTGATTATTTCTAGCATAGTAAGCTTTGAAATTCTCAATCAGATTAATAATCTTCTGATAGGTTTCTTTATTCTCAGCTCTATTCATCAATGACTGCTCAGCTCCAAACATCTCGGGAACTTCAGTCAAAGCGACCTTGCCGTTGGAGGCTCCAATAACATCGGAGACTAATCCGGCTAAAGGATTAGCTGTCAAGCCTGATAAGCCATCAGATCCACCGCATTTAAGCCCTAAAGAAATCTTGGATAAAGGTAAATCAATTCTCCTGTCTTCCTTCATCACTTCATAGAGGTCTTCCATCTGCTTAACGCCGTAAGGGACTTCATCATCATAGTCCTGAGCATTAAAGAATTTCAGCCTCTTAGGATCATACTCTCCAACTATTTTCATGAAATCATTAAGACGGTTGTTCTCACAGCCAAGCCCGACTACTAAAACACCGCCGGCATTGGGGCTATGAGTGAAATCAGCTAAAAGCTTCTGAGTAGTCTTCAAGTCATCTCCTAACTGGGAACAGCCGTAAGGATGAGTCAAAGTCTTAACTCTTCCTCTCATCTCCGGATACTCAGTTAAGAACGTGTTCTTCATCTTGTCAACAATGGAATTAATGCAGCCAACAGTCGGAATAATGAAAAGATCGTTTCTGGTTCCAGCACTACCATCAGCTCTTAAGAATCCTCTAAAAGTCTTATTAGAAGCCTCGACAGGAGCGGGGATATTCTTGTCATAGTGATAACTAGGAGCTGGTGAAGAAAGGGAGGTCTTTAGATTATGGGAGTGAATCCATTCGCCTTTCTTGACATCGCTAGAAAGAATGCCAATTACGTTTCCGTATTTGATGAGTTTATGGCCAGCCTTCATATCATGAAGAGCAATCTTATGTCCCATTTTGACATCATTCAAAAGAGTAATGCCATCAACAATAGAACCTTGAGGAAAATCCTTTAAGACAACAATAACATCATCGTTGTCTTTGATCTTTATGAAATCATTCATGCTTCAAAAACTCTTTAATGGCAGCCATCTGGCTAGGAGAGTCCAAGATAAGTTTAAGATCCTTAGTCACTTCATTAGCTAAGCCTTTAACCTTAGTTAAGTCCTGACTCCACAAGGTGGTATTAGATAAAACGGTGTTAACTAATTCTGAAGCATTCTTATCAGCATAGTATCTATCCCAGGCGCTTCTCATGAAGTCGATACCGCTTTGATCATCTTTTAAGGCAATAAACTCTTTCTTGCCATTAACGATACGATAGCCATCATAGAATTTGATGAGAGAAGCAAAAGCAAAGCAAAGATGAGTAGGAACAAATCCATTGTTGATATCATCTAAAATAGTAGGTAAGTCTCTTTCTTTCCATTTAGATAAGGAATTTAAGGCAATAGACATTAACTGATGATGAACATAGGGATTAAGGAATCTCTTAATGACATCGCTAGCAAACTTATCGGCATCCTTAGTATGGACAGTCGGGACAATCTCCTTATTGATTTCTTCCATGATGAACTTATTGATAGTAGGATCACTTAGCGACTGACCTACTTCATTGAATCCGGCTAAATAAGCAGTCGGAACTAATGAAGTATGAGTGCCATTTAGGATTCTAACTTTTCTTTGCTTATAAGGATGGACATCATCAACATAGATAGCATTGATGCCAACCTTGTTGACCGGATATTTTTCTTCAACGTAAGGCTCTTTCTTTAAGACAAAGAGATGGAAGTATTCACCATAATCCATATTGTTATCAATATAGCCATACTCTTCACAGAGGGAAGCAAAGTTTTCTTTCGGGAAGCCAGGGACAATACGGTCGACAAGAGTAGAAGTATAGTGGCAGGAATTAGTCAGGTAATCAATGAAGTCAGCAGAGGAATTCTTATCCCTAGCTAACTTTATTAAGACTTCCTTTAATTTATCGCCGTTATCATCGATTAATTCACAAGGAGCAATAGCTAAACCATAGCTCTTACCTAAAGTATCATAACGATGCTTCAATAAAGCCAATAGCTTACCAGGATAAGAAGCTGGGCAATCCTTTTCAAAATCAACACTGACATCATTAGGATCATAAGCAATGCCAGCTTCAGTAGTATTAGAGACAATGACTTCTAAATCCTTGCTCTCAGCATACTTTAAGAACTTCTGATACTGAGTATAAGGATTAATAAAATCATCTAAAACATCAATGATACGATGCTTTCTGACAGCTTCGCCTTTTTCATCTAGGCCTTGAAGAACTAGAGTATATAAGCCATCTTGATCTTCAAGCTGATCAACTCTCCCATGCGGTAAAGGCTGAACCACAACTACGTGTCCTTCATATTTGCCTGAATCATTCATCTTCTGAATAATCCAATCAATAAAAGCACGTAAGAAGTTTCCTTCTCCAAACTGCATAATCTTAATCTTAGCCGTTTTCTTCTCGTGATTCTTCTTAGATAGAATCGGCAATGTATTGTTACTCATATTTTAAGTTCCCCCTTTTTAATATGGTAATGATAAGTATTCCGCATAAGCCATCATGAACGGACCAACACCTTTAGCATCATCCATAACTACTGGCTCACTTAAATAGTAATCAACAGATCCATTCCTTCTCTCATTGTCTAAGCCTGAGACTAAGCAGATATTGGTAAGGTGCCCGTCTTTGAGGTGATTCTTGACTACTGACTCAAAGATCAAACCGCCATGCTTAGCTGAACTATAATCTAACATTCCGATTCGGCTTCCTTTTAAGTAGCCATAAGCTACCATCAAAGAACCGCTTGTCTCAAAATAGTTCTTCTTGTTGTCAATCAAAGGTAAGTCTTTATAGAGATGAGTCTTACTATCCTCATAAGGTTCAATCGATAATAATGCCTGTCTTAACTGCTTCTTATAAAGAGGCACATGAAACGAGAACTGATTGTCTTTAAAGACTCCCGCTACATCAGCATCAGCCATAATCAGCCAGCCTAGCGATCTTAGCCAGACATTAGGAGAACGGCCACTCTTCTTATCAGCCCACTGCATGACTTTCTTCTCATCGTAGCAATGATAGTACTGATGGGTAAGTGGGTCGTAGTTATATAAGTCGACATTCTCAAACTGCATATCAATATCATGCACTTCTTTAACGGTATGATGACTAGTAGCTACAAATGCATAGAAAGGACTAGCCATAAAAAGACCATCTAGCCATAACTGTCCTGGATAGCGGCTCTTATGGATAAAGCTGCCATTATTAAGTCTTGGTTCACTCTTCAATTGACTAGCCATCAAATCAATAGCTTTCTGATATTTTTCTTTAGGAGCTACCTTATTGACTTGGAAAAGAGCATAGCCTGGCTCTAAGTCATCAAGATTAGCATTCTTAGGATCATAGCCAGGAAGTGAGCCATCTTCTTTAATCTGTTTATCAAAGTAATTAGTGCAGAAGTCTAGATACTTCTTAAAGCCTGTTTCTTTATATAGTTTAAAGGCGCCATTGAGTACCACACCATCTTCATAACACCAGGTGCCATCTTTATAAGGCTTGAAATTCAGCAAATAAGAATCAATGAAAGCATTAACTTCTTTAGTTTCATCAACTGTTAACATTTGACTTGCCTCCTTAATTTTCATTTTCTTTTTAATCTTAACAATAATCACAATAGCGACAATCAAAGCCGTAATACCGATAGCAATGTTAGAGAATCCCATCGAGATACCGGCACACTTGAAGCCATCAGTCATCTTCAGACCATACTTGCAGACTAAGAATGAAGGAATACGGAAGACAAAGACACGGGCAATATTGATAATAGAAGCAATCGTCGTATAGCCAAACCCATAAAGCAATCCTAAGACAGCCGAATTAACAGCTAGAGTAATGATGCCCATCTTCTCATAGTAGAAAACCGAAGAGATTTCTTTAGCGAAAGCCTGGACTTCTTCTTCAGTTCCAGAGTTTCTAGCAAAGAAGAGAGTTATTGGATCATTGAAGACCGAAACGATAACTACCCCGACTATCGCAATAGCAAGAGCATAGACCATGCCGACTAGAAAGCATTTAAGCGAGCGGTCAATCTTCTTAGCACCGATGTTTTGAGAAATAATAGAGGAAGTTGAGTCTTCAATCGAAGATATTGGATTGGTTACCGACCCTCCCATATTGTTAGAAACACCTAACGCACCAACTACATCATCTCCGTAGCTTCCAGCTAAAGCATTAATAACAACCTTTCCTAAAGAAAAGATGAACTTACCTAAGAAAATAGGAAAAGAAATCTTAGTCGTCTTGCTTAAAGTCTTAAAAGAGAAATCAATGTTCTTGAAGCGGAAGCGGAAGATATAGTTTTTGTTGCCTATATAGATAAGAACAAAGATCATCAAGCAGAGATTAGCAATCAGAGTAGCTAAGGAAACATAAGTCATATCCTTAAGATCAAAGGCATAAAGGAAGAGAGCATTGAGGCCAATCTTTAAGAGTACGACAATGACATTGAGACCGGTAATCATCACCGTTGAGCCTTTGGCTTTCTCAATACCCATGAAGACAGTGTTCACCATTAAGACAGCCGAGTTGACGACTGAGATCATGAAGTATCCTCGTCCCACTGCAATAGAGGTTTCGGTAATTCCAATCATCCTCAATAGCGGTTCAGTAAGAGGAAGAATAATTGCGCAAGTCAGTAATCCTAGGACAAAGGTGTAAAAGAAGATGGTTGTTGAGAGGCCTTGAGCTCTTTTGTAGTTGTTCTTACCGATCTCTCTTGCTATCAGAATAGATCCGCCAGCACTAAGGCCGTTTCCGATAGCCGAAATCATATTGTTGGCTTGGCTTAAGGCACCGACTGCATTGACGGCACTTTTTGAGATACCCGTACACATAATGGTATCGATGATGGAGTAGATATACTGAAAGATAGAGAAGAAGAATAAAGGAGCAGCAATCGAAAAGACTACTTTCCAGAGACTTCCATTAATAATGAAATCTCTACGCTTCAATTCCTTTTGAGAGACGGCTTGGAGAGTGGTTGAAGCTTTCTTCATAAGTCGATAGCATTCTCACTGTTAGCATCAAAGAAGTGGAAATCGGCTTTCTTAACATAGTATTCAATATCAGAATCAATATTGATAATCTTTTCGGGAGGTACCTTAATAATGGCTTTCTCCGTTCCGACATTCAGATAGACGTTCTGAATATCACCAAGCATTTCATAGACTTCAATATGGCCTTTAAGTTTGAGATAGTTTTCAGCATTTTCATCAGCAGGGATAGAAAGCTTTACGTGCTCTGGCCGATAGCCTAAAACGACATCATGCTTTTCGGCAGCATTCTTGATTTTATCGGAAACGCCAGTAAGCGGGAAATTATAGAACTTATCAATAGAAGTAAAGTTCCCAGTCTCAACATGTCCTCTGATGAAATTCATCGGAGGATCACCGATAAAGCCGGCGACAAAGAGGTTCTTCGGATGGAAATATAATTCTTCCGGAGTACCGACTTGTTTAATGACACCGACATCCATACAGACAATCCTGGTAGCCATAGTCATAGCTTCAATCTGATCATGAGTGACATAAATAGTAGTAGCACCGCACTGGCGGTGAATTCTTACTAGTTCAGAACGCATGGAGACTCTTTGTCTAGCATCAAGGTTAGAGAGTGGTTCATCCATTAAGAAAATCTTAGCATGCCTGATAATAGCTCTACCTAAAGCGACTCTTTGTCTCTGACCGCCTGATAAGGCACGTGGCTTTCTATCAAGATATTGGGATAAGCCCAAAATCTTAGCAGTTTCTTTAACTCTTGCATCAATAACATCTTCATCAAAACCGGCTAAATCAAGTGAGAAAGCCATATTTTCATAGACTGATAAGGTCGGATAAAGAGCGTAGCTTTGGAAGACCATAGCAATACCACGTTCCTTAGGAGGAAGATTGTTAACTACCTTGCCATCGATAGTTAAAGTTCCATGGGTGATATCTTCAAGCCCGGCAATCATTCTCAGAGTTGTTGATTTACCACAGCCTGATGGTCCAACAAGGACAATGAATTCCTGATCATTGATTTTGAGGTTAAAATCAGTAATGGCTTGGTAACCATTGGGATAAATCTTGTAAATGTTCTTTAATTCAACAGCCATATAGTTAGTCTCCTTTATTTAAACATCTCTAAGAAACAGATCAGTAAGAGGTTTAATCTTAATCAGTTCAGGAACAACAAGCTTGCAGATCCATTTAGCTCCGTTGAGATTGAGATGGGAAGTATCCTTTTCTCCTTGCTGGTAATTAGGATAGAAATCAGGATTAAGGCACATAAAGTAGAAGGAATTGAAATCGAAGTCGTGCTGACTTAAGGAATCGTAGCTAAGCTTTTCTAGGTTGATGTAAGGGATACCTAGCTTTTTAGCTTCCATCTCCATAGCTTTAGGATAGTCTCCGTGAGTATGGAGAAGCTTCTTGTCAGCATCATATTTAAGTCTCGTAACAGATGATAAGAAGATAGAATCTACTCCTTTCTTCTTCATCTCAGAATACATATATTGAAGATTTTCCTGATAGGATGAATAAGGGTCGGTATGTCTTTTAGGATCAGTTTTCTCATCGTTATGTCCAAAGGAGATTAAGCAGATATCTCCCTCTTTTGCAGCTTGCAAGGCTTTTTTGAGTTGGCCTTCATCAAGGAAGGATTTTGTAGAACGGCCATTAAGGGCAAAATCGAGAACTTTCGTATTTTGAGGATCTTTTAAATAGTTATGTAGTTCCTGAGGCCAACCTTCTTGTGGATAAGTATCTTGACCGTTTTGCTGCATCAAAGAATCACCCAAGCAGATAATATTCATCTTTTGACTTCCTCTGTGCCTTTAGTTAATAAGTATTCCTTTAAGTCATTCTTAGTAAAGGTAGAAGCATCACCAAAGATGCTCTGTTTTAGAACACAGTTAGCAATACCATAATTAATAGCAGTAAGAGAATCGTCGTAGTTATCTAATAAACCAGCTAAGACACCGGCAGCAAAGGCATCACCGGCACCGATACGATCAAAGATTTCAAACTGATAAGTACTACCTATTACTTCCTTATCCTTAGTATAGGCAAATGCCTGAAGCTTCTGCTCACGGGCGGAAATAATAGTTCTCTTCTTAGTAAAGAGATAATCGAAATTAAAATGCTTACAGGCATCCATGAATAATTTCTTGTCATCTTTCTCATCCGGTTCAAAGCCTAGGATAGTCTTAATATCCCAAGGGGAAGCAAAGACAATATCAGCATATTTTGCAACCAAAGGGTAAATTTCCTGAGCTTTCTCCAAAGGTAAAAGCTTGGCACGGTAATTGAAGTCAAAGCAGATCTTAACGCCATGCTTTTTTGCAACTTCCATGGCTTTAAGGGCGGTTTCTTTAGCAGAATCAGAGATAGCTAAAGTAATTCCAGATACATGAAGCAAAGAAGCATCCTCAAAAGCTTTATCGAAATCAAAATCTTCGGGAACCATCTTTGTGGCTGCTGAATGTTTACGGTCATAAACTACTTTGCTGGCTCGAGCACCCTCACCGTTTTCAAGGAAATAAATACCCATCGGATAAGTGCTTGAAGCAATATTAGAGGTATCAACACCATTAGCGACCAAATAGTCTCTACAGGCTTGACCTAATTCATCTTCGGCCATCTTTGAAATAAAGACTCCCGAATAGCCAAGATGAGCTAAAGAAATAATAACATTAGCTTCGCTTCCGCCATAGTTGACAGAAAAATTATTAGCATTCCTGATAAGAGTGCCGCTAGGTGCTGTTAATCGAAGCAGAACTTCACCTAAGCCGACAGCTTTTTTATTATTTGTCTTCATATGCCAAGCTTCCTCCTTGTGGGATAACTAATTTATCGTCTTTGACTTTCAAATAGATGTTTTCTCTTGAGGGGTTATAGAAGAATCCCCTGCGGTAATAGACCATTTGACTAGCGGAGACATAAGAGTAGATTTCGTAGTTCGTAGCTGACAAGATATCTTTTTTCTGTGAAACAATATCGCAGAACTTATCTAATAAATCAAAGTTCTTATCGAGAGCGAATTCATATGAATGACCCCAGAGGTAGAACAAGGCTAATTGATCATTTGATTCAAAGAAACGGTCTAGTGTCGGAAAAAGAAGAGGATCGCGATGATGAATAGTGGGGTGCCAAAGCAGAAAATTGGAAGGAAGTGAGAATTCATAAGTCGATTTAGTAGTACGGCAGTATTTGAATCCTAATTCCTCTAAAGCTTTTAAAGTATCAGAGTTATAGGTACCATAAGGATAAGCGGCGCCTAAGACTTTCTTGCCAATCAATCTTTCTAGATCAATTTTGTCAGTAAGGAACTGAAGCTTCTGCTGGTCAAAGGTTAAGGTTTCTAGATGAGGATGAGAATAAGTATGACTGGCAATTTCATGGCCGTCATAAATATGAAAATCATCCTTTAAGACCAAATGAGAGCAGTTAAGATCATCTCTAATCTTTTCTTCTCCTGACTGTCCGCTATTAAGGTTAAAAGTTCCTTTGAGATGGTATTTATTAAGGATACTAACAGTTTCTTTATCTTGAATAATGCCATCATCATAACTGAAGGTGACAGCTTTTGCTTTATAACCCGGATACAATAAAGTAAATTGCATAAAGCTATTTAAGTGAATCGTATTCTAAAGAAGCGAAAGCAATATTAGAGGTACTAAAGTAAGCCATGATAGTGGTTAAACTAATGACTGAAGAAGAACAACCAGTGATAGGTTCCCAATTATCATCGCTAAAGGTTCCTTCAGCATAGCCTGGGTTGTAATTCCAAATGCCATCTGCGTTTTTGATAGACGTGTGAGAGTCTTTGTTCTCATCAGTTAAATTAAAAGAATAATTTAATTTTTTACCAACAACATAGGTTTGAAAAGCTTGGGTTGAGGAAAGCCAATTAGCTTGAGTAGTATCACTGCTTCTAACTTTTTCAGTAGTTGGGAAATAAGGAGTGATAGTAGTATCCTCAAAGACAAAGCTCAATGAAGGATAGGTAGTAGTATCAGCAGTAACTTTTATTCCTGAAGTTTCTTTGGCAATCTTAATATTTCCTTTTTGAACACAGTCATAATACCAGGCATAACGAGAACCTAATTTATAGACTCCTGAATCGGCAGTGTTGAGATAACGATTAATATCAGTGTAATCAGATTCAGAATCCGGTACTTTCTGATAGGTATAGGTGACGTATTCGCCACGATTATAAGAAACATCTTCTGAGTCTCTAGCATTGCCAATCCAATATAAATCCCCTACTTTTATATATTTAGCAAAATAGATTGTCTTTATGGTGCCGTCATAGTCATAGGCGCCATCAACAGCAATTACTTCTGTTTTATCCTTGTCAGCTTCAGACACTCTTGCCCAGGTAGAAGGCAAATAGGTTTCATCAATAGAACAGGAAGTAATCTTGCCGTTTTGGACTTTGATATCATTCTTAATGACATAGTCACCAGTATGAGTCACTGAGCGTTCATAAGAATAAGCTGAGGTAGCAAAGACTTGATTGGCGCAGCCAGTCATATCTAAGGATAATAAGCTAATAACTGATATAAGAAGTAGTTTGTCTTTTTTCATAAGCAATGCCTTTCATTACAGAAGCTGACTAGACTTTATTGAGGCTGTTTACCGATATAAGCTAAGATACCGCCATCGACATAAAGAATATGTCCGTTAACAAAGTTAGAAGCATCACTAGCTAAGAAGACAGCCGGACCCATTAGATCATCAGGGGTTCCCCATCTTCCAGCCGGAGTCTTAGAAATAATGAAGCTATCGAAAGGATGGCGAGAACCGTCAGGCTGTCTTTCTCTTAAAGGAGCAGTCTGAGGAGTAGCAATATAGCCGGGCCCAATACCATTACACTGAATGTTATTGGCACCATATTCAGAGCAAATATTCCTAGTCAACATCTTTAAACCGCCTTTAGCAGCCGCATAGGCAGAGACAGTCTCTCTTCCTAATTCACTCATCATCGAGCAGATATTGATAATCTTTCCATGTCCTTCTTTGATCATATAAGGAATGCAGATCTTAGAAACAATGAAAGGACCAACTAAGTCAATATCAACCACTTGACGGAAATCTTCAGTAGACATTTCGGTCATTGGAATACGTTTAATAATTCCAGCATTATTAACTAAGATATCGAGATGACCATACTCTTTAACAATCTCAGCTACCATGATTTTAACTTCTTCTTCTTTAGTGACATCACAGACAAAGCCTTTAGCATCAATACCAAGTTTTTTATAGTTAGCAATAGCAGTGTCAATCTTGTCCTGATGTCTATCATTAAAGACAATCTTAGCTCCCATCTGAGCATAGGCTGTAGCAATAGCAAAACCGATGCCATAACTAGCACCAGTAATCAAGGCTACCTTGCCATCTAAACGGAAATCTTTATTATCCATGATTATTAATCCTCTATCTTGATAATATTATAATACTTGTATACAAGTTTTAAGCGGCTTCATTTTATCATTGTGCTAAAAGCACAACTAGATAAAAAAGAATTATCTTAAAATGTCGAAAACAGCGGATAAATTCTTGAATTTCATCCATTGAAGCCTTTCTTTACAAGTAGGCAAAAAAGCTAAAGGAAGCTTAAGAAAAGCATAAAAAAAGCTCATCCTCTTTTTGCGGCAGGATGAGCTGATATTCAAGGTTAGGTTCTTGACTACTTAGCCAAGAAAAGATGCTTGAAGAGTAAGACCCAGATGAGATCGACCCAGCCAGAGATACAAGGAAGAATGACACCGAAGATCAATCCTAAGATGTTCTCAAGAGTAGGCTTCTCAATAACAGCAGAGACACGGACGATGATTTCAGTGATCCAGTTAACACCAGGAATCAAGAGAAGAAGAATCTGCACAAGACGAGACTGACTATTAAACCATTTCATTTTTAAAAGGTCCCCTTTGCATATAAAAATACACTTAAATTTTAAGCTATCCAATAGTTTTTAAGAGTTTTGAGAAAATTATTAGACTTTTGTTCATTTTGCTTAACACTTTACCTACTTATATAAAATAGATTAGATGGTTACCAAATTTTGCAAATTGAATTTATTCAAAATTTTCTTGGGTTTAGTTATAATAGCTCTATTCAGTTTAAAAGCATTACATTTTGCTTTTCTTGTTAAGCCCTTTTTTAATTTTTTAAATCTTCATTCAATTTTTGATTATAATTTAAATCGGAGGCAAAAAATGAAACAGTTTTTATCTAAAGCATTTTTTACATTTTTGTTGTTTTTTACTAATATTTTCTTTTCTAATCCTTCTCTTCAAAAGCAAAACACCAGCCCCAATAATTCAACAGTTTCATTCGTCTATAAAAATGTGGAAACCCCAGAAATAAAAAGAAAAATAGCTGAAGATGATTCTGATATCTATGGCAAAATAAATTCATATGATTTTATAGATATTCATTTAATAATAGAACCTTTTACCTTGCAGATGTTTTCAAGCCACACAATTTAGACTTGGGATGTCAAGAATTAAAGCTAATTTTGAATCCACAAAAAGAGGATTCTCTTCCTGCTTCATTTTTTAAAAAAAACGAAGCCTCAGTTTTCGAAGAAATTTATCTCATAAATGATAAGCTCACAATTAATTATTGTACTTGCTCTAATGAAAGCTTATAAAAAATCAAGCAGAAGGCTTTAAATCTAGTTGAAGGAACATTTGCCTATAATAGAATCATTAATAGTTATAACAGCAAACCTAATTATATTCTTAATCATTTAGAAAAAGCACCTGCCGAAGATTTAGAAAAAAATATTAAGAAAGGCGCTCTGATATCATCTGCGAATTCAGAAGCGGTTAATAATCAGGCCCCTTTAGATCATTATTTGAAGTCCAAATATATAAAAAGCAACGTTCAAGAAAACAATTTTGCCATAAATTCAGAAGCTTATCCAAATTGTTACCATTATGTTACTGACAATGCGATTTCTACAATTATTCCTAGAGCTTATTTTACATCAAGCGGTAGTCATCAAAACTTAGGAAAAGAATGGGGATATTATATAAGCACAGTGCCAGAATTTGAAGGTACTTTTATTAGTAGAGTACTAATCTTTGATTTAATTCAAATTCGAAGCTACAATACTAGAGAAGACCAAATAAAAATTAAGATAGTAGAACATAGCAATTACAAGTTCTTAACCACTGACAATGTAATATTAAGTTATGGTGATAATAATTTTTGTTTAGGTAATCCTATTCTAGAATCAAACATTCAATATGTAGCAGGTACGGACAACCAAAATTTAAAATACCACCTAAATCCAGGCGATAAAAGATATAGTTCAAAAGATGATAAAGGATTTGCTTTTGGAAATGCTGATGTCATATATATTGGACAAGGTAAAAATTCCGATAATAAAGCAAATGTTGCAAAAAGTATAGTTAATTTTTCTTCAACAACAATCGCTTCTATCGCTTCAACATATTTGCATCTCAATTTAGCAAGTTCTATAGCAGTTGAAGAAGCAGTGTCTCTTTTAAGCGATGCTTTCTTTGATGCACTATATCCAAAGCTATATGCCAATACTGAGACAACATTCAATAATAAGAAAAAAGTCGTTTCTTTTATAAGAAATCCATATGATAACTTTTCTACAGCAGGACAGCAAAACAATCTTTTAAAGCATACATTATTTCGTTTTCAAAGTTACAACGGAAATGATGAAAAAACAAAATTGAAAGAAATAAAGGCAAATCGACAAACACCTTTGCTATATAAAGATGATTCAGACTCTATTAATTATAGGCAAGAAATTCTTTCATCAGAATTAGATGATAGCTATACAGCAATTGTCGATCATAAATTGTCAATCGATGTGTTCAATGATGACTCAATCTTTTTTTGGAAACCAGATCCATCTTTTTTAGCCCAACAATCCATCTCTTGGGGGTATTTAATAGGCAAAAATGTTCATGTTGCAAAACAAATTTTTAACCCGGGAAGTAAAGCAATATATGCGGTTTTTGGAACAAAATTTGATCAGACTATTGATTTTTGTCCTAACGAGTCTTGCTATTACAACCTTCTGTTATTAGATGCTGCTCCTGGAACTAGAATTGTAATAGATGGATTATGTACCATTACTTTTTCCTCTAAAACATACACTAATGCTTGGAATGAAACAATAGTAGGAGCTTTTCAAAACAATTTTGAATCAACAGTTTTTCTAGAGAAAAACAAGAGATATGTTTTACATGTTCTCCGCTTAGAAAGCAATTTTCAATATTTTGGTACTGCCAAATTCAATATACTAAAACAAGGAAAAAATAATTTAAAATTAAGCGATTGTTCATTCAAGGATTCAAATCTATCTTTTTTTTCTTCTTCAATAAATTATAATAAAATTTCAATTTCTTATACAATCATACCTGATGAGGACACTTTAATAACGGTTTCTATAAATTCAATCGACAATTGTGATCCGTTTTTGGAAATTCTTGATTCGAATTTTGATTTGATAGTATCTAACGATGATGGTGGTGGAAATAGAGATTCCGCCTTACGAATTAGGCTAATAAAAGGCCAGCCAATTATTATTGTTACACGATTGTTTTCTCAAAATCAGACTGGCAAATTTAATCTTAATATTTTCAAAGGAAATTATTTTCCTAACATTTCAAATCAAGCATCTGGAACAAAAGAACATTTGTTGATAGATTTTTCTCAAGCATGCCACCTTTTTTATCAGTTCAGTTTAAACAATAATTCTTCTGTTAAAATTGATTCGTCACATTTCCCAGATACTAATTATTCGGTAATCACTAGGAATTCTAGTTTTTTATATCTAAGCGAGATTGATTATGAAAATCCAAATACTTCTTTGACAATAGGTAATAATGATATTTTAATTTTTGAAATTGTTATAAGAACACCAATAGCAAAGAACTTTTCTTTAGAAATAACAGTATAATGAAATATATGAAAATATCAAAAACTAAAGGTCAGCTATGGAATTATTCATTTAGTCTTTTAAAGAATAACGTATTAATAAGACTCTTTTCTTTACTTCTTTTAATCATTTCTGGTATAGGATTTGGCCTTTCTGAGAGTTTCTTGAATTATGATAAGTCAAACTATATTTCATCAGAAACAACAAGGTCAAACAATGAATTAATGAGCTTTTTGTTAATTTTATTTGTTATTATCCTAAAGCCAATGAAGAATCAAGCATAGATGAAAAATATAATGCTTACAGCTTTAAGCAATCTAATGCCTTACTAACTTATCAATCACCATATAAAAGCAGTAACGAATTTGTTTCCTTTTTAGAAGAAAAGCAATCTGAAGAATTTCAAATTCAAGAAGGAAGATATCCATTAGATGATAATGAAACAGCAGTGTCTCTTTCTTGGATTAAATATCATCCGAATTTTTCGACATCAAACCAGATAATTGGTCAGAAACTTTACCAATCTGAAACAGGAAAAGAATTCACTATTGTTGGTGTCATCAATACAGGATTAAATTTGGATAAGGCCCCACAAGATTTAAATGATGCCAATAATAAATTAAGCTATATAAATAGATGTACTTTCATTTCAAAAGACGCCTATCAGAGTATTGTAAGTGATAGTAAAACTCTTTTTTTCGCTATTAAAACTCAAAGCAAAAGCGAAATAGATTCTTTATTAAAAGAAGAGGAATTAGAAATTGATCATCCATCTTTAACAAGTATTAATCAAATAACAGATGATTTCGGAATGACTGGTAAAATAGTAGCAATAGTTTCTTCAATATTAGAAGTGTTTGGAATTATTGCTTTTTCTTATTCGTTAAAAAAGACAAAAGCAAGATTCTTAAAAGAGGAAGAAATTCCATCTTATTATCAAGAAAAAGTTACTATCTACTATTGTTTAATTTGCTTAGCTTTTGTTTTGATAATTTCATTAATCCTGCTGCCTATTACAAATTCCGTTATTAATTTTCTTTTAGTATCCAAATATAACTCATTTATTGAAATCTTTCACAACACTTTTTTAGGATTTCTTTGCATGATATTAAGTGAAATATTAGCTCTTATTCTTGGAATTGCTATAGAAAAAATTACAGAAAAGAAAAAAGCTTAGACCAAAAACTAGTTCTTATTAGTCAATATTAATCAAATCGTATTCACGAGTACCAAATCCATGTTTAGCTGAAGTTTCAAGAGTATGTAATCCTTTACGGCTTTCTATTCTTTCAACGAAATGATCTCTTCCTGGATCTTTAGAGGCATAAACTAAATCCACGCAGGCCTGATCAACAGCAATCGGATCAGAAGAAGCTAATATGCCAATATCTTTCATGCAAGGATCTTCAGCAACAGAGCAGCAATCACAGTCAACTGAAAGATTCTTCATAGTATTGATATAAACAGCCTTACCCTTAAAATAATTAGCTACTGCTTCAGCAGCATCAGCCATAGACTCAAGGAAAGCAATCTGGTCAGTAGCAAAGTAATCACCAGTGGTATTGCCAGCTCCATGGATATTCTTCTTCCCAAATGTTGAAGCACAACCAATTGATAACTGTTTTAAAGCTCCGCCAAAGCCACCCATCGGATGGCCTTTGAAATGAGATAGAACCAATAAGGAAGAATACTTAGCTAAGTCTTTTCCAACATAGTCTTTCTTGATTCTAAAACCATCTTTGATATCAAGGACCATATCGGGTCCCGTGGCATCAAGAAGATCGACATTGAAGTATTTAGTCCAACCATGATCAGCCAAAGTTTTTAGATGATCTTTAGTGGTTTCTCTTCCGCCAGGATACGCAGTATTGCATTCAACAATGGTTCCTGAGACATAATCAACCATGGGCTTAAAGAAATCAGGTTTTAAATAATTCTGATTACCGGGTTCACCAGAATGTACTTTCACTGCTACATTCTTTGGTAAATCAATACCTACTTTCTTATATAGTCTAATTAGAGATTCAGGAGTAATTACTTTTGTAAAATAAACTTTGGCTTTCATTTTCAAATCCTCTTTCAATTAACCTAATTATAACCTATTAATCAATCTACCTGTATAGCCTAATGCTTAATACTGTTTAACTTTTAAGATAAAAGGTAAAAAAGCAAATCTATTATTGTGTTTTTGTACCAGTAAAGCTTATTTCTTCTTTCTGCAAAACTTATCATTTATAATAAGAATAAATGAGGTATTACAATGAAAAATTACCGTAGAATCACATCAGTCTTAGGAATCATAGCTGCAATCTTTGCTTTAGCAGGAATTCTTTTCTGCCTTTTACCAGCAGTAAGTATTGATTCCGTCATAGGTTCAGGCTCTTTATCAATCTTCGACTATATGTTTGGAGCAGGCGATAGTAAAGCTAATGCTGGTTTAATCATAGCCTTCATCTTCATGATTATCGGATTATTATCTTCCTTGGTCAGTGCCTATATTGCTTCGAGAAAAACCTGTAAGAGAGGTAAGAAATGTGATTTATTTTTAACTGTCTCTGGAATTACTGGGTTTGCTTTCCTGTTAACTGCCGGAATCTTAATCTTCTGCACTATTAAATTGATTGGTGGGTCAACTGGAAGTATTGCAGGTTTAGCCACTGTCTCAGTAGGTTCTGGAGTTATTGTCTCTGGTATCTTCTTGGTCTTAGCAAGTCTAATTGAAGTTCCTGCCAGTTTAGCTTTGATTATTGATTCTAAAAAGTAAAGCAGTCTATCTGAGAGATGCTAATTGATATCAAAATGATATTAATTAGCATCTTATATTTTGTGGAAAATAATATTTGATATTAATAATAGTTATTTACTAGGAAAGAAGCTTAATAAATCACTAAAAAAGCCTTCCAATTGAGGAAGGCTATGGTTTCAATATGTAGGCTGATAGCGGATCAGATCTTACGGCAATAATAGGATTGCAACTAAAGGAGAACCGGACTGAAGAAGTCTAAAGACATCAAGTCAACTAACTACCAGTAACAAAGAGTATATCATGTTTATAATCTTTGTCAAGAGATAATTCTTAACTTATTTTCTTGCCTTGATATACCTTAGTGTAGATTGGGTATTCATCACCATAAGTGCTTGCTAATGTAGCTTTAGTAACTAAAGAGATTGGATAAACTAAAAGATAGCAGACAATTATATTGATTGGCATTTCAACTGCACCTGATAATAGCTGCGATAGATAACTGAATCCATAATCAAGACCATAAAGCTGTAAAAGCCAAATAGGTGCTAGAAATGGGGTTATTATTAGATCTCTAGTCGCATAAACAATAAAGATATCTAAAACAGTAAACTGTTTCTTCTCTTTCTTGCTGATAAAAAAGCATATTAGAAGAACAACAATAGCTGCTAATATGAACAAAGACGGAATTAAAATTCTCCACATAGTCGTCAATTCCATCCTAAAACTACCAATCTTTATTTTATCTAAGAAAGGAAGGGTTATATATAAACCAATAGTAGAGAAACCAATAATGATGAAACCAGTTACTAATTCTTTGATTCTCTGATTCTTCATGGCTTTCATTAAGACCGCTGGTATTAATCCTAATAAGGCAGCATCAACGGTAAAGCCAGGAAAATAGGCTCCACCTGTTGGCAAAGCTAATCCACCAATCAAATCAGCGCCTGCTCCAGCAATCATCCCATAGAAAGGTCCATTAATCAAAAGGCAGATAACAACGGGAATGGAGCCAAAACCCATCTTAACAGAATTTACTCCACCTATTGGAAGATAGAATGATAAATTAGCCACACGAGAAAGAACAATGGACAATGCCATTAAGACAGCGGTTGATGTCAGCTTAATTAAATCTGCGTTTCTTCTTTTCATGGCTTTTACTCAATTCGTTCTTATAAATTATAAAGCATGTCTCTCCTAAAAGACTTCTTTTAGTGATAATAAAAGGACTTTCATTAAATTAATGTCTAAAAGACTCATATTTATTGATTATTAATCCATTGCTGTCAAGACAAAGAGTTAGATAAGTAAATACCAACATGCTTACTTCTAGTCATTAGAAGTTCAACTAGAAGTGACTAGTAGTTTTTTACTAGTTGACTTGATTAGCTAGAAGTGGAATGCTATAATAAAATCAAAAAGAAGGACTAGATATGAAAATAGAAGATATCGTTCCAGAAGCCACTTTGGAAAATTACGATACCGAATTTAAGCAAATACTCTCTGATGAGGCTAAAGAAAAAGGTGAAGCAAAAGAAAAAGCCTTATCTTGGATAAGAACTATTTCCGCTTTTGCCAACTGCCGTGGCGGTTTTCTTTATGTTGGTGTACAGGATTCTAATCATATTATAGTTCCATTAACAGAAGAATTAGTTAATCAGCAATGTCTTTTGTTCTATAGAGAATTAGAACAAAGATTATCTTTTCCAATTAAAACTGAAATTAAAACCTTTCCCATCAAATCAAATGGAAAAAAACTTTTTATTATTTCTTTTCACGTCTTTCCAAGTCAAAGAAAACCAGTGGCAATCAAAGCCAATGGTGGAAATTTAATCTATACACGTGATTTTGGAAGAACAAGAAGCGCAAACATCGATGAAATCACAAATATGGTTCTTCAAAGCGAAAACATTTATTATGATTCAAAGATAACTAATATAACCTATAATCCACAAAATTTTACTCATCTAAATAAAAGATATCAAGAAGCCAATGACGGAAAAGAATTAGCCGAAAAAGCTTTGATTTCAATTGGCTTTATTAACGAAGAAAAAAAATTATCCCAAGGAGCCTTATTATTTGCTGATGATTGCAAATCACCTCTAACAAGAATAATGGCTGTAAAATGGCCTGGAATAGATAAAGGATCTTCTACTTATCAAGACAAAGAAGAGTTTACGGGAAATCTTATTGATGCTATTGAATTTGGTAAAAGCTTTGTTTTTTCTCACTCCAATAAGGGTGCAACAAAAACTGAAGATGGTCTAATTAATTATCGTTCCTACCCCGCAAGATCAGTAGAAGAAGGATTAGCCAATGCGGTTGGCCGTCGTGATTATTTCATTAACGGATCACAAATAGAGATTAACATCTATATTGATCGTTTAGAAATAACTTCCCCAGGTTCTTTATTAGGAGTTACTTCACTATCTAAAGAAAAAAACATTGCTGCCATAGCTCCTAGAAGAAGAAATAAAATTATAACAAGCACTTTATCTTTATGCGATTATATGGATAAAATGGGTTCGGGATTTGATTTAATTGAAGAAGAATATTCAGAATATGGAGAAGGCCATAAGCCCTATATTTCAAGTGATGAATCTTCATTTACTTTAACTTTGCCTGACTTAACTTTTGCAAGTGGAATTATTGGCGATACCAATAAGATACCAACAATTATTGTTATTCCTCCCGTGCAAGGAAAATATGATTTAAAAATACTAGCTTATTGTTATCCAAGAGAAAGAACCGCTGGTGAAATTGCTAAATACTTAGGAATTACAAATTCCACTCATTTTAGGAAAGAAACACTAGGCAATCTAGAGCAAAAAGAATACCTCCATACTAATATTGAAGGTAGATATCCACTATATTCTTCCTCAAAAAGCAAAGTCCATCCCGTTGGCTAAATAACTACTTCTAGTCATTAGAAGTTCAACTAGAAGTGACTAGTAGTTTTTTACTAGTCACTAGAAGTAAATCTTAAAAATACCTTATTTTTAGAGCAAATCGGCCATCTATAAAAACTGCCTAGAGGTTTAACCCTCTAGACAGTATTTCTTTAATTAATCAGAACTCCCATCTACCTTTAACAGCTTTAGCAACATTACGATTATCATCTCTTTCTTTAATGGCTTCTCTCTTATCGTAATCCTTCTTGCCTTTAGCTAAAGCAATCTGAACCTTAGCAAAGCCATGCTTTATGTAGACTCTTGTAGGAACAATCGTGTAACCTTGCCTTTCAGTAGCAAAGGTTAGCTTAAGAATCTGATCCTTATGAAGAAGAAGTTTTCTAGTTCTAGTCGGCTCATGAGAAAAGATACCGTTAGCCTGAAAGACCGGAATATTCATATTAAGAATATAGGCTTCATTGCCCTTTAAGATGACATAACTATCATCCAAGGAGCAATGACCTGTTCTTAATGATTTAATTTCGGATCCCTTCAGCTCAATACCGGCTTCCTGAAACTCAGAAAGAAAGTAATTGAAACGGGCTTTTCTATTAGTAGCGATTAAAATTTCATCAGCAAACTTCTCATCCTTCATCTTAATTAATCCTCAGAGGAACCCTTATCGCCATGGTCGGAATGTCCGCCAAAGTGACTTGAACCGCTTCTGTTTCCACCACGGAATCCACCATGGTTGTTGCCGCCACGGAAGCCGCCTCTATCTCCGCCACGATAACCGCCTCTATCAGAGTGACCGTATCCACGGCCTCTATCTCCGCCGCCGAATCCGCCACGTGATGATCCGCCACGATAGCCATGATCAGAATGACCATAACTGCTACCGCCACGATCAGAACCATAGCCTCTATCGGAAGAGCCACCACGATAACCTCTATCATCAGAGTGGCCATAACCACCAGATGATCTTCTATCGCCATAGCCTCTAGAATCAGAATGACCATATCCGCCTCTATCAGAGTGGCCGTATCCGCCACGGTCAGAAGAATGACCATAGCCACCACGATCTCTAGAACCATAGCCTCTAGAATCGGAATGTCCGTATCCGCCTCTATCAGAGTGGCCGTATCCACCACGATCAGAAGAATGGCCATAGCCACCTCTATCGTTAGAATGACCAGCATATCCCTTATGATCAGAGAATCCCGGACGTGACTTTCTATCATCACGATCAAAGGAAGGTCTATCGGAATGTCTATTATCGAAAGTATCGCCATTGTCGTCACGACGACCATAACCGCCACGGCTATGTCCGTAGTTGTCTCTGTTGCCAAAGCTTCTTCTGTCATCATCACGATGACCGAATCCGCCACGATCAGAGTGACCATAGCTGCCTCTATCAGAATGTCCAAAGCCACCTCTATCATCAGAGTGGCCATAAGAAGAACGTCCGCCACGATCACCATAGGAACGTCTATCTCTATCGCCATAGCCTCTATCATCACGACGGCCATAGGAAGAGCGTCTATCATCATCTCTTCTAGGAGCAAAATCGGAATGTCCGTATCCGCCTCTAGAAGAATCATCCTTCTTCTCGCCCTCATTTTCATCTCCAAAGCCATCGTCATCAGATTCAGGCTCAGAAATCACGACTTCATCAGCCTTAGAAGCAGGCTTTTCTTCAGTCTCATCACTGGAAACTTCAGCAGCTTCAGCCTTAATAGGTTCAGTTACTTCTTCAGCAGGAACAGCTTCCTCTTCAGCTTTCTTAGCTGACTTCTTAGTGGTCTTCTTAGCCTTTTTGACAGGCTTAACTTCAGCAGTTACTTCATCAGTAGTAGCTTCAGCTTTAGGTTCATCTTTGACTTCAGCAGTCTCAACAGCTTTCTTAGTGGTTTTCTTAGTAGTCTTTTTAGCCTTCTTAGCAGGCTTTTCTTCAGCTACAGGAGTAGCATCCTTAGTTTCTTCAACTTCTTCAACTTTCTTGTCTTTTTTCATTGTTTCATCCTCGCCGCTTTCTTCGGCATGATCTTCATCTTCCCTTCTATCTTCGTATTCGTCATCTTCGTGAGATTCATCTTCCGGATAATCATCTTCATAGCGGGAATCTGAATAATCGCGGCGATCATCATCGCTTCTTGTGAATCTTGCTCTTCCCATCATCGGCTCATATTCGTCCTCTTCTTCAATCTGGATACCATTAAGAGATAAGTCTTCACGGTCTTCTTCGGTAAGATTAAGAGCAAAACGATCATAGAACTCTGGTGTAGCAAAGTCGATTTCCTGTTCCTTTGGATTAGAGGCTAAGACCTTAACATCAATAGGTGTACCAATAGTGAAGGAAATATCAGGGTTATGCTTTCCAGTAACGGAGTAAGTCTTATCATCAAACTTGAAGACATCGTCGTGCATGCAGTGATAGGCTAGGAAACCCTCAATACCAATCTCGGTTTCAATGAACATACCTCTTTGAACCATAGAAGTGACAGTGCCATGGTAGAGCTCACCGATGTGGTTAACCATGTACTTAGAGCTTTCTAAGTCATCAACTGATCTTTCAATGATATCGGCTTTGACTTCTTCTCCGGAGGTAATATCTCCTAGAGTCTCTAATCTAGCAGTGACTTCATCATAGTCGAAGGACTTGCCTTCAATAAGGTAATCCTTGACTAGACGGTGAATGATATCATCAGGGTAACGTCTAATAGGTGAAGTGAAGTGGCAGTAATCCATCTCAGCTAAGCCGAAGTGCCCTAATTCTTCCGGACAGTATCTAGCCTTAGCTAGGGCTCTTAGCATCATATGGGAGATAGCTTTTCTCAAGTTGTCATCCTTGATAGATTCCAAGAAGTCATTAAGTCTTCCACCATTTAAATCCTTAGTCTTAGGGAAGGTATAGACAAGTCGAGGATCCATCTTCTTGATAAAGTCTTTGAAGTTAGCTAATTTTTCAAGCGGAGGGAATTCATGTACACGGTATAAAACCGGAATAGAAGCATGCTTTAAGGCTTTAGCAACAGAGCAGTTAGCGATGATCATTAAGTCTTCAATCATCTTCTCACTCTCACCCTGAACCTGTTTTGTCACTTCAGTTGGAGTGCCGTTTTCATCAAGCTTAAACTTAAGTTCAGTAGAATCAAGCTTCATAGCTCCCTGAAGCTCTCTTCTTCTTCTGATTCCTTTAGAGCATTCATGAAGAACAGTTAAGGTGTCTTTGATTTCCTGAGAATACTCACAGTCCTTGCCATCGAAGAAATCATTAACCTTATTATAGGTTAAACGTCCATGGGATCTAATGAGTCCTTTTTCAATCTTAGTATTAAAGACATTACCAAAAGTATCAACATCCATAGTGACAGAAAGAACCAATCTTTCTTCATTAGGATTTAAAGAGCAGATACCATTAGATAATTCAAAAGGAAGCATCGGTACTACTCGATCAGCGACGTAAATAGAAGTACCTCTAGTAATAGCTTCATCATCAAGAGGATGATGAGGTTTCATATAGTGGGTAACATCAGCAATATGGACAACTACTTCATAGCCGTTACCAAACTTCTTACCCTCAACTGCATCATCAAAATCGTGGGCATCATCGCCATCGATTGTTACAACGCAGTGATCTCTAAAGTCAGTGCGGTCCTTCTTTTCTTCTTCTGAAACAGAAGCAGGTAAAGCCTTAGCTTCATCCATGACAGCATCAGGGAAAGTTAAAGGAGCATCGTTAGAAGAGATGATCATGGAGATATCAGAGCCAACATCGCTAGCCTTTACTAAAAGCTTAGTGATCTTAACAGTGATGGTATTTCCGGAGAAACTTTGAATCTCTCCTTCAACTAAATCGCCTTGGTTAATGCCCAAATTATCGTTTTTAGAGCTAACTAAAACGCTCTTACCACAGCTATTGAGATAAGAAATAATCAGCTGTTCCTTGCCATTAGAGGTTAAGGAGTAGTTACCTTTTAATGTCGTGATAGCTTTTAGATAGTCAAGAGCGTGGTAGATACCTTGTTGGAATGCCTTGACGTAAAGCAAGTCCCCAATCAAAAGACCATCGGATTCACGTCCGGATATTTTGATATCAACATTATCGGGGATAGACTTGAGTATGACGAAGTTATGGGTCTTCATCGTTACTTTTGCTAAATAGATTTTTTGATCTGCTAATAAATAGTAGGATCCTGAGTGTTCGCCAACGATACCGGCGAAGATTAAGTGCTTAAGTTCTAAGTCAAGTTCTCTCTGCTGCTCAGCAGTGATTGCTTCTAGCTTCTTGGTCAGGGATTTCTTGTCCAGCATCTGACCTTTTAAGTTTTGTTCGATTTCTTTTTCTGTCATTGTTTCCTTGTAATTTTTAAATTCCGTTAAAGAAAACAAAAGGGGCTTTTCGCTGGCCCCAAGTGTTTATACTCGTTTACAGATAATTGCAGAGTAGAGCAGTTATGAAGAAAGCCACGCAGAAGACTGCGGTGATAATTGTCATGACTTTATCAGCGCCTCGCTCCTTAGTTCTGGTGAAGATATTCATCTTATTGCCGCCCATAACGGCAGCAGATGCACCTTCAGATTTTCCAGACTGGAGTAAGGTAATAATGATCATGATGAACGATAATACTAATAGTACTATTTGTGCAGCAGTTGTCATTTTAACCTCTATCTCTGATTCTTTAACCCTATTAGTATAAAGATAATTGGTTTGGTATGCAAGAAGACTTCTATTAAAACGCTTCCCATTTAGATATAAAAGCAAGGAATATTATTAATTAATAAGGTAAATAAGGAATAATTTAAAGAATTCCTTCTAGAAGAATCTTTAAGCCTGTAGCAAAGAAAACAATACCAGCAATTAGACCGGCCCAGTTAGAAAGCTTATTGCCGATTTTCTTACCTAAAGCCGTCGTCAAAAGAGAAAGCAAGAAGGTAACAATTCCGATTATTCCGAAAATCAGCATGGCCTGAGGGATGGTCTTATCAAGATAAACAAAGCCTATACACAAAGCATCTATGGAAGTAGCAATACTCTGAGTAAAGATTTCCCATAAAGAAATCCTTTTTATTTCGACTTCGTTATTCTCAGGATGCTTCTTAGCTTCTTTCCTATCCTTAATCCATTCAATAATGCTTTTTAGAGATAAGAAAGTCAGCAAGGAAAAAGCAATCCAAGGAATATAAGCTTCTAACTGCTCCTGGAAACTAAATCCGATAAAGTAGCCGATTACTGGCATTAGAAACTGAAATAAGCCAAAGCAAAAAGGTATGAATACCATTTTAGCTTTAGGCATATCTGGCTCTCTTAAGCCATCGGTTGCCCCGACTGTCATGGTATCAACAGCCATTGATACTGAAACTAATGAAACATTTAACCAATCCATAGTTTTAAAGTTGCTAGTAAAGTGTATGTCTATTAAAGAAAGAAGTCTAGACTAACTTTATTTACTTTTATCGACTTCAAGAGCCTTAGCTAAGCGAAGAGGTAGATTCATCTCTCTTTCAAAGGAATTAACAAAATCATCATCTATATGAGTAGAGAATCTACTCTTTAAAGTCTGGTAGTCATCAAAGCAGACTGCTACTCCATAAGGAGAAGCATAGACTGATGGCTTTGCCTGGAAATCAAAAGCTACTGTTCTTAAGCCATCGATTCTAATAGAATCAAGAAACGCATAGCCTTGTGTCTTATCAGAGGCTGATACACTAAACTGGTTATTGAAGCTAATAGACTCACTTTGAATCTCTTCGCTTAGTTTGACATTCTTAAAGAAATCACGGCCGACTTTATTCTTAATAATAAGAGGCTGGCTAATAAGAGAGGCATCAAACTGGAAGTAACGGCCATTCTTATCAACAGGGTGGCCTTTCTCATTGGTGGTGTATTGATAGCTGACGGAAAAGAAAGTAATTCCTTTTACTTTTCCTTTGATCAAGAAAAGCTTGTCATAATCAAACTTAAGGTTCAAAGGAGCAATCAGCTTCTTATCAAGCACATAGCGGTCAGCTTTAACATTAAAGGAGATATCCTCATAATCAGGATTCTTTTTTAAATACTTAAAGAAATAGCCAAATACTAATTCCTGATACTGATCAGACTGATGAAGAGAACCAATTATAAAAGAAGGTGTAATAGCTAAAAAGCAAAGGAAACCAGTTATTACTAAGGCTATCTGAGCAGCATCAGTGAAAGCAATAAGCCCTACTAAAATCAAAGCTAAACCAGAAGCCCCAAAGACTGAGCCTAAGACAATGAAAAGAACAAAGAGGAAAAAGCTCTTCTTTCTGAACTTTTCAAGATAGCTTATGAGTTCCTCTTTGTTTTGAAACTCTTTAATTTGGTTTTTCATTTTTTAATAAAAAGGCAACTAGTTTCATCTAGCTGCCTAAGAGTTGCTATTTGCCTGAAATAGCTAATTGCTTAACAAGAATAGAAGGAGTGATAGTAGAAGAGAAAGTCTCAGAATCATTGCCAACAGCTTTTATGGACTCAAAGAGAGTCTTTAAGTTGCCAACACAGATAATCATAGAAGTAGCTTCCTTAACCTCACCATCTTTAATGACATAGCCTTGGCAAGGCAAAGAGAAATCAAGAGTCTGACCATCAATACCGGAGTTCAATCCACTGATGGAATTGATATATAGGCCATTGTTCATCTTCTTAAAAAGATCATCTCTTGAATATCTTCCCGGCTTAACTGTTAAAACAACCGGACCGGCATTGCCGTTTCCTTGTCCACAGCCATTAGACTCGATATGTTCTTCATTAGCAGTTTCTAATGACTGGAAGTAGTTAACTAGAACACCTTTCTTAATAACTGGGAAATCACAAGTAGGTTCACCATCAGAATCAAAACTTGAGGCACCTAAAGCCGAGACATGAGGAGTATGAAGAATAGTCAGACAAGTGCTAGCAATCTCCGTATTGATCTTACCTTCAAACAAAGAGAGATGCTTATGAACTGACTTAGCTGATAATTGGCCGACATAGAATGAAAGCAAAGAAGCAACAGAATCCGGACTTAAGACAACTTTATAGTTCTTGCCTTTGACAGCTTCAGAGCCAAAGAAATCAAGAGCATCCTTAGAAGCATGGTCAATAGCCTTTAAGGCATTAACCTTTAATTCATCGAGATTATGGAAGGAAGTAAACATATAACCGCCTGATCTAGGTTCACCCTTTTCGTTCTCGGCTACTAAGCTAACATAACCTACATAAACAATAGACTTTTCTTTGCACTTCAAGCCTAAAGAATTAGCTTTTAAGGAAGTGCCTTCAGTCATGGTGATATCAACCTGAGTCTTAGTGATTCTCTTATCTTTAGCCTGAGCAATTTTAGAAATCTCTAAAGCAAAAGCTCTCAAGTCCTTCAAAGAAGAAGGAACAAAATCAGCAAAGCAAACTTTAGCCTTACGGTATTTCTTTCCGCCCTTAAAGAAATTCTCAGCCTTGTCTTCACGTCCGTATTTAGCTGATTCTAAGCAAGAACTAGCCATTAATTCAGCAGTCTTAGCATCAATAGCATCAGTTGAGAAATGACCAATCTTCCCCTCATAAAGGCCTTTAGCAGAAACAGAACTAGAGGCACCAATCTGCTGAGTCTCAACCTCATTGTTAAAGACAGAGACTGTAGTCTCAGTTGAAGTACCAAAACTAATCTGATAAGGATCTAATCCTAGTTTCTTACCTTCTTCAAAATACTTATTTAGATTGATAGACATATTAGTTATTGCCTCCAGCACCACCGACTAACATCTTCTTAACTAGTAGAGTCGGCTGACCGACTTCAACATAGCAAGAGCCAGAAGCTGCACCGCAGACACCCGGAGCTCTTTCTAAGTCATTAGCAACCATCTCAATATTAGGTAAGACCTCATAGCCATATCCTATTAAAGAAACCGGCTTAATCAGATGTCCGATCTTGCCATCTTCAATGGTATAAGCAGCTGAAGAAGTAAAGATGAACTGATCAGTAGAAGGATCAACCTGTCCGCCTGTGAAGGAGACACAGTAGATGCCTTTCTTGACGCTCTTGATGATTTCCTCTTTAGTTGAGGCCCCGTTTCCAATATAGGTGTTAGTCATTCTGGTAGTTGGAACATAACGGTAACTTTCTCTTCTGCAGGATCCGGTTTCCTTTAAAGAAGGATCAATCTTTCTTGAAGTATATCGATCAAGCATATAGTTGATTAGGACACCATCTTTAATGAGCTGATTAGCGGTAGGAGTATTGCCCTCATCATCGACGTTCTCAGTTCCCCAGCCATTAGGAATGACACCATTATCAAAAGCATTAACGACTTTTGAAGCAATAGTCTGACCTAATTTGCCAGTAAAGGGACTAGTCTTATGTGAGATAGCACTACCTTCAAGTGGATGACCACAGGATTCATGGAATAAGACACCACCAAAAGCATTGCCTAAGACAACCGGCATCTCTCCTGAAGGTCCTTCAGGTGCAGTCAATAAAGCAATAGCTTCATTAGCGCAAGTTACCATTTGCTTTTCATAATCAGTCTCTTCTAAAAGCTCTAAGCCTTTAGAGAATCCCGGTCCTTCAAAACTCATCTGGAATTGTTTTGAGTCACTAGCGACAACCATAGAGATAATTCTAGTTCTGACTCTGTCATCAGCAGTATAGATACCATCGGAATTATAGATTTCAACATGTTCATCTTCTTCCATCAGTCTAGAAACAACATCCTGAACCTGTTTAGATACCTGATAAGCAGCAGCTTCACCTTTTTCAAGATAAGCTAGCTTCTTTTCAGTGGTCCACTGATTGTGAGGAATCTTAATGACGTTAAGATTTCCATGTTTCTTTTCTTTCAGGTCAGTTACTTCCTTAACCTTAGTGCCATCAAATCCTAAAGCTAAATCATCAGCTAGTTTAAGAAGTGACTTAAAACTAAGATCAGAAGTGTAACCATAAACACACTTAGTGCCTTTTAATAATCTGATTCCGACTCCGCAGGTTCTCCCTGAAGAGACGTTATAGACACTTTTATATCTTCTTGTATAGTCATGAGTACGATTATCCTGATAGTAGATTTCAGCATAGTCAGCACCGGTTCTTAAACCGGCATTGAGAATAGCAAGACTATTCTTTTTTGAGATTTTCATTGAATGCCTCCACACACAATAGCTCTATTAGTATAAATAAAGGTTTTCTCATTTTATATATGGCAAGTCGAAAACCTACTTTTAAATCAAATGAAAGCCCTTACACATATTCAGGCAATATAAAGAACAAAGAAACATCACTCCTCGCCTTTAACTATCTTATCGGCCTTTTTTCCTTTCTTCTTGCTGTTATGACCAACTTTAATAAAGTTTCTAGAAGCAAAAGCTAAGTTTAGAATTAAGAAAATACCTGAGAAAGCAAAGATGACTAAAGCCATAATTGAAGGTGGAACATCATTACCGAAGAAATTAATATTCAAGGAGAACTGACTCGTTAGCGCATTAATAAAATCCGTATTGCCACTGACACGAGGATCCTGTAAAAGCCGTTCAATAGGATGAGTCATAAAGTAGTTTCTAAACAATCCAGCGGAATAGGTTCCAGGGAAGAAAGTAGTCAGCATTTGTACTCCTTCTGGCATCATGCTGTTAGGTAAGTAAGCACCAATCAAGAAGCCAACTGCTGCCGACATAATTGCAACAACCGGAGATAAGACTGATTCAGTATTAATGAAAGAGCAGACAAAGAAGGTTAATAAAGAAGCAGAGATAGTAGATAAAATTAAAACGCCAATAATGGCAAAGAAATCCGTTAAGGAAATCATATAGGCATTGTAACAGGCTAACCACAATAGGCAAATTAAATAAACAATTAAATTGATTAAGAAAGTGACAATAGCATTGAAGGAAAAATAGGATAACGTAATAGTGCGGTGATCAATAGGAGAAGAGATGATATCCCTAGTCATTCCGCTTTCTTTATCTCTTACTAAGATGTAATTAGTATTAAGAGAAACAGTAATACAAGATACTGCCATAACTCCCGATATCATCCAGCAATCAGCAATACCATAAATCTTTCTTAAGAAAGCTAACCCATCAGGATCAGTCTCGCTATAGGAAATATGATACTGATTCAAAATAGATTTGATCTGATCAGTTTCCATCGGTCTTAAAAATAGGGCATAGACAGCTAAAACCGCTAAAGGAACCATCAAAGTAAAAAGAACGGTCGGAATATTCTTAAAGAAAACCATTAAATGGCGTTTTGTCAGTGAACAGAAAACACCCCATTGATTAGGAAGAACCTGTTTATTTGTTTTCATTTTGCTGTTTCTCCAAAAGCTCTCCAACACCGGTGACATTAAGGAAGACATCATCCATGTTGCCTTTTTCAACCTCAAAGTCAGACATCAAAGAACGGTTGTTGTTGATGAAATCAATAGCATCGGTAGAATCTTTAACAGTGACTCGATAATATCGGCTATCACGGTTATAAGAATAGGATCTCTTAAGATTCGTAAGAAGGCTATCAATCTCAGGTTTGTTCTTGATATGGATGATAACATAATCACCAGAATACTTATTCCTTAATTCCGTAGGGGTTCCAGTAGCAATAATATTTCCTTTATCCATAATGACAACAAAAGTAGCTTTTTCAGCTTCTTCCATATAGTGAGTCGTTAAGAAGACCGTCATACCAGTCTGGCTTCTTAAAGAATTGACAAGATTCCAAACAGAAAGACGAGTCTGCGGATCTAGACCAGTAGTCGGCTCATCCAGTATTAATAGCTTAGGGTTATGAACCATAGCTCTAGCAATATCAACTCTTCTTTTCTGACCACCTGATAATTTGCCAACCGGTCTATCAAGGAAGTCCTTTAATCCTAACATTTCAGTTAGGATTTCAAGTCTAGCCTTCCATTGTTCGCCTTTGATACCATAGAAGCCAGCTCTGACTGTCAGGTTTTCTCGAGGAGAAAGCACTGAATCAAGAACTGAATTCTGAAAGACAATGCCAATTTCATTTTTGATAAAGTCGGACTGAGTATCTAAGTCCATGCCATCGACATAGACTTTGCCGCTATCCTTACCAAGAATTGAAGTAATGATATTGATAGTGGTACTCTTCCCGGCCCCGTTTAATCCCAAGAATGCGAAAAGCGATTTTCTTTTTACAGAAAAAGAAATATCGTTGACAGCAACTAAATTTCCATAAGTCTTACGTAAATCTTTGACTTCTAGAATGTTGTCTTTATTGATGTTGGGTTTCTTAACTTCACGATTGAACAACGGTAATTTCATCAATATGCCTCGATCTCACTATAAGTTACACGGGTTTTCAAAGCTTCTTTTTCGGCTTTAGAATTAGCTAAGTATTCTCCCCAGTGGTTTGTAAAACAATCGACTGTATAACGAAGAACCTTAAAGAGTACTTTCTTATCGTATTTATCAGTCTTCATCGCTGAACGGATATATTTCTTAAGGAATCCTGGTAAATCCGAGAAGATGTGTTCGGCATTCTTGATTCCAGTCATTTCCATGGCATCAAATAAAGCATCGACCAAAGTTTCCATCTCTTCTTTTCCCTTGACCTTATTGACTACTAATTCATTGACGGAATCACGGATATATTTAGAAATAGCTGAAACATCAGGTGTCTTCTTAAATGATAGCCCGTCCATTTTCCAAGTATAGAGATCATGCTGGTTAAATAAGTCAGTCTTTTCATCCGCTTCAACAGCATAGGAGATATCTTCATGATTGAGAAGATTGCCGATAATGCAGTTGATAGGGACAATATGGACAATCCGATTCTTGATTCTCTGATGACCGATAGAGTCATAGACCGTCTTATTCTGTCCTGGTCCATCATCATCATAGACATTGAGGAGATTCTCGGCTTGACTGGAAGAGAGCATACTAGCAGCATAAACCGCAAAGTTTCCACCTTTAGAATGCCCCATCAATCTAAACTTCTTGCTAGGGAAAAGAGCTAACTGCTTCTTAACAAAGTCAGCTGACATCTCCTGGCCGGGGGTTGATTCCTTATAAGCCAGATTGAAATCTTCTTTCCAGCCAATCAAAGAACAGTCAGTTCCCCTAAAGACAAAAGCTAAGGTATCATCAGGAAGCAAAAAAGCAAAAGCCCCAAACTGTGTTTGCTCCTTAACCGAAAAATAATATCCAAAAGAAATCAGCTTAACATCGTCAAAACGTTCATTTTTCAGCAAAGGCATAGCTAAGAAGATGGTTTTTCTCATCCAATCAGGGTAATGCTTTGCAAAATACCCAAATTTCAGCCAAGACAAATAGTCGATGCAAAGATCCTTGATGTTCTTGGCTATGAAATTTTCATTGATCGGTTCAAACTTCTCAAAAGGAATATAAGAAAAACTTGATAAGACCGCATTATCGGCATCAGTAAATGGCAGCTCCGAAAAAGGACAAGAAGAGAAATCGTAGAGGTAATCTAATATGTTCCGATAGTCCTTCTGGAAAAAGCTGGGATTAGCCACGTTTACTTTCTCTTAAGAGTCGGGAAGAGCAAAACATCACGGATAGCGTTAGTCTCAGTTAGGAACATAACTAAACGATCAATACCGAATCCAATACCACCAGTCGGCGGCATACCATATTCAAGAGCTTCGCAGAAGTCTTCATCAACTTCGCAGGCTTCATCGTTGCCCTTCTTCTTTTCTTCAATCTGTTCATTGAATCTGGCTCTTTGATCCATTGGATCATTAAGTTCAGTGAAGGCGTTGCACATTTCATGAGTAGAGATATACATCTCAAATCTCTGAGTGAAACGAGGATCATTAGGATCCTTCTTAGCCAAAGGCGAGATATCAACAGGATGCTGTAAAACAAAGGTCGGCTGAACCAAAGTAGATTCAACAAAGGTTTCAAAGAAGGCGTTGAGGACATGTCCCCAAGCAAAGTGCTTTTCAACAGGAACATTGAATTTCTTTGCTAAAGCTAGAGCTTCATCAAGATCCTTGACCTGATAGAAATCAACACCGGTCTTCTCCTTGATGAGTTCAGTCATAGTAGCATGACGGAAAGGTTTAGCAATATCGATATCGTAGCCTAACCACTTAAAGTCGGTCTTGCCGACAATCGTAGTAGCTAAATAACGGAAGAGATCCTCAGTGAGTTTCTCCATATCGCTTAAATCACCGAAAGCCTGATAGGCTTCCATGGTATCGAATTCCGGATTATGGGTAGTATCAACGCCTTCGTTTCTAAACTGTCTTCCGATCTCGTAGACTCTTTCCATATCGCCAACTAAAAGTCTCTTTAAAGATAGTTCAGTGGCAATACGAAGATAGAAATCCTGATCAAGAGCATTGTAGTGAGTGACAAAAGGACGGGCATTGGCTCCGCCTAAAATCGGCTGAAGAATACTGGTTTCAACTTCAACAAAGCCTTCCTTATCCATGAAATTCTGGATTCCGCGGATAATCTTAGGTCTCATGAAAGCGACCTTGCGGGAATCATCATTGACAATTAAATCAACATATCTTCTTCGATATCTTTCATCGGTATCAGTAAGACCATGGAACTTATCCGGTAAAGGTCTTAAAGCCTTAACAAGATGAGTATATTTAGTGACTCTAACAGTGATTTCGCCAGTCTTGGTCTTCATCATGCAGCCTTCAATGCCGCAGATATCACCTAAATCAGCAAGCTTAAAAAGCTTATAGTTATCTTCTAAGACCACATCCTGACGGATATAGCACTGAATCTTTCCAAACTTATCCTGAAGAGTAAAGAAGCTGGCTTTACCCATCTTTCTTAAAAGAACAATACGTCCAGCAATATGGACGATATCTTTCTCCTTGATTTCTTCAGGCTGAAGAGAAGCATATTTTTTCTTTAAGTCGACTGAGTGAGCATCAGTAACGAATTTATGACCAAAGGGGTCAATGCCCATTTCTTTGTAGAGAGCTAATTTCTCTCTTCTTCTCTGCTCCTGATCATTTAGATCCATCGCATCGTTCTGAATTGGCTTATTTTGATTGTTATCCATAAATAGCGCCTTTCTAATGACTTATATATTATATTAAACTAACTATAAAATAAATACCCTTTTAATCGTTTCAAAAGAAGCTTAATTAGCAATCTAAGCTTGGATTAATTAATGTATTCAGCAAGATAAATGAAACTTTGAGAAATTATTCTTCAAATAATCATTAACCGTCTTTCTTTTCAGCCGTTGTTCCTTGAAGAAAATCAGTGATGTAATCATCATAATGAATGACTAAATAGGTAGGCTTTCCATAACGATTGTTAGTGTGTTTTAAGATTTCATCTCTAACCTGTTTTCTTCCAAGCCCATTATCTAGATTAGTAGGTAACACTAGGTCAAAGATAATATTCACATAAGAAGGAGCAGATAGAATCCTAAAGTCATGCATAGAGATATGTTCTTTATAGGTGGCTAAAGCCTCTTCAACAGCTTTCTTATATTTATCGGTATCAGGATCATTAACTAGAATTGGGTCCATATGGACAGTCAAATTAATATTGAGTTTAGCTTTGGCTTCTCTTTCAACAGTATCACATAACTCATGAGAAACCATGACATCGGTTTTAGCATCTACTTCAAGGTGAAGAACGGCAAAGATAACACTGCCATAGCAATGCATTGTTAAGTCATGCATACCATAAACATCTTTATGTGAACTAACTAAAGCAACAAGTTTTTTAACTAGTTCTTCATCAGGTTTTTCACCTAGTAGAACATTAATAGCATCCTTCATTATTCCAATACCGGAAATGATTACTAAAATACCAACCGCAATAGTAAAGAAGCAATCAACAGAATAGCCAGTAAACCAGGTAACAACAACACCGACTACTACTAAGGAGGTAGCGATAACATCATTGCGGGAATCCTGGAACATAGCAATCATCGGAAGGGAATTAATTCTTTTTCCTAAATTGCGATAGACAAGACCCTGCATGACCTTGGTAAAGATTGCTGCTGATAAAATACATAAAGTAACAATGTAGCTAGTATAGGTAAAAGTATCATCAATAATAGGATGCCCAGTCTGCTGCATAGATTTAATAAACTGAATCGTATCTAAGATTCCTTGATACACCATAACAACGCCTAAAGCAATAACCACACAGGAGATTACTAAAGAAATAACATATTCCATTCTCTGATGTCCGAAAGGATGCTCATCATCAGCCTTCTTAGCATAAATTTTATAACCGAAAATAGTTAAGAAGTTATTGCCGAAATCCGATAAGTTGTTTACAGAATCAGCGATGATTGAATATAAACCTAGCATGGCGCCGATAACAATCTTGGCAGCAAAAACGATAAAGTTAGTAATCAATCCAAAAA
>ENA-UOOK01000511-UOOK01000511.1-fermentation-metagenome-genome-assembly--contig:-NODE-511-length-51511-cov-12.958236_pt1 | contig 51511 bp, 50 predicted proteins | sample MGYA00245777_ERZ724023 | MGnify/ENA primary metagenome ERZ724023 (study PRJEB28704, sample SAMN03018312) | fermentation metagenome | biome: anthropogenic terrestrial biome; feature: soil; material...
CTGTAACGTTCTTTAAAGACAAATACCAAAAAGATTATTTCTTGAGTTTTTCATACGAAGTACCTTCTTCTAAAATTGAACCTAATGACAACTTTCTTTCTATAGATTTGGGTCTTAAGTCAATTGTAACTTGTTTCTCTAATGCAACTGATTCGTTTTCAATTGAGAATTCAAGATTTAAGGACATAGACAGACAAGTTCGTAAAGTGCAGTCAAAGAAAGACAGATGCAAACAAGGGTCAAGAAGACAAAAGAAATTAGCTAAAGCACAAAGGAAGTTATCAGGCAAAAAGTCAAATAAAACTAAAGATTTTCAACATAAAGTAAGTAAAGAAATTGTTAAAGTTTGTAAAGAAAACAACATAAGTAAGCTAATCATAGGTGACATTAAGACAAAGAAATTGGCTGCTTCAAAAGTTGCAAACAAAGGTCTTAACAAATCATCACAAAATGAAGGAACCTTATCAAGGTTTAAAGGATTCTTAAGCTATAAAGCTAAAGAATCAGGTTTAGAGGTTTCATTAGTCAATGAAGCATATACGTCACAGGAAAATTGCTTAACTGGAGTAAGAAGCTTAAGTAGTGACTTATGTCGTAGAACAGTTAGAGTTTCGGAAAGTTTGGTTATAGACCGTGACTTAAATTCAGCAGTAAATATTGCTAAACGAATTAAGCCTGTATGGTTCAGGCACTTTGATGAAGAAGCTTTAGCAAAAGTTAATGCTTCATATCAAGAAATGTATTTTGATGTTAAGTTAGGACATCTAATACGAAAATAGAACAATTTGTATAATTAAGTACAAATTAGTATAATCTATTTAAACCATTGTCCTTCCATAAATTAATACTACTTTCAGAAATCTTTTTTCGGCGCGCATCATCAAATGTTTGCAGCATCTTTGTCACAAATTGCGGTTCTGACCACAATTCTTTAATACGGCGGGACATTACATTACGGTTTTCTTCAGTCCAGATATCCCGCATTTTTTGTAAGTATTCTTCATCAGAAAATCTTTTCCTATTTGCAGTGATTGTTTTTATCCTATATTCATCATCAGTCCACATTTCATTAATACGAGTTGAGATTTTTGCTTTTGTTTTTTTAGCCCACTTATCATTAGCCCATTGCGATTTCTTCAAATCTGACATTTTCTTTCGATATTCGTCATTATTCCACATATGCTTATTACCGCATACACGCGAACAAAAACGCTTCTTTTTATTATGCGTTTCAAATTCATCTCAAACCTGCTAAGCTTCTATGGAAAAGAATCCTTGATAATTTTTGTATTCCATGTCTTTACTTTCTATTTTTTCTGTCTTTTGTTTAACTTGGATATAAAAAACCTAACCTATCTTCAAGGCTTCTTAATCACAATCTTTGCCCTAATACTTTCAATGATAATAGGACTATTGCAAATGAAATACCTCCCAATCCCCAACCTGAAGCAAATGTACAGGTATTTGAAAGAAACCCTTAAGACTTCTCTAAAATAATCTTTCAATAAACCATATCTCAAACCCAATTAAATCAATTTACATATAAATTGACCTATCCATTATTTTCTTTTGTCCTTCTGCTTCCTAAATGTTTTCAAAAAGAAAGAGAGAAAGGAAGAAATAATCCTTAATATAAACTAATCAAATCAAACAAGGAACTCCCTAAACCCTATATAAAACTTTTTTTATAAGATTTTAATCTCGGAATCATGCCATGATTCTCTCCAATTCATGGCATGATTTCCATCAATTCATGGCATGAAATCAATCAATTCATGGCATGATTCCGAGTAATTCATGCCATGAATTCAAGAACATCATACCATGAATTACACATCTAATTCAAGTTTAAATAGTTGCAAACCCCATAAAAACACATTTTTCCCTTGTTTCTCAAGATAAATATCAAGACTTTTTTCAGGTATATCTTTTAAACAAAAAAAGAGGAGGAAAATTCCCCCTCTCATGTAGATGATTCTTACTAATTACTTTATTAGTCTTAGATATTTTTGAATATAAAGAAGACATAACCAAAGTATTCTTTGTTGGTTTGGTAGTATTCTATCTCTTGCTCCATTCTTTCAACAAAATCTTTAGCTGCTAAACTGTAATTGTTTTCTTCAAGAAATGGTTGAAAACGAGTTTTTGCAATAGAATGATAATTATCTATCCAAGTGTATTCAGGTAATATGAAATGTGCTATTGGTTTATAACCACAGTCTTCAATTATCTTTAATTTTGTTGAAATCATATCTATCTCAGATACATTTTCTGTTATAAAGCTTGAATCTTTTGGTCTTTGATTGCTTAACCAACAACATTCCGTTATTGCCATATAGCCATTTGGTTTAAGGTATTGCTTCCACTCTCTTAACCCTTTCTCAAATCCAATATGGTAAATGGAGCCTTCAGCCCAAATTACATCAAATTCATTTTTATTAAAAGACAGTTCGCACATTGAAGCGACAAGACCAGTAACTTTATTGGTTAAATTCTTGTTTTTTATTCTGTTGTTAAGCCCTTCAATCATCTTGGGGGCTATATCAACGGCAGTAATTTCACAATCAAGATTTGATGCAATAATTTCTGTCTGTTTCCCAGTACCACATCCTAAATCTGCAATCTTAATTTTGGAAGAAGTGTTATCCAAAAAGCTTAATGCCCTAAGGGTTTCCTTTTCTCCTCCAGGACCTTGAGAGCTGATACCTGCAAAAAAGTTAATTACTAATTGAAAATCGAAATCTACTATTAATTTATTTTCTGTATTCATGATTAATTGTATTTTTCTCACAAAGCAAATCTTCTAATGATTTACAATTTGTGAGCGTTAAAAATTATTTAAATAAATGACTATATCCCCAAATGAAATATTTGAGAACAACTTAAAGGAAGAATCTGTATACGACACAGATTCTTATAATACAATATCCGAAATAAATAAATTATTAAACATCCAATGATTTTAGAAGGGCAAAATTATAAATAATATTTGAAATAACAAAATACAAAAATCCTTTCCAATGAAAGAAAATGAAATTTATACTTATATTTCCTAAAAAAGAATATCTTTGCAGGTAAATATAAACTATTAAAACAAAATATCATGAAAAAGATTATTGCACTATTAGTAATTACATTTAGCATTTTTAGTTTTTATTCTTGCAAGGAGGATAAAGATAATACTCCAACTTCAAAGCCTTATACCAATATTTCATTACAAGACGCTAAGCGATATGTTGGATTAGATTACAATTCAGTTAAAGCAGAATTAGAGGCAAAAGGATATAGACTATTAAATATTGAATTAGAATATAACTTGTATGGATTTGCAAATGCTGATACAACATTATCATATGCTTTATTAGTTAATTCCTCAAATATTATTTATAGAGTAAGCTATAGTAAGATGAGTAAGAATATTGATAATACCCTATCTAATTATGAGTTTTGTAAAGGAGAATGTATAACTGAGGTTAATAATAGTTCTGATTTCTCTTATTGGGCTACAAATCAAATATTGTTTGGAGATGAGTTTTATTCACAAGAAGAGTTTCAAAATTATTTTAATCTAAATAAATACACAATGTCTTTTTGTGCAGAAAAGTGGGAGTCGGACAAATACTTATTCGGTATAGAGTTTATTAATATATTAGCATTTGAAAATGGCGACAAACAGCCAGAAACTAAAACAAGTACCAGTACAACCTCTCCTACAACGCCAGAGGAACAAACCTTCACAAATCCTTATGGAGTTGGAGTTACATATATTGATAAATCATTGGCTCCAGAAGGAACTTCTGATAAATCAAATATAACAAAAGATTCTTATCTAAAATACTTCTCCATACATAACCTTAGATATTAAGCTCACAGAACTTGATTTCATTTTCACAGAACTTGATTTCATTTTCTTAGAACTTGATTCCAATCTTTTATAATTTGATTCTAAATTTCTATAATCAAGTTCTAAAATATTGATACTTTATTTTAGATATTTGAGAGTTGATATTTGTAGAATATATTTTGTAATTTTGCTCTTTCAAACAAACATGAGCAATGAAAGAATATATAATTGCAACCAATAATAAACATAAGGTTGAGGAAATACAACAAGCCTTAGGTATAGCAATTAAGCTTATCACTCTAAAAGAACTTAACCACAAAGAGGATATCCCAGAAACCTCCGATACTCTTAAAGGAAATGCAAAACAAAAGGCAGAGTATATTTATAATAAGTTTAAAAAGCCGTGTTTTGCTGACGATACAGGTTTGGAAGTGGAAGTTTTGGGAGGACGTCCTGGTGTTTTTTCGGCACGATACGCAGGAGAGGGTTGCTCTTTTGACGATAATATAAACCTTTTGCTCGAAGAGATGGAAGGAAAAACCAATAGAAAAGCATCATTTAAAACCGTTATTTGCCTTATTGAAGATGGAAAAGAAGAATATTTTGAGGGAGTTTGTGAAGGCTCAATTCTAACTCAGCGTTATGGCAAGGGAGGATTTGGATATGACCCAATATTTATTCCTAAGGGCTATGGGGAAAGTTTTGCCGAAATGTCCTTAGAGCAGAAGAACAAAATAAGTCATAGAGCCAAAGCAGTAAGCAAATTAGTTAAGTATTTAAACACCAAAAATAAATAATAAGCAAAATAAAATAAGAATATCAATATGTTAGAGTTAGCAAAAATTCGTAGTGATAAGGAAGAAGTCATTTTAAGATTAAAGGTAAAGAATTTTCATAATGCAGAAGAGATAGTAGATAAAATAATAGTTTTAGATGAGCAAAAAAGAAAGCTTCAAAAAGAGCTTGAAGAGCAAAAAGCTCAAATGAACCTTAAATCAAAGGAAATAGGGCAGTTTATGGCTCAAAATCTGAAAGACAAAGCCGAAGAATCAAAACAAGATGTTGCTCAAATAAAAGAAAAGACCAAAGAATTGGAATCCTTACTTAAAGATAAAGAAGAAGAATTACAAAAAACTCTTTTAATAGTTCCAAATCTTCCTCACGTTTCTGTTACAAAAGGCAAGAGTGCAGAAGATAACGAAGTAGTGTTTCAAAGTTCGGAGTTACCAAAATTAACTTCCAATTCTCTTGCTCACTGGGATTTATGTCAGAAATATGATATTATTGACTTTGAATTGGGGAACAAAATCACCGGTTCTGGTTTCCCTGTCTATAAAGGCAAGGGGGCAAAGCTCCAAAGAGCATTAATCAATTTCTTTTTAGATAATGCATATGCCTCAGGCTTTAATGAAATGCAGGTTCCTATAATGGTAAATGAACAATCTGCCATTGCAACTGGGCAGCTCCCAGATAAAGATTCTCAAATGTACTTTGCTCCATTGGATAACTTCTATTTAATCCCCACAGCCGAAGTTCCGCTAACCAATATCTATCGTGATGAAATTGTAAAACAAGACTCACTTCCTTTAAAGCTCTGTGGATACACACCATGCTTTCGCCGAGAAGCCGGCTCTTATGGAAAAGATGTTAGAGGGCTAAATCGCCTTCATCAATTTGATAAGGTAGAGATAGTTTGTATTGATACGCCAGAGCATTCTTATGCTCAGTTGGAATTTATGAAAGAACACGTAGCCTCTTTGCTTCAAAAGCTTGAACTCCCATATAGAATACTACGCCTTTGTGGAGGAGATATGAGTTTTACTTCTGCTCTAACCTTTGATTTTGAAACTTTCAGTGCAGGGCAAAACCGATGGCTTGAAGTGTCTTCTGTATCTAATTTTGAGACTTTTCAGTCCAATAGACTAAAACTTCGTTTCAAAAACTCCGATGGCAAAACCCAATTAGCCCATACTCTTAATGGCTCAGCCTTAGCTCTTCCGAGAATAGTGGCAACCCTTTTGGAAAACAACCAAACAGAAAACGGGATAAAGATACCAAAAGTTCTTGTTCCTTACACAGGATTTGAAATTATAAACTAAGCTTTTATAAAACATTATTTTTTGTTTTGTAAAAGTGTATATCTATTTCATTTTAACTCGTTTAAGTTTTGTCATTTTCTTTCTTTATTTGGCGAAAATGAAACTTAGTTTCAATAAAATAACTCTTAGTTCTAAATTTTTAAAACTAAGAGTTATTTTTCTATCTCAATAACTTTTTTTGATTTTATCTGTAACTTTTTCCTATCTTCGCTTGTCTTATGGATACAAAACGACAAAAGAGTAAAGATTAATTTTGTTTGGGCGGCTTTGAAAATAAGTCGCCCATAACTAACTAAAAAACTAAGAATGACCGAGAAAGAATACAATTTTTGTATTGATAATTTTGCCTCTTCGCTACTAAGATTTGTTAGGAAACATCTTAACAATCACCAATGGGCAGAAGATATTGTGCAAGAAACTTTTGCTAAGGTCTGGGAAAAACGAAAGGATATTAATTTCCAAAAAGCAAAAAGCTATTTATTTACAACATCTTATCACCTTATGTTAAACGATATAAAGAAAGAAGAACGTAAAGAAAACCTTGTATCAAATAATATTGAGGCTAATTCAAATGAGTTTAATGATATTTCAGATGTTTTGGATTTGGCTTTTGAAAAGCTTACTGAGAAAGAAAAAACCTCTGTTTTGTTAAGAGATTATGAGGGATATTCTTATGAAGAGATAGCTCAAATACAAGATATAAGTCTTGAAAATGTTAAGATAAATATTTTTAGGGCAAGGGTTAAACTCAAACAATACTTAGTTTCAATTGATAATATAGTGTAATTATGATAACAAAAGATAATATTGAAGCATATTTGCTTGATTTTGCAGAAGGTAATTTAAATAAAAAGGATAAAGAGGAGCTAATCCTTTTCCTTGATAATAATCCGGAGTATAAGGAGTTAATGAATTCTTACGATAGTTCATTAGTTCTTGTGCCAGATGAGAGTATAGTTTTTTCTAATACGGATAATCTAAAACACAAATCAAGAAAGAAAGTATTTTTTGTTGCATTTAAGTATTCTGCGGTGGCTATTGCGGCTTGTCTTTTAGTCTTTTTGTTTGTTTCAAAGCTCGTTATCAAGCCTGTGGATAATGAAAATACAAACCTAAACCACGAAACATTGGTGGCAAAGATAAGTCCAGAGAGTGTTATTGAAACAGAAAAGGAGACAATTAAGCCTAAAACAGTGCCAACAGAAAAAGAAATCAAACCAAAAGAAGAACCGAAGAAAGAAATTGAGCCAAAGATTATCCATTCCAATTCATTGGTTGTTTACGAAGTTGATAATATGGTAAAGATTATTGAACCAGAGGAGAAGGAAATAAAGTTGCAAAATGTTATAGAGGTTGATAATATGATAGTATTTCAGGATAAGAAGGAGATAAAGAAGAATAATTTATTGGATAAGTTAAAGCAAAATATTGAAAACAGAATTGATAAGGGCTTTAAGAGCTTTAATTCTTCTATTGCTTATTTTCAAGAGAATGTTCGCTTAGAAGACGGCGGTATAACTTTATATAAGAATAAAAATAATTAACAATTAAAACAATAAAAGAGATGAAGACGAAGATATTTTTAGCGGCTGTCCTATTTTTTGGGATAAACGCAGTTTCTTTCTCACAGGAAGAAATAACAATTAAGCAGGTGATTAAGAGTAGTTCAACAGATGCAATTCAAGGTACGAAAGATAAGATTTCTTATGTAAGAATAAATACTTCTATTCCAGTAACAATTAATAATGGAGAGCAGAATACTATTTATTTAACAGGGAAGTTTAGTAGCGAGGATGATTATTCTGGTTTTTGCACTCTTGAAGAAGGAATACTATATGTTAATTCTCCTAAAAAGGGTACTAATATTACTTTAGAATTAGTAGATAATGTTAGTATGTATTATTTTGGGAATAATGCAAGTGTGTTAGTTAATAAAGATATTAATGTAGAAAAGTTTGGAATTATTGGCATAGAGAATAATTCTATAGCAACTATTAATAGTAATATTAAAGGAGATGATTTATCGATACGCAGTAGGAATAACTCTAAAATAAGTTTTTATTCTATTGATGTTGATAAATTAGATACTCAGATAGAAAAAGGTTCTGAGATTATTTTAAATGGGAAGGCAAATACACTAAATATAGATAAGGATGAGAGCTCAAAATTTATTAATAATAAGTTTTACTATTCCGATTTAACTGAGGCAATAAAACCAAAAGGGGGAGATACCGTTCTTGCACAAGGAGAAGTTTTATATAAACTCAAAAGAAGTCCTTTCGATATTGAAAAGGATAGTGCAGGAAATATTATAACAAGTACAGGAGATACATCTTCAAAAGATGAGCTTGAATATAATAGCTTCACCGTTTTGCGTTCTTCCGAAAAAGCTAATGTTCTTATTGGAAAGAATACAAAAGTAAATATTTCTTTCTTAGATAGGAGTTTAATAGGAGAGGATTACGTTTCTAACTATCCTATTAAGGGTTATGAGAAAGGTCAGTTGGTTGTTCAGGATGATTATCCATTGGATTTAGACCTAACAATAAGGAAAGATATAGGCGATATAACAATAATGGATGGAGCAGAAGTAAATATTATTTCTAAGATAAATGAAAAGGAACGTTCTTACTTTTTATTCAAGGATGCAAAGCTAAACTTTAATCAGGAAACTAAAATAGAGGATCTTCTTCTGAAAATGGATAATGGTTCAAAGGTAAGTTTCAAAGACCTTAAAGCAGATAAAGTTTCCTTGCAGGGAGATGGAACATCCGATTTGGAGATAAATGGAGAGGTAGGCATATTGGATAGATATAAGTATGATGATATAAATCTTAAAGGAGACTATAAGATAGATTCAATTAAAGAAAGAAAAATAAAAACGCTTACTATAGGAACTCACATCCCTTTTAAAACTGATAAAACAAATAAAACTGAGGCAGAAGAAGCCAAAAGCGAAAAGATAAAGGCTCAAGACCTTGGGAGAGATAAAATGAGTTTTGCCCTAGCTCTTTCTTATGGAATATTAAATTGGTCTGATAGGGTAACAAAGATAGATGATTTATTTTCTTCTCCTACTAATGAATATGATTTAAAGTGGGGAAACTCTTGGAATTTTGGGATTAAGTATGGATATAAACCTAATAAGAAGTTAAGTCTATTATTAGGAATAGGGATGGAGTTTAATATCTTTAAGTTTCAAAATAAAGTAATGATGACTGATATTAATGGAGAAAAAAGACTTGCCTACGAAACCAATCCTTCTATTAATCCAGAAAGCAATTTGAATGCTTACTATGTAACAATCCCATTGCATTTTCAATACTTCTTTTATAAGGATTTCTCCGTTCACGCAGGAGGAGTATTTGGAATAAATTTTAGAAATTCTTCAACAGGCTTCCAAAGAGAATATAATATTCCTAATGTTGAAATAACAGAAGAATGGGGAACAAATTATAATAATTTCAAACCAATTAAGCTGGAAGTTCAAGCAGGGATTGGCTGGTCAACAATGAATCTTTATGTTAAGTATGCCCTTACACCACTCTTTAAGGATAATAGAGAAAGAGAGGTCTATCCATTCAGTGTTGGGCTTTCGTTAGGAATTTAGATTTAAATAAAGATTAGTGAAAATGTCTTTTGATTTAAAGAAAATGAAATCAAAAGACATTTTTTTATCTCTTGAAAAGAAAATTTTCTTTTCAAGAGATAATTTTCGTTATTCTAAATTAAGATAATTAAAATAAAATTATACCTTTGCAAATTAAATAATGATAATTTTAAACCTAAAACACTAATAAAAATTATTTGATATGAAAAAATTAACCTTATTTATCGTTGTCCTTTTTCTTGGACTTAATGTTTTCGCACAAGATGTTATTATCAGAAAATCTCCTAATGGAGCAATTAATTGCAAAATTATTGAAATAGATGATGACGAGATAAAATATAGTATGGAAATTAATGGACAAATAGGCAATTTCTCTATTGATAAAGATAATGTAGAGGCTATTAAATATGAGAATGGTGATGTTGAAAATTTTAATACTAAAAAGCAAGTTAAAACAGATTTTAGCAAGGATGCAAAGAATGCAATTAAGTTTAACTTTCTTTCTCCACTTTTTGGTTATACCTACTTGTCTTACGAAAGGGCAATTAAGCCAGGAGTTAGTTTTGAGATAGGACTTGGAGCAATAGGGCTTGGAGGCGACCTTGATGAGATAAAACCATTAGGAGGGGTTATGAAATTAGGAGTAAAACTACGTAGAAGCCCAAGTTATAATATCTTGGCTGGTGGTTATTTTATGCCAGAGATAGTATTTGGTATGTACGAATTTGATGATATGCAAAACGTTCCTACTCAGAATGGTTCTGTAATAATACATTCATTCCAGCCGGTAAGAGAGAAAACTGCAACTCTTGGAGTTTTGGCAACGTTTGGTTATTCTGTTGTAATTAGAGAGTCATTTGTGATTGAATGGTATGGAAGTGTTGGTTATGGATTCACAAAACATTCTGGATTAAACTTCGGTTTCTTGGGAGCAGGTCAAAAATTCCCAATTGCAGTTGCAACAGGATTTAAATTTGGTTTTGTTTTCTAATAATAGATTAAAGCAAGTTAAAACTGCTTTAATTTCTTAGAAGTTCCTTTTTAGTTGTTTTTTTTGTATTTTTGCACATTTAAGTTTCTTAACTTAAATGTGTAGCAGTTTCTTTTTTGTGATAGTTTAAAGAACATATTTTAACAATCTAATGATAACTCTTAAAGAAATTAAAAATATAATATTCAATAATTCAACCCTTGAATTAAGTTTAGAGGAAAGAAAAAAGATAGAGGATAGTTATAATTTCCTTTTGTCGTTCTCTAAGGATAAGGTTATTTATGGAATAAACACTGGCTTTGGACCAATGGCTCAGTATCGCATTTGCGATGAAGACCTCAATGCTCTTCAATACAACATTATCCGTTCTCATTCCACAGGTGCAGGAAAGGATTTGGAAGAGCTTTATGTTAGGGCAGCAATGCTGGCACGCTACAAAACCTTTACCTTAGGGAAGTCGGGTGTGCATATTGATTTGGTTAATCAGCTAAAAGAATTTATTAATAAAGGAATCTATCCTTCTATTCCAGAGCATGGAAGTGTTGGGGCAAGTGGTGATTTGGTTCAATTGTCCCATTTGGCTTTAGCACTGATAGGGGAAGGGAATGTTTACTATAAAGGACAAAAGAGATTAGCCAAAGAAGTATTGCAAGAATTAGGTTTATCTCCCCTAAAACTTTATTTGAGGGATGGGCTTTCTGCAGTAAATGGAACAGCATTTATGACAGGCATTGGCTTGGTTAATTTGATTTATGCAAAAAGACTAACTTCGTGGTCTGTAATTTTCTCAGTCTTAATGAATGAGATTGCTTCTTCCTACGATGATTTCTTCGCAAAGGAGCTAAATGAAGTAAAGCTACATTTTGGTCAGAGAAGAATTGCTGAACTTATGCGTCAAACAGCAAAAGACTCTAAGTCTATGCTCAAACGTCAGGAGCAACTCTATAATCAAAAGCATCAAGAAATGTTCTTTGGCAATGAAAAGAAGGTTCAGCCATATTATTCTTTGCGATGTGTTCCTCAAATTTTAGGACCTGTTTTAGATGAGCTTGTTGATTGTGAGAAGGTATTGATAAATGAGATTAACTCTGTGGATGATAATCCAATTGTTGATAAGGATTCAAAGAATGTTTATCATGGAGGGAATTTTCATGGAGATTATATTTCTTTTGAAATGGATAAGCTTAAGATAGCCATAACTAAGATGACCATGCTTTCAGAAAGACAGCTTAACTATTTGCTTCACGACAGAATAAATGGAATACTTCCTCCTTTTGTAAACTTAGGAACATTAGGACTTAACTATGGATTGCAGGCTTCTCAATTTACTGCAACCTCAACAACTGCCGAATCTCAAACCCTTTCAAATCCAATGTATGTTCACAGCATACCAAACAATAATGACAACCAAGATATTGTTTCAATGGGAACAAATTCAGCTCTTTTGGCAAGGAAGATAATTGATAATGCCTATCAGGTTTTTGCAATTCAGTCCTTAGCACTTGTTCAAGCAGTGGAGTATTTGAAAATTCAAGATAAATTATCTTCAATAACCCTCCAATTCTACAAGGATATTAGAAATCTTGTTCCTATTTTCATTGAAGATACTCCAAAGTATGAGGAAATTGAAAAGGTAATTGATTTCCTTAGAACAAAAGAAGAAAAAATAAAACTATACTAACAATAAAATTAAGGGAGCAATGGAATATGCATTAGTTACAGGAGGCTCACGAGGAATTGGTAAAGAGGTGAGTTTGGCTTTGGCAAGAAAGGGTTATTGTGTTTTGATAAATTATCTCTCAAATCAAGCTGCTGCCAAGGAAACAAAGGAACTTATTGAGAAGGAAGGCAACAAGGCAGAACTTCTTCCTTTTGATGTTTCAAACAAAGAATCCATTGATGAGGTTTTGATGAAATGGTCGGAGCAGCACCCAAATGATTATATTTCTATCTTAGTCAATAATGCAGGGATAAGAAAAGATGCTGTTATGATATTTATGCAGGATGAGCAGTGGGAAGATGTAATCAACACCAATTTAAACTCCTATTTCTACGTGACAAGACGAGTTTTGAAGGATATGCTAACAAAGCGTTTTGGTAGAATAATAAATATTGTGTCCCTTTCAGGAATTAAAGGACTTCCTGGTCAAACCAACTATTCAGCAGCAAAGGCAGGAGTGATTGGAGCAACAAAAGCATTAGCTCAAGAGGTAGCCGCAAGAAAAGTTACAGTAAATGCAGTTGCACCAGGATTTATTTCAACAGATATGACTAAGGATATGGACGAAGCTTCATTAAAAAAACTTATTCCAACAGGAAGATTTGGAAAGCCAGAAGAGGTTGCAAGCTTGGTTTGTTTCTTAGCTTCAGAGCAGGCATCCTACATAACAGGAGAAGTAATTTCAATCAATGGCGGGCTTTATACTTAAAATTAATACAAAATTCAACAAGACAAGAGCATTATGAAAAGAGTAGTAATAACAGGAATGGGAATTTATTCTTGCATTGGAACAAACTTAGATGAGGTTGCAAAATCTTTGTATGAAGGAAAGTCAGGTATAGGAATTGACCCAATGAGAATAGAATACGGCTATCGTTCACCCCTAACGGGAATTGTTGAAAGACCTCTTCAAATAAAGGAATTATTAAATCGCCGACTCCGTATTTGCTTAGCAGAACAAGGAGAATATGCCTATATTGCAACCTTAGAGGCGATGAAGAATGCAGGAATTGATATGGATTATTTTGAGAATAATGAGGTAGGAATATTCTATGGAAATGATTCTTCAGCAAAGGCTGTTATTGATGCACACACAATTGCAATGGAGAAGAAAGACACAACCCTGATTGGTTCTGGTGCAATCTTTCAATCAATGAATTCCACCGTAACCATGAACCTTTCAACCATATTAAAACTAAAAGGAGTAAATATGACAATTAGTGCAGCCTGTGCAAGTGGTTCTCATGCGGTAGGTTTAGGAATGATGTTTATTCGTAATGGTATGCAGGATATGGTTATTTGTGGAGGAGCTCAAGAGACAAACTATCTTTCAATGGGGAGTTTTGACGGAATAAGTGCTTTTTCAACCAGAATTGATGAACCAACTAAGGCTTCTCGTCCTTTTGATGCAAATAGAGATGGATTGGTACCAAGCGGAGGAGCAGCAACCCTAATTTTAGAAGAATATGAGCATGCAGTCAAAAGAGGAGCAAATATTATTGCCGAAGTGATTGGATATGGCTTTTCTTCCAATGGAGCGAACATTTCTCAACCAAGTGATAGTGGTTCAATGATTGCAATGGAAAGAGCTTTGAAGGATTCCAACCTAATGGCAAAAGATATAGACTATATTAATGCTCATGCAACCTCAACCCCACAGGGAGATACCTTTGAGGCAATAGCATTGGATAAACTATTCAGTTCTTCCTTCCCAATGATTAGTTCCACAAAATCAATGACAGGACATGAATGTTGGATGGCAGGAGCAAGCGAGGTTATTTACTCAGTTCTAATGATGCAGAATTCATTCGTTGCTCCAAACATTAATTTTGAAACACCTGATGAAGCTTCCAAAAACCTAAACATTGTAGCACAAACAAAAGAAAAGAATATTGATATTTTTCTTTCCAACTCTTTTGGTTTTGGAGGAACAAACAGTGCATTAGTTATTAAGAAAATTAAATAATATATAGTTTTATGACAAGAAAAGAAATCATAGAAATAGTAAATGAATTTCTGATTGAAGAAATAGAAATTGAAGCCTCTTCCCTATCCGAAGAAGCTCTTCTAAACGAAGATTTAGGAGTTGATAGTTTGGATTTTGTTGATATTGTAGTTATTGTTGAAAGAAACTTTGGGTTTAAGATTAAGCCAGAAGAAATGGCTAATGTTAAAACTCTTGGACAATTCTACGATTACATTGAAGAAAAGCTAAAATAGGGAGTGTCCAAGTTAAATAAAAAGTGGGAAGGCAAAACAGGAGGAGGACTCTTTGGTCAGACTTTTTTATTCTTACTCCTGAAAAGAGTAAGGGTAAGTTTGGTTTATCCAATTCTGTTTTTTGTCATTCCATTTTATTTAATTTTCGGAAGAAAGGGATATAAAGCAATCTTTTCTTATTTTAACCTTAACTTAGGCTTCAATAAGTTTAGGTCTTTCTTGTCAACATTTAGAAATCATTATATTTTTGGGGAGGTTGTTTTAGATAAATTTGCTCTTTTGGCAGGTAACTCCAACCAATTTCAGGTTGAGGTTGAGGGAATTGAACATTTTAATAAACTAATAGAAGAAGAAAAGGGGTTTATTATTGCAAGTGCACACATAGGAAACTTTGAATTGGTAGGTCATTGTTTGAGACAAGACAAAAAGAAGATAAATGGGATTATCTACGGAGGAGAAACAAAGAACTATCAGAAACAAAGAATTGAGGCATTGGAAAAATCAAGCATAAATCTTATTGAGGTAAGTGATGATATGTCGCATTTGTTCGCAATAAAGGAAGCTCTTGATAATGGAGAAGTAGTTTCTCTGCCTTGCGATAGGGTTTTGGGAAGCAACAAAACAATAGCAAAAGACTTCTTAGGCAAAAGGGCATTATTCCCAATAGGGACATTCAAATTAGCTGCCCAGCTAAATGTTCCAGTGATAGCAATATTCATAATGAAAGAAAAGAAACTAAGGTATAAAGGATATGCCTATTTGCTAAATTCCCTTGAAGAAGAAAAATCTTCAACCAAAAAGGCTGAATTTATAGCAGAACAATATGTAAATACCTTAGAAAAAACAATAAAGAAATATCCTTACCAATGGTTTAACTACTATAAGTTTTGGGAATAAGAATAAAGTAATAAATAAAGATAATGAAATTAGACTCTCCTCAAAAAGAAATATATTCAAAAGAAAGGTTTTCTGCCTTAGAGGCACAGCGTTTGGCTCAGGAAATAGTTTTTGGTCCAATTGTTTTTCAGGTTTCAAGACTTATGGTTAAGTTTGGAATATTCCAATTATTGGATGATAACAAGAATGGCTTAACAATGAGGGAAATCTCAGTGAAAACTTCTATTAGTGAGTATGGAGTGAAGGTTTTACTTGAGTCTTCGCTTACTATTGGAACAATAATATTCAGGGAAGATAGATTTATTTTGGCAAAAGCTGGTTGGTTCTTGTTAAATGATAATATGGCAAAAGTGAATATGGACTTTAACCACGATGTAAACTATTTGGGGATGTTTGATTTGGAAGGTGCAATACTTAATGGCAAACCGGAGGGATTAAAGGTTTTTGGAAATTGGGCAACCATTTACGAAGGCTTATCAGAATTGCCTGAGCAGGTTCAGAAGAGCTGGTTTGGATTTGACCATTTCTATTCCGATTGTTCCTTTGAGCAGGCTTTGGATATTATCTTTAAGAACCCAGTTAAAACAATTTTAGATGTTGGTGGCAACACAGGACGTTTTGCAATGAAATGTGTGGAATACGATAGTGAAGTGAATGTTACTATTATGGATTTGCCTCAGCAATTGGAGATGATGAGAAAAAATGTTTCAAACACAATTGGTAAAGAAAGAATTCATGGACATGGAGCCAATCTTTTGGACAATTCAACTGCCTTTCCAAAGGGATTTGACATTATTTGGATGAGTCAGTTTTTGGATTGTTTTTCTGAACAAGAGGTAACAAGTATATTAAGCCGTGCCTCCAATTCAATGGGAAAAGACTCAAAGCTCTATATAATGGAAACCTTTTGGGATAGACAGAGGTTCGAAACAGCCTCTTATTGTTTAGCCCAGATAAGCCTATACTTTACCGCATTAGCAAATGGAAACAGCAAAATGTATTATTCCTATGATATGGAAAGATGCGTCAGGGATGCAAACTTGGAAGTAGAAGAGATTGTTGATGGCTTGGGCTTAGGTCATAGCATAATGATTTGTAGGAAGAAATAAATACAATACAAGTTAATTATGCAAAAAGAAAAAGCTCATATATATATTCCTCAAAAGCCTCCCTTTGTAATGGTTGACGACTTATTGTTTTGCGATGATAAGATTTGTAAAACGAATTTTCTTATTGAAGAAGATAATATCTTTGTGAGGGAAGGGAAGTTTATTGAGGCTGGAATTGTAGAAAATATTGCTCAAACCTGTGCCACAAGGATAGGTTATATAAATACTCATTTCCAAAAAGAAAAGGTAAAGATAGGGATGATAGCCTCCATAAAGAATCTTTGTATTAATAAGCTGCTTAATGTTGGGGATGTTTTGGATACAGTTGTTGAGGAAACAATGAGTGGATATTTTAATATGACAATCCTTAATGCAAGGGTTGAGTGCAGGGGGGAGTTAATAGCAGAATGTGAAATGAAGGTGGCTTTAACAGATATTGAAACAAATTAAAATCAAAAAATGGAGAATCAAGAAATAGTATTGCAGACAGAGAAAGAGATTGAAATTCGTTTTAGCGAAGTGGATTCCATGAATATTGTTTGGCATGGTTCCTATGCTCTTTACTTGGAAGATGCTCGTGAAGCCTTTGGAAGAAAATATAATTTGGAATATCTCTATATGTTTGGTAAGGGATTCTATGCTCCATTGGTTGAGATGAAACTAAATTATAAACGTCCATTAAAGTATAAGGATAAAGCCAAAATTCAAATCACCTACCGCAACACCGAAGCTGCCAAAATCATTTTTGACTATAAGATTCTTGACTTGGAAACCGATGAGGTTTTGGCAACAGCACATACAATTCAAGTCTTTCTTGATAAGGATTATAATTTGGTTTGGTCAATTCCGGATTTCTTTTTGGAATGGAAAAAGATGAATAATCTAATATGATTTACAGATTAAGCGACAATATTATATCTCCTTTGGGATTTAACTCCAAGGACAACTATTCTCAAATAAAGAATGGCAATTCAGGATTAAAACCATACGAAAACAGGTTTAATCTTCCGGAACCTTTCTTTGTATCACTAATTAATGAAGAAGAGATAAACGATAGGTTTTCCACACTTCCCAAAACTACAAATGAGAAATACACAAAGTTAGAAAAGCTTTCAATCCTCTCTTGCTACGATGCAATAAACCTTTCCAATATTAATCCTTCCTCCAAAGATGTTATTTTTGTATTCTCAACAACCAAAGGAAACGTAGAACTCTTGGAAGAGAATAAAGAATTTGAGAAAGAAAGGGTGTATCTTTGGAAATCGGCACAGGTCATAAAGGACTATTTCCATAATCCAAACCAACCAATAGTTGTAACCAATGCCTGCATATCGGGAGTGGCAGCACAATTGACCGCTTTCAGCTTCCTAAATAATCATAATTTCAAATATGCCATAGTTGTTGGTGCAGAAGTATTGTCAAAGTTCATAATCTCCGGCTTCCAGTCCTTTAAGGCTCTTTCAATGCAGATGTGCAAACCATTTGACAGGGACAGGGATGGACTAAATCTTGGAGAAGGAGCAGCAACAATAGTATATAAGCTCGCCGATAATAATGAGGTTTTGCCAAAGGACAGAATAGAATTTATTAGTGGGGCAGTTCGCAATGACGCAAACCATATTTCAGGACCCTCACGAACAGGAGAAGGACTTTTCAATGCAATAAGTGAAACAATAAAAGGATACGATACAAATAAACTATCCTTTATTAATGCCCATGCAACCTCCACTCCATACAACGATAATATGGAATCCTTCGCAATTGAAAGAGGAGGAATAAATAATGTGCCAGTAAATAGCCTTAAGCCCTATCTTGGACACACATTAGGAGCTGCCGGAATATTAGAAACCATAATCTCCTTCCATAGCCTTATTGACAACACCATAATCAAGACCCTAAACCACCAAAACTATGGAGTTGAGAAATCAATAATTGTAAATGTTTCAAATAAGGAAAGTAAAAAGCCAGCCTTCATAAAACTAATCTCAGGATTTGGAGGAAGCAATGCAGCAATAATGTTTGAAAAATTGGGATATGATAAATATTGAAATAAAATCGTGGTGCAGGATAACCAATACAAAGGTTTTGCTTAATGGAGAAGAGTTGGAAATACCATTAAGAGAAAACACATCTTGGCTAACCAACATATACAAAAGCCAAAAGATAGACTATCCGAAGTATTTTAAGATGGACACACTCTCAAAGGCAGGATTTCTTGCCTCCGAAATAATAATGCGAAGCCTTAATATTGACCCTTTGGAACCAAAACCCAATTGGTCAATCATCTTTATGAACAGCTCTTCCTCATTGGAAACCGACAAGAACTATCAACAAACCATACAAGACACCAATAACTATTTCCCTTCCCCATCAGTCTTTGTTTACACCTTGGCAAACATAGTTACAGGCGAAATAGCCATAAGAAACAAGATAATGGGCGAAACACTTTTCTTTGTTCACAAAGATTTCTCACCACAACACCTCTATCAATATTCCATAGATGCCCTTTCCAACCATTCCATAGATAATTTGCTATGTGGTTGGGTTGAAGACGGAGATAATAATATTGATGTATTGATGTTTGCCCTTAAGAAAAACCCTAAGGTTAATAATTTCAATATAGAGAATATAAAGACCATTTATTAGAATCAAATTCTAATAAATTAAAGCTTGATTCTAATAAATTAAAACGAAGAGTCAGTAAATTAAAACGAAGAGTTAATAAATTAAAACTTGATTCTAATCCCATAGAACTTGATTTTAATTTGAGATTGAGCAAACTTACTCATTATTTATCTTTATCCAAAATCACCTTTACCACAAATAAATTCCTCCCTTTTAATTTGACAGATTAAAAATATATTTGTAAGTTTGCCACGATAATAAATAATTAGAAGCCAAAACCATTAACAGCTATGAAAAAGACAATAATTTTAGTTGCACTTATATTTGTAAGTATTGTAACTATAGCTCAAACCAAATACGGAGTCAGGGCAGGAATGACTTTATCAACCTATGCTTCTGCTCAATCAAACTATGAGTTCAAACCTGGTGTTCATATTGGAGGAGTTGCAGATATTCCTCTTGGTTCTTCTAAGTTTTCTTTTGTTCCTGGAGTGTATTTGGCGGATAAGGGAACAAAAATAAATAGTGATGATTCTTATGAGGATGCAAGTGTACCAGTTTACTATTATAAAGAGGTGAATTACAACTATCAATTGGAAATACCTTTGCTTTTTACTTATAAAATTCCAATTAATGAGAAACTAAGCCTCAAACCTCAGATAGGAGCATACATTTCATATGGATTATTTCAAATAATTAAAGGGAAAAGAGATTATTTAGGCATTGTTTCTCAGAACTATCCCACAGAATACACTTCCTACCACTACTTTTACGAAGATAATTCTTTTAGTTTAAGCTATGGAGGGAACTTAGGTTTATCAGCTTTCTATAATAAGTATTCATTTACTCTTTCTTGTGATGTTGGTAGTTTGTTTGGTTCACGCCTTCTACATTATCCTGATATTTGCATGTTCTTCTCTTTAGGATACACCTTTTAAAGAAAGAAATTGATTAAGAATTAAAACAAACAGAAGCTCAATTAATTTTGGGCTTCTATTTTCATAAAACTTGATTCTAAAAAAATAAACTAAGCTTACACAAAAATAAACGGGACTTATTTCAAATTATCTCAGAGAAAAATAAATTTATATAGGGGATAATTTCAAATACCTTATACAATGATTTATTATTTGAGTGAAAAATCCTTGCTTAATGTATGAATAATCTGTGTTTGACTTAACAAAAAAACTCTTTATTTAGGTTATTGAGAATTATTTTGTAATTTTGTAATTGAGAATTAGGTAGTAATTACTATCGGTTCGGACATATTATCAAGTTATACAAATAAAAAACTTATTTAATTATATGGAAGATTTAATATTAGAGCTTAAAAAAGAGATTATTGAAGTTTTAAATCTTGAAGAAATAACTCCTGAGGATATTGACAGCAATGCTCCTTTGTTTGGTGAAGGTTTGGGCTTGGATTCTATTGATGCCTTAGAGCTTATTGTTTTGCTCGAAAAGAACTACGGCATTAAATTAGAAAATGCTGCTCAGGGAAAGGAGATTTTCAAGAGTGTTAGCGTAATGGCAGAGTACATTAAGAACAACAGAAAGAAATAGGTTTTGGCTTTGAACGATATTCTTGTTACGGCAATGGGTATTCTCACTGGTTTGGGATTGGGAAAGGATGAAACTCTTCAATCCTTGATTAATCAGAACTCAGCCATTGGGGAATTGAAACACTTGAACACCATTCATTCTTCGCTTCCGGTCAGCGAAGTAAGATTGAGCGACAAAGATATGCTTTCTTTGTTAAATTATAATCCCCAAAATCCTCTAACCAGAACAACCCTTCTTGGAATGCTTGCCCTAAGAGAGGCTTTGGAGCAAGCCAAGATAGATAAGGATACTCCCAAAAGGATTGCTTTCATAAGTGGGACAACTGTTGGTGGAATGGAGAAGAACGAGGAGTTCTATTTGGAGTTTTTCCAGAATAATTCTAAGGATGAGTATATTTCTCTTCACGATTGTGCTGCCTCAACTCAGGATATTGCGGATTATTTTGGAGGGTTTGATTTCATAACAACAATTTCCACAGCTTGTTCTTCGGCTGCCAATGCAATTATTCTTGGTGCAAACCTAATTAAGGCAGGATATGTTGATATTGCAGTGGTGGGAGGAACTGAATGTTTGAGTAAGTTTCATCTCAATGGGTTCAACACTCTTATGATTTTGGATAAGGAGGCTTGCAAACCTTTTGACAAGAACCGTCAAGGGCTGAACTTGGGTGAGGGTGCTGCATATATTGTTTTGGAGAGGATGGAATCGGCAAAGGAAAGGGGAGTTGAGCCAATTTGTAAGCTTAGCGGATATGCAAATACTTGTGATGCTTTTCATCAAACGGCTTCTTCACCCGATGGTCAGGGTGCTTTTCTGTCAATGAAAAGAGCATTGGAAGATAGTGGGCTTTCAGCAGAAGATATTGACTATATTAATGCTCATGGGACAGGAACAGATAATAATGATTCGAGTGAAGCCTCAGCGATTAAGAGGGTCTTTGGAGAAAATCCACCCTATGTTTCCTCAACCAAATCCTTCACAGGACACACAACAAGTGCTGCTGGTTCAGTTGAGTCAGTAATATCCATTCTTGCACTTAAGAATAATTTTATTCCTGCCAACCTCAATTTCAAAACTCCAATGGAAGATGTTGATTTGGTCCCTGCTCAAAGAACAATTCAATTGCCAAACATCAAACATATAATGACAAACTCCTTTGGCTTTGGCGGAAACGACTCTTCTTGCATATTCTCAAAGATAATCTAAGATGGCTATATATATTCAATCCATATCTCAAATTTCCATTCAAGAGCCTCTTTGCGATAATTGGTTTGAGAACCCAATCTATCATAGTCAGAGATATGTTCCCTCAATAGAACCAAACTATAAGCAATACATTAACCCAATGTCTTCAAGACGTATGGGCAAGATATTGAAGCGTGCCGTAACAACCTCACTTAATGTTTTGCACGAAAGGAAGGATAACGAGATTGATGCAATCATAACTGCAACAGGTTTGGGATGTATTGAAAACACAGAAAAGTTTCTCTATTCAATGCTGGAAAACAACGAAACCCTTCTCACTCCAACCTATTTTATACAATCAACTCACAACACAATTAGCTCTCAAATAGCTTTGGAACTAAAATGTAATAACTATAATTCAACCTATGTTCATCGCGGAATTTCGTTTGAGAGTGCTTTGTTTGATGCCTTTTTACAATTTAAGCTGAATAAGATAAATAATGCCTTGGTTGGAGCTCACGACGAAATGACTAAGGATATGTTTACCTTGTATGATAAGATAGGCTATTGGAAAGAAGGCGATATTTGTGTGGAAACCCTAAGGAAATCTGAAACTTTTGGGTCGTTCTCTGGAGAGGTTGCTGTAAGTTCTTTCCTTAGCAATGAAAAGAATGAGGATTCAATATGTTCATTGGCTGGAATGAATATTCTGCATAAGCCAACAAAAGAAAAGTTGGAAGAAACCCTCAAAAGACTTTTGGAAGAGAATAATCTAACCTTGTCGGACATTGATGCTGTTATTGTTGGTCATAGTGGTGATAAGGAAAATGATGAGGTTTATTCCAAGACTAAGGAAAATCTCTTTAAGGATATTCCTTTTGTGTGGTACAAGCATTTGTTTGGAGAGAGTTTCTCAATGAGTGGGTTAGGGTTTTATGTTGGAGCAACATGCTTAAAGAAAAATATTATCCCTAAACATTTGGTATTTGATTCCCCAAAGGAAATCCTAAATCCCAAACATATATTGATCTATAATCATTTCCAAAACAGCGAACATTCATTCATACTCTTATCAAAATGCTAAAACTTGCAGGTTTAATCTTAGGACAAAGTGTGCTTTTAGTAGCCGCTCAAGCTTTCTTGAAATTATCGGTTCAAAGCTTCGGTAAATTCTCATGGAGTCTAAGCTATTTCAAAACAGTATTCACAACATGGCAGTTCGCAGCATCGGGAATTTGTGCTTTGGGAGCAATGCTAACTTGGATGTATGTCCTGAAAAACTATCAGTTTAGCTTGGCATATCCTCTTTTGAGCGTAAGTTATATAATTGGACTTGCGGCAGCATACTTTATTTTCCACGAACCTATTCCCCTAACAAGATGGATTGGAGTTTTGATAATAATGATTGGCGTGTTTTTTGTAGTAAAGTAGATTATGATGATGAAAAGAATAATACTATTAAGCATATTTATCTTTGGCTCTCTTGTTTCTTTCTCACAGGAAGCAGGATTGAAGAAACTATCAGCCAAAGAAAAGGAAACCTATATTAAGAAACTATCTTCCGAAGTTAAATCGCTCCAATGCAACTATAAGCAGGAAAAGAAAAGCTCCCTATTAAGTGGAGTTAGTGTTTCAAAAGGGGTGATGTATTTTGAAAGTCCCAATCTTTTGAGATGGGAAAACACTCATCCAACCCAATATATGTTTGTTGTAAACAACGATAAGATAAAAGTCAAGAACTCGCAGGGAGAATATTCCAATTCCAATAAGATGTTCCAAGAGATAAGCAAGATTATCATTGGCATTATTAGTGGAAAGGAACTTCAGGAAGGCAAAAACTTCAATTCCGATTTCTACACCAACGACAAAGGATTGCTAATTGTTAAGATGATGCCTCTTAACAGAAGATTAAAATCGATGTTTAATACCATAACCATAACCATCGACACCAAAACCAACCTTGCCGACATAATCCAAATGGACGAAAAGAACGGAGACATAACCACAATCACATTTTCCGACAAGAAAAAGAATAGCCCAATCCCCAAACAAATCTTCACCATAAAATAAACATGTTAAAGGACAATTTTTACTCAATAAACAAGGTAGAAATCAAAGATGATATGAATATAAAATATTATCTTTCATTTAACCAAAAGCATAGAATATTCCTATCTCACTTCCCCAATAACCCAATCGTCCCAGGAGCCTGCATAATAGAAATCATTAGAGAATTAGCATCCAAAACACTCAAAACAAACCTCAATATCAAATTCATTAAGAGCGTAAAATTCCTGAATGTTATAATTCCAGACTCAAACCAAGAAATAATATTTGATATTTCCTTATCCCCAAAAGAAAAAGAATACAGCGCCACAACAACTATTTATGCAAATCAAACCACCTATTCAAAACTAAACTTAGAACTAACCACCCAACTCTAATGACCAAAGAAACACCTGCACATATTAAGGAAGAAATGCAAAAAACAAAGATTTGCATCCTTATCCCAACATATAACAATGAAAAAACCATTGAGCAGGTAGTTAGTTCAACAATGAATTACTGCAAAGATATAATTGTGGTCAATGACGGCTCAACAGATAATACCAAAAACATATTAGAAGGAATAAGAGACAAGATAACCCTTATCACCTATCCCAAAAACAAAGGCAAGGGCTACGCCATAAAGCAAGGATTTCAAAAAGCAAGAGAAAAAGGCTTTGACGCAACCATAACAATGGATTCAGACGGACAACACTTGGCAGAAGACATCCCCCTTTTACTAAATGCCTATTCCAATAATCCCAACTCACTCATCATAGGGCAACGAAGCTTCAATAACCCCAATATGCCCAATAAGAACAGCTTTGCCAATAGGTTTTCCAATTTCTGGTTCAAGCTCCAAACAGGCAAAAAACTAAACGACACACAAACAGGATTCAGGCTCTACCCCATAAAAAAGATGAAGAGGATGAAACCCCTCAACAACAGATACGAAGCCGAATACGAACTCTTAGTACGAATTGCATGGAGGAATATCAAACTCATAGAGCAACCCATCAATGTTTACTACCCACCCCTTGAAGAAAGAGTATCACATTTTCGCCCCACAAAAGATTTCGTCAGAATAAGCCTACTAAACACCTTCCTAACCATAGCCGCCCTATTCTACGGCTATTTTTCTATGCTTATTAGAAAGAAATAATTAGTTTTTAAAAGAATTTTAATCTATCATTTTCAGAGTGATAGAAATATTTTTGTATTTTTCGCTTAAATAATTTGGTAGTTTGGAAATTATCTATTAGATTTGCCACGTTGTTTAACATGAAATAAAATACAAACAAGAATGCTTAGTGCCCACTTACATACATGGCAAAAAGGCTTCCCCCTGAAGAGCAATCACCCCTCATGTGTAGCAAATTCCCTATTTAACAAATACAACTCTTCACAACCTCCATTTCTTTTTAATATTACAGAAAAACATATAACGCAGAATTTTTGCAATTCTGCATTTTTTATATTGATAAGATTTTTTAGCTTAACCAAATAATAATATTGTGCAAGTCTAACTTGCTGTAAAAGAGTAATAGGAACAAAAATCTGGATTTCTAAGCAGTAAAATTCATAAAAAGTGATGGAAATCGTAATTTTTAGTCCAAAAATAGAGAAAAAGTGATAAAAATCGTGATTTATATGTCCAAAAATGAATAAAAAGTGGTGGAAATCGTGATTTTTGGTTCAAAAATGAATAAAAAGTGATAGAAATCGTGATTTATATGTCCAAAAATGAATAAAAAGCGATAGAAATCTAAAAAGATAAGTAGGAAATAAAATTTATAATCACAAAAATACCAAACGATATGGAAAAAATAAAGAAACACAAGATGAATTCCCTGCAAAATTTGGAATTTTATCAGTTCGTAAAGGATGTTATCAATGTTTTGAAGTCTCACGAATTGGAAAGTTTGAAAATTGTAGAAGATTTTGAAAAGCTAAACCATAGCTTTGACCTATTTGACCAATGTCTTAAAAAGGAAAATGCCTTTGTCTCTCCAGAAGGTATGCAAAAGGCAGATGAAGACAGAGATTTCTTTATGAGAAAGCTCTATGCCGTTGTTTCAGTGTTCTATGACTATCCAAATGCAGATAAGTCAGATGCAGCAAAGGCATTAGCAAAGGTTTTGGAGCTTTATGGAGGTAGCGAGATTGCATTTTTGCCACAAAACAAAGAAAGTGCCGCAATCACCAATTTATTGCAGGACTTGAACGTTGAGCCTTCAAAGAAAAACCTTGTTACTTTGGGACTAACCGATGTTAAGGATATGTTGGAAAACGCCAATAATCTCTTCGTTGATTTCAAGCAAAATAAGTCCAATACCCAAGCCCTGACTTTGCGTGGAGAAACCAAGCAGGCACGTCAAAGAGTGGTTCAAGTATGGGTTTATATCTGTGAGAAAATCAACGCCCTTATGGTTCTTGAGCCAAATGAGAAATATGTTGATATTATAGTAAAGGTAAATAATTATATTGACAAATATCTTTCAGCAGTTGAAATACGTAGAAACACACAGGAAAAAGTATAGATTTATTTTATTAAATTATAGTATATAACCCCTTAACGCAAAAATTAGGAGGATTTGCAAAAAACATATAGAATAGTTTTTGCTATGTAAAATAAAGGAAAGCTCATCTTGGTTGCAGATGGTATTTTGTAGAAAATATGAAGCAATAGAGAAAAAATTGTTTAATTAAAATCGTTTTAGAAATGAAAACAAAAAATTTATTAAGAGTAGTTGCAATATTTGTGATTACTGCTTTAAGTCTTACTTTCTTTTCGGCTTGTGAGGAGAAGGAGGATGTTAATACAAAAACTAATGCTAAAAGCAATCCATTAGTAAATACTGAATGGAAATTAATACATTTTGTTGATGTTATGAATAACATAACAACAAATCCTACACCTTTTGATAGCAATTCTTATAGCTTGAAGTTTATAAACGACACGTTATTAAGAGGGTATTCTTCAACCAACACTTTTAATGGAAATTATACAATTAATTTACAAGATTCTTCTATCCATATAGAAAATTTACAAGGCACAGAAATAAATGAATTGTATGATGGAAATTTATTTGTACATAGCATTCAAAATGTAAGATACTTTTCTATAGAATCTAATATTTTGAATCTGTATTACAATAATAATCAAAACTACTTAAAATTTGAAAGGAGGTAGATTATGAAAAAGTATATTATTTTAACAATGAAAATGTTTATCATATTTTGCTTTATGATAAACAATAGTACATATGGACAACTTAGCACAAAAGAATTACCAGTAAGTTTTCAATATAAAAATCTCAATTCTAATATAACAACTAAAATACTACCTTCTTTAGATATGACAATGATTAATCAAGAAGATTTAGAGGATGAAGAGAATGGTGTCCCTCCAAGATTTGGTTATTCTCATGAGGTAAATTATAATATGGATAGCATTGGAGATTGGTCAACTCTACCTAATGGGGATAAAATATGGAGATTATCTATAAGCTCTCCTAATGCCCTAATGCATTATCTATAAATATACTATATGATAAATTTTGGCTACCTGAGGGTGCTAAACTTTTTATTTATAGTCATGATAAAAATCATGTATTAGGTGCATTCACATCTTATAATAATAAGGGTACTAAAGATAGTATTCAAGGATTTGCTACAGGATTAATATATAGTAATAAAATTATATTAGAATATTATTCTCCTGCAAATGTGATTGAGCAAGGAATAATTTCAGTAGCTTATGTTATACAAGGATATAGATATATTAATATCTTTGAAAACGGGGTAAAATTTGAACAATCGGGGAACTGTCAAGTAAATATAAATTGTGAGGAAGGTCAAAATTGGCAAAACGAAAAAAATGCAGTTGCGCTTATATTGGTAAATGGGAATAGATGGTGTACAGGATCTTTAGTGAATAATACTAATAATAACCATGAGCCTTTATTCTTAACTGCTAATCATTGTTTAGGAGGCTACGATGCTATTTCAAATCCTAATCTTAATCATTGGTCTTTTTATTGGAATTATGAAGCTCCATATTGTAATAATCCAACAACAGAACCATTTATTTATTCAACAGTAGGTGCTATTATAAAAGCTAATAATAACATTTCTGATTTTGCATTACTTTCATTATCTGAAGACCCAAAGTTTAGTTCAGATATAAAACTTTTCTATCTTGGCTGGGATAATTCTGGTTCTTCTGGTATAGGCGGTGTAGGTATTCATCACCCAAGAGGAGATATAAAAAAGATTGCAACATTAAATGGAGCAACCAATCAAAACTGGAATGGAAATTACAATTATTGGAGCCATTATTGGAATCAAACTACTAATGGATATAGTGTAACAGAAGGAGGTTCTTCTGGCTCTCCATTAATTAATATGAATAAACATGTAATAGGCCAATTATATGGTGGGAGTAATATAAATTGTGATAATCCAAGTGCAGATATTGCTGCATATGGTAAATTTAGTGTTTCATGGACAGGGAATGGAGCAACAGATAATAGACGTAAACTACAACCTTGGTTAGATCCAAATAATACAGGGGTAACTATCCTTGATGGAATAGCACACATAGACTTATACGTTAGAGATAATGAAGTTGATAATGGGAATGAGCCAAGTAATGCTAATGATTGTATGTGGGCAAGTCCTGATATTTGGATAGAAGATTTGCAAGGCAATATTGTAGATAATCCTCATGGCAATCAAGAATATAAATTATGTGTCCGCATATTTAATAAAAAGAATATTTCTTCCACAGGAAATGAAAAATTATTTATTAATTGGACAAAAGCCGGAGTTGATTTGCGTTGGAATAATAGTTGGATGGGAAATTCTTTCTTTAATTGTGCTGGAGAAAATATTCCTAAAGGAGGTTATATTGGAAATCAAAATGGAATGACCATTCCTTCTATTCCTGCAAATAGCAGTGCTGTTGTAAAAGTAACATGGTTAGTTCCTCGTGCTGAAGATTATGCCAACTGCACAGAACTTGCTCATGATTTATGGCACTTCTGCTTAGCAGCTCGCATACATGATGGAAATCCTATTCCTAACGAAAATTCAACTAACATAGATATGGGCTATTTCGTATTAAATAGTAATAACGTAGCTTGGAAAAACGTATCAATTCTACATAGTGTTTACAATAGTGCTGTAGTTTCTGTTTCTAATCCTTATCAAACAATAAAACCTTTCAGGCTCTCGTACAAATTGTATCCTAATAAAGCTAATGAACTATTATACAAATATGCAGATGTATATCTTACTTTAAGCAGTGATTTATTTAAGATATGGGAACGCAGTAATTTTGCGGGAACAGGATTTAAGAAAGCAGGTGAAAACAAAATTTTATTAACAGGTGAAAATGCAATACTTGACAATTTAATGTTAGAACCAAACAAACATTATACAATAGAATCTCAAGTAAATTTCTTCACACAAGCTATTCCAGAACATGACAAATTCACTTTTGATATAATTCAATATGTTAATGAAAATAATAAAAAAAATCTAATAGGAGGAGAAAGATATATTGCAATTCGAGACAAAGGAAGAGATTTTAAAGCTGTAGCATTAGAGGATACAACTATTTTTGCAAATGAAACAATAACATTTTTTGCAAATACAATTAATGAAAATGCAACTTATACATGGTATAATCAGTTTGGTGATACCATTGCTACAGGGACGGAATTGACAACTACACCAACAACAACTAATCAATATAAATTGGAAGTTGTTTCTGATTTAGACGGATTCAAGGATTATGACACAATCAGTGCAAATGTTCGTAATGGAGCTATTACATCATTATCGCCAAATCCAGCAACAAATCAAGTTACCGTTTCTTATAGATTAGCATCTAATATTAATAATGCTATTATTAAAGTTACAAATACAATTGGAATTGTAGTACATACAGCAACAATTAGTAGTTTGCAAACATCAACTACAATAAATGTTCAGAATTTAGTTAGTGGTCAATACTCTGTACAATTACTTTCGACAAGTGGAGATTTAATAGATTATAAGAACCTTATTGTTCAATAAAAATATTTTTCTCGTTGTGCGGGATTTGTATTCCCGCACAACAAAATAACAAAACTCCAAATAAATCCCGTACAATAAAATACTAAAAGGCGGTGTGGTTTTGATTAAACTACACCGCCTTTGGATTTAATGCAATGGTAAATGAAATAGACTTATGGCTTTTGTGCTTTAGTAGTGAAAAAGTGTTATTTTTGCAATCCTAACTGCAAATAAAAAAAAAGTTAGGTTTTGCAATGAAACAAAAGAAGGTATCCATTAAGTTATAATTTATATTCAATGAAAAGAGTAATTCTTGGTTTATATTCTTTTTTTGACAAACGTCCCTTTCTTTTAAGAGGTTTCTTAATTGGGATTATTCTCCTATTGCTCCTATTGGTTTTGCAGATTAATTTTGTTGAAGATATTAGTAAGTTCCTCCCCGAAAAGGACTCTAATAGGAGGATAAACTATGCTTATCAACATATTGGGGCGTCCAATAGGATAATGGTTAATGTCTCTTTGTCCAGCAATAAAGAAATAGATAAGGATAAAATTGTTGATGCCGTTGATGTTTTTGTTGAGAGATTAAGTGAGAAAGATAGCTCTTCTTCAATCAAAGATATATTCTATTTGGTTGATCAGGAGAAAATCTCCTACCTAACAAGTTTCATTATCCAAAATCTGCCCTACTTTATTGATGATAGTGATTATATAAAGATTGATTCCCTAATTGAGAAAAGGAATATTGAGAAGGTTCTAATTGCCAACAAAGAGGTTTTAATTTCTCCAATGAGTAGTTTTATGAAAGATATTATTGCTCAAGACCCTTTGTTCTTCTCTGGCTCTGCTCTTTCAAAGCTCAATCAGGCTCAAAGCACAAATAGTTTTGAATTGTATAATGGCTACATATTCACTAAGGATGAGAAGGAGGCAATGATTGCGGTTTCTTCCAAGTATCCTGTGAGCGAAACCTCAAAAAATGAAGAGCTGATAAAAACTTTGGAAGAGGTAGCCAATTCGGTTGAAGAGGAATTTGGGAATGAAATTAAGATAGATTTTATTGGAGCTTCTGTTATTTCAATTTCCAATGCCAATCAAATAAAGAAAGACAGCATAATCTCAACTTCAATTGCTCTAATCCTGATTTTACTTTTGCTCTTGATTTTCTTCCGAAAACTCAAAGCTCTTTTCGTTATTCTCTTCTCACTAATCTTTGGAGGGATTTTCGGTTTAGCATTCTTGGTAATTTTTAAAGATTCTGTTTCAATTATTGCGATAGGGATAGGCTCAATTATATCTGGAATAGCGGTGAACTATCCTTTGCATTTCTTAGCTCATTTGCAACATTCACAAAACAGGGAAGAAACCATAAAAGATATTATTTCTCCTTTAATAATTGGGAATATCACCACCGTTGGAGCTTTTTTAAGCCTTATCTTTATTTCTTCCGATGCAATGAGAGACCTTGGGCTTTTCTCTTCATTCCTATTGATAGGCACTATCCTTTTTGTGCTTGTTTTCTTGCCTCATTTCTTTAAGAAAACACTATTTTCTGGCAAAAAAGAATCTCATTCCAAACTAATATTTGGTAAGCTGGCAAACCTAAATCTTGAGAAGAATAAAGTTATTGTTATAATTATTATTCTTTTGACCATTCCTCTTTTCTTTTTGAGTAAGAAAACTAATTTTGAAACTGACCTTAATGCCATTAACTATATGACTAAGGAGCAGAGAATAAAACTAAACAAACTTATTAAGGAAACTGAAAGCACCAACCCTTCACTTTATTGTGTTGCTGAAGGAAAAGATATTGACGATGCTCTTGAAAACTACGAAAAGGCGTCAATGAAGATTAATTCCTTAATGAAAGATAGTACAATTATAAAACAATCGGGTATTAGTATATTTCTTCCTTCAAAGAAAACTCAAAAACTAAAGCTTGATAAATGGAATAGTTATTGGGAGAATAGGAGGGAGGATTTCCTAAAAGATTTAAGGCAATTATCGGTTAAGAATGGATATAACGAAAACTCTTTTAATCAATTTGAGGAGATAATAAATAATAATTATTCAGTTGAAGATATTTCCTATTTTGAACCCATAGTATCTTCATTTGCCAATAACTATATTTCAGCTGAAAATGATATTTCCTTAGTGTTTACAATCTTAGAAACAAAGAAGGATAATCTTAACATGGTTTCGGATAGGATTGATAAGATAGATGATAATGTTTTTGCTTTTAATAATAAGTCTGTTATTGAAAAGATGGTGGATATTCTTTCAGATGATTTTAATTATGTGTTATATATATGTAGTTTTATTGTATTCCTTGTCTTGACTTTGTCCTATGGAAGAATAGAATTAAGTCTTCTTGCTTTTGCACCGCTTCTAATTAGCTGGATATGGATTTTGGGAATAATGAATTTGTTCGGTATAAGCTTTAACATTGTAAATATTATATTGGCATCTTTTATTTTTGGACAAGGAGACGACTATACAATATTTGTTACCGATGGACTTATGCATGAGTACAAGTATAGGAAGAAGATATTGGCTTCTCACAAGAACTCTGTTTTGCTTTCTGCCTCCATTATGTTTATAGGAATAGGTTCTTTGATTATTGCAAAACATCCAGCAATGCGTTCTTTGGCAGAGGTTACTATTATAGGAATGATTTGTGTTGTATTGATGTCTTATCTTATCCCTCCTCTCATTTACAGATGGCTAACCGAAAGAAAGGGAGAGTACAGGGAAACCCCAATAACATTTATCAATCTTGTCAAAACCATATATAGTTTTAGTGTTTTCTTGTTGGGGACATTATTATTAAATATTATAGGGTTCTGTTTGCTTACCATTGGAAAGAAAAGTCCAAAGAATAAAGAATTATTCCATAAAGCCATTTGTAGAGTGTTTAGGTTTACTGCCAACAATATTCCACAGATAAAATCTAATGTAGATTATAATAATGAAAAGTTTGATAAGCCAGGAATTATTATTTCCAATCATCAGTCGCATTTAGACCTTATGTATTTGCTTATGTTAAATCCTAAGATTATTTGTTTGACAAATAAATGGGTTTGGAATAGTCCTTTCTATGGATGGATACTTCGTTATGCCGACTACTATCCAGTTGTTGATGGAATTGAGGTAAATGAAGATAAGCTTAAGACCGCAATTGATAATGGGTATTCAATTCTTATCTTCCCTGAAGGGACTCGTTCTGTGGATGGAGAAATTCTTCGTTTCCATAAGGGAGCTTTCTACTTGGCAGATAAGTTAGGTGTTGATATTATACCAGTAATAACTCATGGAATAGGTCATGTTTTCCCTAAGAAAGAATTTATTCTTAAGAAGGGAAGGGTTGATATAAAAATTCTTGATAGGATAAGCAGTGACAATGAAACTTATAGGAATGGCAAGGATTATTCCATAACTTCAAAGGAGATTAGAAAACTATATAAGGAAGAATATAGGAAAATGGCTGATAGTATTGAAAATGCTGATTACTTTGCAGATTTGGTATATCATAATTATATATATAAAGGACTTGAAGTCCAAAGAAGAGCAAAGAAAGCTTTGAAAACAACAAATAACTTTAGAAAAGAGATAGAGCTTATGCCAGAAACAGGGGAATATCATATAAATAATTGTGGTCAGGGAGAAATTGCACTATTAGCAGCACTTGTTAAGAAAAATCTTCAGATAACAGCCTCAGACCCAAATAAAGAATTCATGGAAATTGCTTCTCACTGCACATCAATACCTCAAAACTTAAAATATATAATGGACTATGAAGAATAAGAGTATAATGATATTGGGAAGTGGCTTGGGCGGATTGGTCTGTGCTTATATTCTTTCAAAGAATGGATACAAGGTAAGGGTATTGGAGAAAAATACTCAAATAGGTGGGTGCTTACAGACCTTCAAAAGAGGAAACGTGAAATTTGATACGGGCATGCACTATATTGGAAGTATGGAAGAGGGGCAAATCCTACATAATTTCTTCAAATATCTTAATTTGCTTGACACCGTAAAGCTAAATAGGTTGGACGATAGTGGCTACGATGTTATTTCATTGAAAGGAGAAACTTTTAAGTTTGCATCTGGATATGATAATTTTGTTCAAACCCTTGCTAAGAGTTTCCCAAACAACAAATCAGATATTGAAAACTACATTAATAGAGTTAGGGAAATTGCTGATGCTTCACCTTTGTACAATCTTAGGAAGATAAATAATAATATCTTTATAGAAGCCGACTATATTAAAACAAGTGTAAACGAGTTTATTGCCTCAATAACCAATAATACAAAACTCCAAAATGTGTTGGCAGGAAACCTTCCCCTTTATGCTGGAGTAAAGGATAAGACCCCAACCTATATTCATGCCCTAATCAACAATTTCTATATTCAAAGTGCTTATAGAATTGTTGGTGGAAGCGATATTATTGCAGAACAACTTGCTAATTCAATCAAATCTTTTGGTGGAGAAATCCTAACAAACTCCGAAGTTGATGAAATCCTTTGCGATAACACCAAAGCCACCTCCGTTAGACTAACAAATGGAGAGATTTTGGAGGCAGATTATTTTATTTCAAATATACATTCACAAGAAACCATCAAAAAGCTAAATACCAAACTCCTTCGCAAAGCATATAGAGATAGGATAAATAGTTTGGAGAATACAATTTCCAATTTCACTGTTTACATAAAGTTCAAGGAAAACACAACTCCATATCTTAACTATAATTACTATTATTATCAAGATCCAGACGTTTGGAAAGCTAATTTCTATAACCCTAAAAAGTTCCCCCAAAGTTATCTTTTTATGCACCAGTGCCATGAGCCAAATCCAAAGTTTGCCCAAAGTGCCGAACTAATTGGTTATATGCGATATGATGAGGTTAAGCAATGGGAAAACACAAGTGTGGGCAAAAGAGGGGAGGATTACAAGGAGTTTAAGGAAGAAAAAGCAAGGAAGCTCTTAAACAAGTTAGAAGAATCATTTCCAGGTATAAATAATAATATTGAATCCTACTACACTTCCAGCCCACTAACTTATAGAGACTATACTGCAACCCAAAATGGCTCAATGTATGGGATAATAAGAGATAAGAACTTCCCAACCCAAACCCTTATCTCTCAAAGAACAAAGGTTCCCAATCTTTTTATGACAGGACAAAACATTAATTCACACGGAATTCTCGGAGTAACGATAGGAGCAATGATAACATGTGCAGAGTTTTTGGGAATGAATGAGATAATTCAGGAAATATATAATTCAAACCATTAATAAGTAAAAGCCATATTTTTTTATATAAGAGAATTAACTCTTGAAAAGAATTTATTGAAATCAAGTTTTAATTTTTTGTTTTCAAAAGACAATTTACTGGAATCAAGTTTCATTTTCCTATGTTTTAATTTTGCTAAAATGCAGTGAAATTACCTTAAAAGGGAGAGGTAATTTATAAAAAGATTATCTTTGTAGCTTGAAACAAATTATATAGAAAATAGAACCAATGAAATTTAAATTAATTTATCCTAAATGGAATAAGCTCCCTGGTCAAACGACCTTTAATTTACCTCCTCATGGACCGGTTGTTTTTGCAGCTTCCTTGCCTCAAAGGGTTGAGGTGTCATTTACTGATGAGAATGTTGAAGAAATAGATTTTGAAGAGGATTGCGATTTTGTGGGAATTTCAATGATGCTTTCCACACAAGTAAAAAGAGGATGGGCAATTGCTCAGGAGTTTCACAAAAAAGGTAAGAAGGTAATCTTTGGAGGGATTTCCACAATGTTACATGCTGAAGAAACAATGCAGTATGGAGATAGTATATTTTTGGGAGAATCGGAAGGGAGAATGGAAGAAGTAATTTCGGATTGGGAAAAGGGAGAGTTAAAGAAGGTATATAATTACATGAGTAAGTATCCTGACATCAATTTAATTACTCCTGCTCGAAGGGATTTGTATAAAAGAGATTTATATAATCATAAAGGGGTTCAGATGGTTGATTTATTCCATGCTTCTCGTGGTTGCAGATTTAGTTGTTATCCTTGTGCAGTAAATTATTTAGGAGGCAGAGCTTTTAGACCTCGTCCTGTGAAAAAGGCAATTGAGGAGCTTGAAACAATTGATAATAATAGGCTTTTTATTGTTGATAATTCACTTGCTCAAAACACGAAATGGGAGATGGATTTGTTTGAAGCAATGATTCCATTGAAAAAGAAATTTATTAGCCATACAATTGAAGATGACCCAAAGGTTTTGTCAATGGCACAAAAGGCAGGTGCATGGTATGTTTATCAAGCAGTATATGACACTTCTGATTATATTAAAGAAAGGATAAAAAGATATCATGACCATGGAATAGGGGTTGAAGGAACTATTCTTTTGGGATTGGACAACCAAACAGAAGATGATATTAAGCGATTGATAGATTTTCTTTTGGAGATTAATTTAGACCTTGCAGAATTTACTGTTTTGTCGCCTTTCCCTCACACAAAGGCTTATGATGATTTGATGCGTCAAAACAGAATCTTTGATACAGATTGGGATCATTATAATGCTGGACAAGTGGTTTATCATCCAAAGCATATGAGTGCAGAAAGATTGCAGGAGCTTTATGAATATGCTTGGGAGGTTTTCTATAAGGACGAATCACAAGAAGAAAAAATGTTCAAACTCTTCACTCAGGTAATGTTAAGAGAAATGCAGGAAGGGACTTATCGTCCAAGAAACAGAAAACTTGCAAACAAATCATTTGGCAAGGAAGTAGTAAGAAATATTAAGTAAGGATTTATATGAAGGTTCCAGAGAAATATTATGATGAAATCTTTGATTTTGTTGGCCAATGGGAAGTAAGAGGGAGATGTGGATTGAAGATAGCGGATTATAATAAAAAGAAGGTTATTATTGTTACAGAACTCTATCAAGAAAATACAGGAACGTCAATAACATATAATTCAAGCCTAATCTTAAAACAAATTATTGAGAAAAAAGGCTTTGATAGAAATGACATTATTTACATTGAATGCAATCCCAATACTAATTCGGTGCTTTCTTTCTATGATGAAGAATTTTTTGAAGTAAGTTTTGATTATATTGATAATGAGTTTAAGAACCCCAAATATAGGCAACTATCTTTTGAAGAAATAAAGAAAATTATCCCTCTAAACTAAATTACTAAGACTATTTAGAATGAAAAAATACATACTATTTTGTCTTTGTTTTATTCTTTTTTCCTCTTCCTTAGAGGCAAAAGGCACTAAAATAAAACTTTGGAAAGATGCACAGATAACAAAATCTCACAAGCATTCTCGTTCAGAGCTTATTGCCTATTTTCCTAAGGATAGTTTGAGAAATGGAACCTGCGTAATAATATGCCCTGGTGGGAGTTATAGTCATTTAGCTATGAAAACAGAAGGTTATGAGGTTGCTCAGTGGTTTCAAAGTATTGGTGTTACAGCATTTGTGCTTCGTTACAGGGTTGCCCTCAGAGGAAATCATCACCCTGCCATGATAGAAGATATGCAAAGGGCAATACAAATAGTTAGAGAGAACTCCGCAAAGTTTAAGATAAATCCCCATAAATTAGGCTTAATTGGATTTTCAGCAGGAGGACATTTGGTAACAATGGCAGGAGTGTATTCTAATGAAAGCTTTTTGTTGAAGAAAGGAATAGACACAAAGGTAAGTTTAAGACCTGATTTCATTATGCCAATATATCCTGTTGTTTCGATGCAAGATAGTATAGCACATAAAAAATCACGTAAAAGTTTATTAGGTAAAAATACTTCCGAAGAATTAAAAGATAAACTCTCTTTGGAAAAACATATTCCCGATGATATGCCTATTGTTTTCCTTTTGGCAGCCAAAGATGACAATGTTGTAGATTACCGAAATAGCGTTGCTTTAAATAACTCTTTAATAAAGAAAAATATTCCTACTAAGTTTCTCCTTTTTGAGAAAGCAGGACATGGATTTGGGATGTTTAAGACCAAAACAACGCAGAGCCAAGACTGGAATTTAATTTTAAAAGATTGGTTAAGCAAAAACAAATTCCTATAAAACAAGAATATAATTACACAAAACAGATTAAAAAGAAAATATAATGAAGTATCCAGAGATTGAATTTCAACCCCTATCAGCCATAAAGACTTTTCAAGAGGCTAAGCTCAAAGAAATGCTAAGTTATACCAATCTTCATTCTCCGTTTTACAAAAAGATGTTTAAGGAAAACAAGATAGACATTAATAAAATTAAATTGCTTGAAGACCTTCAGCACATACCTTTTACAACCAAGGAAGACCTTCAAAAACACAACGAAGACTTTCTTTGTGTAGATAAATCAAAACTAATAGACTACATAACAACCTCTGGAACTCTTAGCGACCCAACAACTTTTGCCCTAACCGAAAAGGACTTAAAGCGATTAACCTATAATGAATATATATCCTTTCTTTGTGCTGGCGGACAAAGCAAAGAAGTATATCAACTAATGACAACCTTAGACAAACGCTTTATGGCAGGCTATGCCTATTGCTTAGGAATAAGGGAGATGGGAGCAGGGGTTATTCGTGTAGGTAATGGAATGCCAGAGTTACAATGGGACACAATCAAAAGAATAAAGCCCAATGCCATAATATGTGTTCCGTCGTTTATCCTAAAAATAATAAACTACGCAGAGCAAAATGATATTGACTATCGTAATTCAAGCATACGCAAAGCTGTATGTATTGGAGAGAATTTAAGAGAAGACGATTTCTCATTAAACTTATTAGGAAAGAAAATCAAAGAGAAATGGGATATAGAGCTTTATTCAACCTACGCTTCAACAGAAATGAGCACCAGCTTTTGCGAATGCAATCAAGGAAAAGGCGGACATCATCATCCAGAACTAATAATATGCGAACTACTTGATGATAATAATAACATAGTAAAAGAAGGAGAATACGGAGAACTAACAGTTACAACCTTAGGAGTAGAAGCAATGCCACTTGTTCGCTTCAAAACAGGTGATATAGCACGATTTCATTACGAACCTTGCTTATGTGGAAGAACCACAATGCGAATAAGTCCAATCAAAGGCAGAAAGAACCAAATGATTAAACTGAAAGGAACAACTCTTTATCCTGCTTCAATCTTTGATGTATTAGATAACATAGACTATGTGGAGAATTACATTGTAGAGGTAAGCTCTTCGGAGTTGGGAACCGACCATATACTTGTTTATGTAGGCTCCAAATCGGAAGTTCAAGGAAAGATAAAAGACCTCAAAGATAGATTCAGAGCTCGTTTAAGAGTAAGTCCAGATATTAAGTTTGAAAGCATTGAAACAATACGCCAAAAACAATATCCCGAAGCTAATCGTAAGCCAATAAAATTTATAGACAAAAGAAAATAGATGCAATCCCCATATATGAATAGTAGATTTGAAGACATAAGACCTTATAACGATAGCGAAGTTCCCTTAGCAATAAAACGATTAGCTAATAATGAATACTTTCCAATAATAATTAAAACCCTATTTCCAGAGAAAGAAATAGAATCATATAAAAAAGAAATCCTCCAAATACAAACCATCAAACAATTCCAAGCAGACTTTATGTACCCAATTATTAATAAAATAGTTGATTATAGCATAAAGGAATTAACATATAGCGGAATAAAAGAACTCTACTTAGACAATAGGCGAAATATGTTTATCTCCAATCACAGAGATATAACATTAGATTCTGCTCTCTTAAACATTAAACTTCATCAAAACCAATTAGACACCTGCGAAATCACATTCGGGAGCAACCTTATGAAAGGAGAAATAGTAATAGATATAGGTAAGATGAACAAGATGTTTAGAATCATAAGAGGTGGAAACATAAGAGACTTTTATAAAAATTCAATGGATGTATCCTCATATATGCGATATGCAATCCAAGAGAAAAAACAATCTGTTTGGATAGCACAACGCAATGGCAGAACAAAAAATGGAGATGATAAAACTGAAATGGCAGTCTTGAAAATGTTCTCTCTAAGCAGTCAAAAGCCCTTTGTGGACAATCTATTGGAGCTAAATATCACCCCTATATCCATATCCTATCAATACGAACCTTGTGATTTCTTGAAGACAGCAGAGTTATACGTATCCTCATATCAGAAATATGAGAAAGCACCTAATGAAGACCTCAACAGCATTTTAACAGGAATTCAGCAATACAAAGGTAAGGTACATTTTGCTGTAACTGAACCTATCACAAAGGCAGAATTGGAATATTGTGATAGCTTTGAAAAAAATGAAAAGTTCTTACAACTTGCCAAAATAATAGACAAACGTATATATAAGAACTATCAACTCTTTAACACCAACTACATAGCCCACGATTTACTAAATAAATCCTATCGTTATGAAGCTTTCTACAACCCAAAAGAGAAGGCAGAATTTCAAGATTATATGCATCAAGGATTAAAAGAAATAGAAGGTGAGTACTTAGAATTAGAAAACATCTTTCTTAAAATCTACGCCAACCCAGTAGATAATATACATAAATAAACTTAGGTTAATCAATATGTAGATTTACCTTTTTGTCTTATAAATAAATAATCAAAAAGAAGAATTATTAATATTGTTGCTATTGAACTGCAAATAATTCGGAGAAATGTATAGAAAAATTCGGAGAGGCTAAATATCTCAATAGTGAAATATAGGAAATGATGTATAAAAACTAAAATTGCAATATAAGGCAGGAAGGCATTTAATCCCATCTCTGATATAGATGGACGTAAAGAAGTCTCTAAATCTTTAGCAGAAAAAAAGAATTTAATAAATATAGGTCTTATAAATCCAATAAGAGTAAGTACTGCTGCGTGAAAGCCAAGCTGACCTGCAAATATATCTATTGTAAATCCCATCACAAAAGAAAGGACTAATAAAAGCCACTTTGGAGTATTGGTAGGTAGCATTAGGATAAACCAAATATATATCATAGGATTAAAATATCCAAAGATTTCCACCCCATTAAGAATAAAGATTTGGAAGGCTGCTATTAAAATAAAATGGATAAATCCAATTAAGGTCTTTCTATTCATTCTTAATATCTTTTGTGAGTTGTTTTTGTTCTTCCTTAAAAAAGTTCTTTACAATATAAACATACTCTAATTTGTTATAATCTACTGAAAACTTAATATCTACATTATAGAAACCTGTACCTTTATCTTTATCGTATTGTTTAATTGTACCCACTAAAATTCCTTCGGGAAAATCTTGGGAGAAACCACTTGTAATTATAGTATCTCCTATTTTAAGAGGAATTGAAGAAGGAATATCAATAATTGTACCCTTAGAATAGTTTCCACCTTCCCAAATTAAGGTACCAGAAATCTTTGTTCTTGAATTCTTAACATTAGGTCGGGAGTCTTGATGTAGAACACTCATTACCAAAGAAAAGTTATTAGACACATTTACAACCACACCAACAATTCCTGTGGGTGAGATTACGGCCATGCTATTGGTAACCCCATGCATCTTACCCTTATTAAGCATAAAGTAATTATTCCTTTTTGTAATGGTCTTTTGAATAACTTTTGCGTCAATGTATTCAAATTGTTGCTTATATATTGTATCTTGATATTGGAAGGTTTTATGCTGATATTTAACATAGGAGTTGGCTATTTGTGCTTTTAGTCTTGCATTTTCTTTTACCAAAGCCTCATTGGAGGAGGCTAAATTGAAATAATGAAATATGCTATATGTTTTTGAGTTTATCCTTCCTGCGACCTCGTTAGCAAAAGAAGTTATGGCAGAAGACTGAAAGTATGAATTCTGAGCTATTATATATATAGCATAGCCTTCAAGGAATAAAAATAAGAAAATATAGGAGTATCGCTTTAAAAATCTAATAAGATTGTGCATAAACAATGTTTGTATTATTCTGCAAAAGTAGGAAGAAATTTTGTCATAAATAAAAAATGTATTAGTTTTGCAACAAATTAATTTAAAAACCCAAACACAATGAAAAAGATTTTAATATTCTTAATGTTATTGACACCCTTATTCTTTTTTTCTTGCGAAAACACAGAAGAAGTAACAGGGAAAGTGGAAGCAACAATTGGAGGAAAGCAACATACTTTCCCAATGGCAACTTTCACAAAACAAGGAGACAAAACAATAATTGCATCAACAGATGTTGGTATGGCAAATTCAGTTTCTATTGCTTTCAAACCAACCACAATTAAAACTGGAACTTATACTCTTGGAGTAGGGACAGATTTATTGACCGCCTTGGCTAACATTGGAAGTATTGGAAGTGCAGAAAATATCTTTCTTTATTATCCAACAGGTGATGCAGACCAAGCTTTTGTTTCTATATTTGGAGTACTAAACATAACAGAGTATTCAGCAGATAAAATTGTTGGAACATTCTCTGGAACAGGAGTTACAAAATCCATTGCTAATGGATTAAACTTTGATACAATTACAAAATATGCTCAACCTTTCGCAGGTTCATTTACTGCAAAGTCTTATGGATTATAAATAGATAGGTTAGTTTACTAATCAAGAAAAGAGCTAAATAATCAGTTTAGCTCTTTTTTTGTTTCAATTAAATCCAAATTAGCGATTATTAGAATCAAATTCTAATAAAATAGAATCAAGTTTTAATAAATTAGAATCAAATCTCAGTAAATTAAAACTTGATATTATCAGATTTCTTATTATTTCTCTAATTAGAAGATAAGATTTCGGAGTTAATTATCAATTATATTGTAGGGAAATATTATGCAAGAGTTGTGCTAATATAAAAACAAGAACGCAAAGCATTACATATTAACACTCTGCGTTCTTTCTTTTTGTGATTGAGGCGGGATTCGAACCCACGACCTACTGCTTAGAAGGCAGTTGCTCTATCCAGCTGAGCTACTCAACCCGTTATTGATAAAAAAAGGAATCCTTTTGATTCCCTTTTTGTCGGGGTGGCAGGATTCGAACCTGCGACCTCCAGTTCCCAAAACTGGCGCGATAACCGGACTACGCTACACCCCGAATCTTTTTTATCAATTCTTCTGCGGAGAGAGGGGGATTCGAACCCCCGGTACCCGTTAGAGGTACGACAGTTTAGCAAACTGTTGGTTTCAGCCACTCACCCATCTCTCCAATCCCTTTCAGAATTGGTCGTGCAAAATTACAACTATTTTTATAACTACAAAACTTATCTTCACTTTTTTATTGTTTTTCGCTTTAATTTTCATCTAAAACCCTATAATTAAATGGGCTATTTTGTTTTATTTATTGACTTTTATGCAACAAAACATCTCAAAGGTCGTATTATATATTAATTTTAATCATACTGCTAAACAAACTCTATTTATGGAGAATAAATACCAAATATATAACGACAACCTTGTCCTATATAATGATATGCTCAAAGATATAGAAGAGGCAAAGAAATGTATTTTCTTAGAAACATTTCGCTTTGGAACAGGCTCAATTGGAGAGAAGTTTCGCATCGCACTTATTGAAAAAGCAAGGCAAGGAGTTAAAGTAAAGGTATTAATTGATGGCTGGGGTAGTAATTCTGATACTTCTTTTTATGAACCAATGACTCAATATGGAGTTGATCTAAGAGTGTATAGAAAGATAAAACTTGCAAGGGCATTCTTTAAAAAGAACCATTGTCGCAATCATAGGAAGATACTTATAATTGATAATAAAATAACTTATATAGGATCATCTAATCTAACTGCTTATTCAATTAGTTGGCGAGAACTCAACCTTAGAATAGATAACTCTGAACTCACAAAACTATTTAGATATTCATTTAATGAGAGTTTTCGTACATATAACAAATACACCTTATCCAAGAAGAGCTATAAGAGAAATCAATACTACGATTCTTGGGTTTTAGTGCAAGACGTTCCTAACCCATATCATCAAGCAATAAAGCGATATTATCAAATGATGATAGATAGAGCAACGGAAGAAGTAATAATAGAAAGTCCTTATTTTCTACCTGGGCATAGGCTAAGGCGTAAGCTTTGTGAGGCAGTTGCAAGAGGAGTTAAGGTTACCATTATTATACCATTTCATTCTGATGTTAGGTTGGTTGATATAGTTAGCAGAAAATACTTAGGCGAACTTTATGAAGGAGGGGTTCAAATAAGATTCTATTTGCTTGGAAATCTCCACTCAAAAGGTTTTATGGTTGATAATAAAACTTTCTCTATTAGTTCATCTAATTTTGACTATAGAAGCTTTCGTTACCAATACGAGTTAGCTTTAATAGGAGAAGAGCCTTCGGTAGTAGAACAACTAAAAGAACATTTTGAAGCCTCAATAAAATATACAAAAGAATTTGAATACGAGAATTGGAAGAACCGCTCAGGCATTGAAAAGTTCTTTGAATGGTTATTAGTTCCATTTCGATATTTAATGTAGGCTGATTTTATAAATTAGCTAAACTGCCATTTTGTCAATTCTTTGTATATTTGCATGCTAATAGAACTCTCTTATGAAAGAAATACAATCCGTTAAAACCCGCTTTGGAATAATGGGCAATAGCCCAAAACTCAATAGAGCCTTAGAAATAGCCCTTCAAGTTGCAGTTACCAATATGAGTGTTTTGGTAACAGGTGAGAGTGGAGTGGGGAAAGAAGTCTTTTCAAAGATAATTCATCAAAATAGTCCAAGAAAACATGGTAGATATATTGCCGTAAACTGCGGAGCAATTCCCGAAGGGACAATAGAAAGTGAACTTTTTGGACACATAAAAGGAGCTTTCACAAGTGCCGATAGAGATAGAAAGGGTTATTTTACAGAAGCCGACAAAGGAACAATATTCTTGGATGAGGTAGGAGAGCTTCCTCTTTCAATGCAAGCAAAACTACTGAGAGTATTAGAAAATGGAGAATTTCTGCCTGTTGGTTCAAGCAAACCGCAAAAGGTGGATGTAAGAATAGTTGCAGCAACAAATATAGACCTCTTAGAAGCCATAAGAAAAGGACAATTTAGAGAAGACCTCTATTATAGATTGAGCCAAGTGTCTATTTTTGTTGCACCATTAAGAGAAAGAAAAGAAGACATATATCTTCTATTCCGACGCTTTGCAGTTGATCAGGCAGAGAAATATAAAATGCCTATAATTGAACTTACAGAAGAGGCCAAGCAGTATCTTATAAATTATCGTTGGCAAGGAAATATACGTCAGTTAAAAAATATTACCGAACAAATCTCTATAATAGAAACAGAGAAAACCATAAATTTAGATACTCTAAAACAATATATACCTCAGCCACCTTCACTTCCTATGATTGTAGATAATTGTTTTAGTGATGAGATATTAAGTCAGAAAGAAATCATACTAACAATTCTAAATAACAAACAACAAATTGCTTCGTTAAAAGAAGAAATGCAGCAGCTAAAAACCTTTGTCAAACAATACCTAAGCACTAATAAATCGGACGCCCTAATCATTCCACCCTCTACCAATATTATCTACTCCGCCCCACAAAGCAAAGAAACAAGTCAAGACATAGTATCGGAAGAAGAAGATATTGTAGAGAACGACTATTCTGAAATAGCCCAAAGTCCAATAACCCTTGAAGAAATGGAAAAGAAAATGATAATTGCTGCCCTTCAAAAAGCCAAAGGCAAACGCTCCATAGCAGCAAAAGAACTTGGCATATCCGAACGAACATTATACAGAAAGATAAACGACTTTGACATAAAGCTCTAAACCAATCATAAAAAGAAATGCAAGAGTTTAAGGTTCCATCGTCTAAAAGTATTAGTAATAGACTGCTAATAATACAATATCTTTCAGAAACTAAGGCAAAAATCAATAATCTCTCCACGGCACAAGACACAATATTATTACAAAACCTCTTAAACCAAATAGAGACCAACCCACTTAATACCTTCCATTGTCAGAATGCAGGGACAGTAACCCGCTTTTTAATTGGCCTTTTAGCTCTTAAAGAAGGCTCTTGGGAAATAGATGGAGATAAAAGAATGAGAGAAAGACCCATAAAACCCCTTTTAGAAGCCCTTCAAACCTTAGGAGCAGAAATTACATATCTATCAAAACCACACCATCTGCCCCTACGAATTATTGGAGGTAAACTAAAAAAAGACAAACATATAGAAATAGATACCACAATAAGTAGCCAACACCTCTCCTCGTTATTATTGATTTCGCCATACATTAAAGGCATAACCCTAAGCACAAATAATAACTCTGTTAGCCAACCCTATATAGAAATGACCCTTGCACTTATGCAAGAACACGGAGCCAAATTAAAACAAATCAAAAATAAAATAACCATACTTCACTCTCCTTATACCTTTAAAGAATGCCAAGTAGAAAGCGATTGGTCATCAGTTTGCTTTGCCTATGAAAAGCTCTGCATAATGCAAAAAGGAGAACTATATATCAAGGGACTTATGCCCAACTCTCTACAAGCCGACAAAATAGCTCAAAAGTACTATCTAAGCTTAGGGATAGAGAGCTTGTTTAAGGATAATAACCTTATCATAACCTATAATCCAAAAGCAGTTTCGCAACAAAAGCACCTTGTATTCAATATTCAAAATAACCCTGATATATTCCCTTGCTTAGCAGTAGCAGGATTACTTTCAGGCAAAAAGATAAGCTTTGAAGGCATTAGTAACCTCAAATACAAAGAGAGTAATCGCATAGAAGCAGTCCATAACGGCATAAAAACCTTAGGAGCAGATGTTAAAATCAGCCAAAATACCTTTACAATAGAACCTTTTAATAAGCAGAATGATTTATTAGAGAATTCCAATCATCTGATTATAAAAACATATAACGACCATCGCATAGCTATGGCGTTTGGATTATTAAGCTTAAAATACCCTCAAATAAAGGTTGATGATAATGCTTGTGTAAACAAATCTTTCCCTAATTTCTGGGAAAACATCCAATAAGAGCCTTCTCTTTTATGAATTAAAGAAATAGGGAGTTAATCAGCTATTAATATTTATATTCGCCGTATTCGGAGCGAATGGTAAGTGATTTTTGTGAACATGACTCAACTCTTCCTACAATTTGAGCATCTACATTAAAACTTTTGCTAATAGATATTATCTCTTGAGCTGTGGCTTGGTCAGTATAGATTTCCATTCTATGACCCATATTAAAGACCTTATACATCTCTTGCCACGAAGTATTAGACTCCTGCTGTATCATTTTAAAAAGGGGAGGAATAGGAAAGAGATTATCTTTTATTATATGGACATTATCTACAAAATGCAAGACCTTTGTTTGTGCTCCTCCTGAACAATGCACCAATCCATCTATCTTGTTGCGATATTGTTCTAAAACTTGCTTTATAATTGGGGCATAGGTTCTTGTAGGAGATAGTACCATCTTTGCGGCATTGAGGTCTTTAATCTCGGTTGAGGATGTTAGCTGCTTTGTTCCACAATAAACAACTTCTTCGCTTAAAGTATTATCGTAGCTTTCGGGATATTTCTTTGCTAATTCTTTTGAAAAGACATCATGACGTGCAGAGGTAAGCCCATTGCTACCCATTCCTGAGTTATAAGTATTTTCATAGGATGCTTGTCCAAAGGATGCTAATCCTACAATTACGTTCCCTGCTTTAATATTATGGTTTGAAATAATATCTTTTCTTTTAGCTCTTGCAACAACGGTGCTATCTGCAATAATTGTTCTCACTAAGTCTCCAACATCAGCTGTTTCTCCTCCGGTTGAGTAAATGCCTATACCCATTTTGCGCATCTCTTGAAGGAATTCCTCAGTTCCATTTATTATAGCAGAGATTACCTCTGCTGGAATAAGGTTTTTGTTTCTTCCTATTGTTGATGAAAGTAATATATTGTCAGTTATACCTACGCAAAGCAAGTCATCAAGATTCATCACTATTGCATCAATAGCTATACCTTTCCAAACACTTAAATCGCCGGTTTCTTTCCAATACATATAAGCCAAAGACGACTTTGTGCCTGCCCCATCGGCATGCATAACCATACAATAGTCCTTATCGCCAGTAAGTTGGTCTTGCACAACCTTGCAAAAAGCTTTTGGAAAAAGTCCTTTATCTATATTTTTAATTGCATTATGCACATCTTCCTTTGAAGCTGAAACGCCTCTTAGATTATACTTTTGTGTGTCCATCTTAGTCTTAAAATTCTGTATTTAGATTGCAAAGTTACGTTATTTTTCCAATAAACTTGTAAATTAGCTTTTGATTACGAGGAATTATCTTTTGATTCTAAAAATTTAGTATTTGATTCTAAAAAATTAGAATCAAGAGTTAATAGGAAGTCTTTTTGGTTTGAAATATGGGTAAAATAAAAAAAGGAACAACACATTAAGAGTTGTTCCTTTCAATTATTATGGTTATTTAATCTTTTGGGAAAGAATTAAATCATTTTTGCTAATTTTTCTGCCAAATCACAAACTCGGTTCGAGTATCCGTTTTCATTATCGTACCATGATACTACTTTAACCATATTGCCTTCAAGCACCATTGTGAGTTTTGCGTCAAAGATTGAAGAGTGAGGGTTACCTACGATGTCGCAACTTACTATTGGGTCTTCGGTATATTCTAAGATTCCTTTCATTGCTCCTTCAGATGCTTCTTTCATTGCTTGGTTGATTTCTTCTTTTGTTACAGTCTTGTTAAGTTCAACTGTTAAATCAACTACTGAACCATCTGGGGTTGGAACTCTCATTGAAAAGCCATCAAGTTTACCTTTTAGCTCAGGGATAACTAATCCTACTGCTTTGGCTGCTCCTGTTGAGGTTGGGATAATTGAAAGTGCTGCGGCTCTTGCACGACGAAGGTCTTTGTGAGGAAGGTCTAAGATATGTTGGTCATTTGTGTATGAATGAACTGTATTCATCAATCCTCTCTTTATTCCAAACTTATCGTTAAGTACTTTTGCAATTGGAGCCAAACAATTAGTTGTGCAAGAAGCATTAGAAATACATGTCATATCTTTTGTTAGAATGCTATCGTTTACTCCTAAAACAACTGTTGCATCAACATCTTCTGCTTTGTCAGCAGGCACAGTTAGGATAACTTTCTTTGCCCCTGCGGTGATGTGTTTTCCCATCTTTTCTTTATTACGGAAAATACCTGTTGATTCAATTACTATGTCAATACCTAACTCTTTCCATGGAAGATTTTCAGGGTCTTTTTCTGCATAAACTCTAATCTTCTTTCCATTTACAACAAGAAATTCGCCCTCTGCATGAACCTGTCCATCAAAACGACCATGTATTGAATCGTATTTTAGTAGATGTGCAAGGGTTGCTGCATCTGTTAAGTCGTTAATTGCTACAACTTCTAAGTTGTCTTTGCGTTGAATGTTTCTGAAAGAGATTCTTCCGATTCGTCCGAATCCATTAATTGCTATCTTTACCATTTCATTTTGGATTTATATGATTAATAAATGTGTTTACTTTAAAAGTAAAGTTTGAATTGCAAAGTTATAACTATTATTTGATTTAGAAAAGTTTTAAGGTTTATATTTAATCTTTTATACTATTTTGAGATTAAATATTGATTAAATACACAATTAAGATTATTTAATATTATGGTGGGTAATCTTCCTAAATATTGTTTCTAAACTTTCTCCTTGTGCTAAGTGTTTGGTATCGTCGTCTGCAACAACTTGTCCATTATTTATTATTATAGTTCTGTTGCAAACGGCTTCAACTTCTTGCATAATGTGAGTTGAGAGGAGTACCGTCTTATCTTTTCCTGCTGTTTTGATTAGTTCTCTAACTTCAATCAATTGATTAGGGTCTAAGCCAGAAGTTGGCTCATCTAAAATTAGAACTTCTGGGTCGTGAATCATTGCTTGTGCAATTCCAACCCTTTGACGATAACCTTTTGAAAGAGCACCTATTCTTTTATTTACCTCTTTGGTTAAACCTGTGAGTTCAATTATTTGTTCCGTTCTTTCTTTCTTTTGCTTACCCAAATTATGCACTCCTGCTATGAAATGGAGAAATTCTCTAACATACATATCTAAATAAAGAGGATTATGCTCAGGAAGATAACCTATTTTCTTTCTTACCTCCATTGGATTGTCAAATATATCATATCCACAAACCTTAACACTTCCTTGTGTTGGAGGAATAAAACAAGTTATTATTTTCATCATAGTGCTTTTCCCTGCCCCATTTGGACCAAGTAAGCCTACAATCTCTCCTTTATTTATTTCTAATGAGACATCATCTAATGCTTTTTGCTCACCATAAATCTTTGTGAGGTTTTTTATTGATATAGACATAGTATTCAATTTACAAATGAACTGCGAAATTAAAATAAAAAATGTACTTTTGCAAATTATAATAATAATTAATTAATGAGAATTAGTGCAAAAGACAATATATCACTGCTTAATTTAGTTTTGGAAACCTTTTCTGACATCTCTGTTTCAAAGGCTAAAAAGATAATAATATATGGTTGTATATCTTATAGAGGAGCCATTATTAAAAGTCCAGAGCTTATAATTGGAAAGGGAGAAGAGATAGAATACACCAAATATTCAGGAGGAAAGCATATTGCAAGAGAGAAAACTGATGTTCCAATTCTTTTTGAAGATGAACATTTAGTTGCAGTTATCAAACCAGCAGGAGTTAGCGTTGATGCTCGTCCTAATGAAAAGATAAAATCTCTTTATGCTCTCACGAAGAGTTATGTTCGCAGGAAATGGGGAATAAAACAAAATCTTTTCATTGTTCACTATCCTCAAACGGATGAAGCAGGAGTTTGTTTATTTGCCAAAACCAAGAAAGTACAAGAGATACTAAAAAAGACGTTCCCAAACACCAAAAGAGAATATCACGCACTCATTGTTTCAAAGCCTAAACATAAGAATGACAAGCTAAATCTTTGGTTAAAGAATGGCTCAAAGAATAGGATATTTTTAGAAAAACCACAAACCGAAGGAGCTACACTTTGCTCCATTCAATACTCTACGATAGAGAATTTTGATAACTACACTCATATACTTATAACTCCACAAACCTATTTTCCTTTACAAATACGTTTTATACTTAGCCATATTGGCAATCCAATTGTTGGAGATACTCGGTTTGGACTTAGACAAGTATCTTATAACTGGCTAAAACTCTATTGTGCATCAATCCAATTGCAGCATCCCATTACGGGCAAAAAATTTAAAATAGAAACCTCTCTTCCCAACACTTTTATGAAAGTAAACCTACCTCTTTTCCACGAAAAAGGAGAAAATATTTTAGAGATTGAACAAGAGAATAAAGAATAAAAATTAAAATAATACAATAAAACAAATGTACTATCGTTAGATAGTCTTTAAATAATGTTTCAAAGGAGAGTTGTCCGAGTGGTTGAAGGAGCGCGCCTGGAAAGTGCGTAAAGCTCAAAAGGCTTTCAAGAGTTCGAATCTCTTACTCTCCGCAAAAAGGCCTTATCTTTTTTTTTACAAAGATAAGGCCTTTTTTCTAAAATCAGGCTTAATGGACATTTTTAATGGTTTTACCCTTAGTTTTGCCTTATGGTTACTAT
>ENA-UOOK01000512-UOOK01000512.1-fermentation-metagenome-genome-assembly--contig:-NODE-512-length-51482-cov-10.087250_pt1 | contig 51482 bp, 49 predicted proteins | sample MGYA00245777_ERZ724023 | MGnify/ENA primary metagenome ERZ724023 (study PRJEB28704, sample SAMN03018312) | fermentation metagenome | biome: anthropogenic terrestrial biome; feature: soil; material...
AGCCTGACTAAAGAATCTAATAGATTTACCAGTAATCATGTATTTAAGTGCATTTTCATCGTTTTTTGTTTCTTCAAGATAAGGGACATTCATTCCTTCTGCAAGTATATTTATTTCTCTCATGTCTAAATCGAAATTAAAAGATCCATACGTATAAGATTTTACAATAACACTTTTACCAGAAGCAGGGATATTGTCAAATGTCATAATATTACTAACAGGATCAAATGAATAATTAGAAACAATATTTTCATCAACATATACAACAAACATTGAATTATTTGTTGGATAAGGTGTTAAATAAAACTGATTATCAATACCATTTCCAACAAAATTATATATATACTCAACAGGATCTGTTCTATCTGACAAATCCTTTCTACAATCATACATAAAATATGAAATAGAAAATTTTAGATAATTGAAACGGATGGAGTTTAGTTCGCAATTATCTAAATTAGACAAACGGGGGTCATTTTTAATTACATTATTAGAATTATAAATTTCTAAATAACTTGTTCCCATAAACACCATCCATTCAGCATTAAATCATTGCTTTTTTCTTTAAATCAGTATAAAGCCTTCCAGCCATTTCCATCTGCATTCCAAAATATCCTTCGATTAGTTTCCTTGTTTCATAAGGTAGATCACCAAACTTATTTTCAAGATTTAAAACAACAATCTTATAAAATAAAGAATGCAAAATAGAAATATCAAATTTTTTATTTGTTGATTCATCAAAATATTTCTTAATTATCGAAACATCTTTTGTTTTAAGAATCTTAACTATATTTTCAGTACATATATCAACACGTTTCTTAATACCAAATTTTGAATAATTTTGTTCATCAACAAAATAAACAAGACAACTTGAAAACATATTTCTAACTTCTCCGTTCTTTAAAAGAGAACGAATATCTTCACTTGAAAAAGTAACAATATCATTGAATTTTATTTCAACATCAATGTCCTTACCCGCAGAAGTGAGTGTAACACCCATAAGAGCGTTACACCCAACTTCTACGTTGAAATAATTATTACTTCCCTTTAAAAATTCAATTTCTTTGCGTTGATTTTCATTTTCGTGTTCAAGAATTTCATTTTTAGAAATAATAACACGTGGATAAACAGCTTTTCTCTCATAGTCAACAGCAGTTACAACCGCTGTACCCCATAAGTTTTTTTCGAAGTACAACTTTCCAAGTGAAATCCCACCACGGATAACGTAGTGTGTACAATACAACTGGTTAATAATATAATCAAGCTCAAGTAAAAGAGTATTGATATTTTTTGCTTCGCAAGTGATGAAAATACTATCTGATACCCAAAGAAATTTAATACCCTGTGATGCCTGATACTCTTCGGTATATCTTGCTACAATATTGTTATACGTTGAAGCAAGATCAATGTTAAATCCTTCTGTTTGTGCCGTAGTTGTAATATTGTTACGAACATCAGCAGAAAAGCCAATAATATCAGCAAACAATACAATCATGTTATCATTCATATGTAAAATATGATTATACTCCATCTTTTTCGCCTCCTAAAACAGCGTAATTTGTTGCGCGTGATTCATCGGATCTCGGGTCAGCACAAATCCTGCCCGAATACGGTTCATAAACCATTCGGAATAATAGCACGGTATATCGGTGCGGCGTGAAGCGGAGAGGATCATAACATCAGTCCTTTAAGTACTTTAGATCAAATGCCACTAGTAATTTAGGATAAAACTGCTCGAAGGTATCGTATTTATCTCTGTTCATATCATAATAATCGTAGCGTTCAAGTATTTGCGGTATAAATTTGTACCCGCAATATAGATCGTTATTTAATAGTTTATTTGCCAATTCAGTCTGATTGATTTTTTTAAGTAGGTGGATGGACATAGCCCTTACCAAGTGCTCATTAATACATTCCTTGAAATCGCTGTAACCTGATTGATAGTCGGGTAATTTGTAGTGTTTTAACTTTTCATAGGAATCAATATATCTTTGAGCTAAATCGTAATATTTATCGGTTAATGGATTAATGAACGGGTGTGAATATTCATGAAATAAAACTGCAGGTGATAAGCTGTAGTCATCCGTTGAAAATACCGAAAACAAATCACTTTTTCCCGTATCTTGATTATAAAAACAAATGCCAAAGTTGCCTTTCATGAGGGATGAAAGAATATAATTATATGAATTTTGAGATTGAACATATTCGTTTTCAATAACATCTACAAAGGGATATTCTGCCAAAGACTTGGCAACCTGTCTTACAATTGGGTCATATACATACTTCACACTTTCAAAAAAATCAGGATAACCCGTCTTGTCCCAAAAAGCCTTAAGCTGTTTTAACAGATTATCAATGGTATCTCTTCCGCCACAATACTCGATACACAATTCCGATAATTCATATTGCTCTGAAAAATCTTCAGAATCACCCAAGCTTAACATTAGCTCAACAGGTCTTGAAAAAGTAAAACCGTTTGGAATCAACTCTTCTATTTTTTTATATATAGGATGATTTGCATATGGCTTTAAAAAGTTCTTTATTGCTTAAGCTGAATTCATCTGTAGAATTTTTGTTTATTTCGTTAACCATTAAGCTTTACCTCCTTCTTTTCATTACTTGAAAAGAACACTATAACAGATATGCATGTTCCGAAAATAGCAGCAGCCATATTATTTATTCCTAAGTATTTAACTAAAAAGTAACCGATAAAATAATAAGGAAACAATTTCTTGTTGCCTATTGCTTTTATAATAATTGCAAATCCTATTGCCGGCAATATTCCCCCTGCAATATTCAGACCGCTTATGAGCCATTTAGGCAGAACGTTTAAAACCGTATAGATGTATGAAGAACCGAAATATTGCAGAATAAATACCGGTATAAATCTAATCAGAAAGCAAACTGCCAATGGATACCATATACCGCATCTGTATATTCCTTTTTCATTTCCTTCAACAGCATAAGCATCTGCTCTGTGTATAAAATAAATATTACTTGTTTTTCTGATTTGATCTAAAAATACTCCCATTAATCCGAAGGGAACTGCCAAACTTACGGCCATTTCTGCCGTAAGGCCTCCTTGTAAAGCTAAAGGTATGGCAACGCTTCCTGCTAATATTTCATCTGTTGGTATCGTTCCGCCGGGAGCTACTACTCCTAAATAAACCAATTGTATGCTTGCACCTATAAGTAATCCTTTTGCAACATCACCATATACAAGTCCACAAATGAAACCAATCCAAACACCGGAACCTAAAGTATTGTAGGTTCCGGAACCGATTCTGCTTGTACCTATAAAGTAGCATAAAGCAGATGTAATGGCTAATGACAAACTCATAAAATCATCTCCTCTTTAATTGTTGATTAATTTAGACCAAAATCATATTTTTTTAATATTTTATCCAAAGAAGCTTTGGATTCGTCGGGGACTTGCTGAAAATCAACTTTTACACCCGCATCTCTCATTTCTTTTAATAATTTTGCATCTTCCGCATTTAACGTAATTGGTCCGTAAACATTTATTCTATCAGGTTCTGAACCAAGTCCTCCGATTTGCAGATGTTCCATGGGGAATCCGTTTTTGTAGCAATAATAAGCATCTTTTACATTTTTAAATAATACGAGTACTTTGTTATTATCCGGACTGTTAGCGGTAAAATGTTCAACAGCTTTATCTTTGGTAAATACTTTTATTTCGACGTTAGACGGTGCCGCCATACTATAGATGTCCACCAAAAAAGGATCGCTTGCTACGTCGTCGTTGACAGCTATTATAGTATTTGCACCTGTAGCTTTAACCCATTTAACCATAACCTGTCCATGAATCATTCTGAAATCAATTCGTATTAATTCTATCTTACTCATAATCAACCTCCGATTTTTTCTCAGATATCATTTTTCCGCTTTCCTTCAAAGAATTATATGCAAGATTAGCTAATTGCTCTATGTCCATATTTTTTAAGTTAATACATACTTCTAACAACATATTTAGGTTTACGCCGGTTACTATGGTAATATCATATTTTTTACGCAACATTGCTACCACATTAAAAGGTGTACCTCCAAATAAATCAATTAGGAATAGAAATTTTTTAGTATTATTTAGTTCGTTTTCTATAGTAGTTTTGTATTCTTCAGGGGACATATTTGACATTAATGAAAATGTTTTTACATTGGGAAGCTTGCCTCCTATCATCTCCGCCGATTTTACTAATTCTTCGCCAAATCTTCCGTGAGTACATATGAATATTTTTATATCTTCGATTTTATGTCACCACCATTCTGTCTTTATATAAATGTATTAACTAGTTAATAAAGCCATTATACCAACTGACAATAACACGGTCAATTTACGAACTGTCTTATAAATTTTAGATGAGAGTGTTTCTTTTCTTTATATTTTTTTAATTATAGTATTGTTATTTTACGGATATGTGACTAAATATAAAATGTGTGTAGAATATTAATTGAAATCGGTTTCATAATTTGAGGCAAATGTTTTCACAGATAGTATCCGTGTAGTTGTTTTCAATAAAACGAACACTAAATATTTAACGGGTTACAATAAAATATAAATTTTATAGTGTATTATAATATTATAAATGCCACATAATCTTATTAATTTATATATTGAATCAATAAGATCTTACAAAACAGGAGGTAAGATTATGAAAACAAATTCCTTAAGTAATGAGGCTGTCACAATTATCCGTCAAAAAACTCTTCAAGCCGCAACCACAGATTATTTTTATAATATAGAAACAGATGCTCATACGTTAAGTATTACTATGAACTGTGACAGGAGCAATCTCTCGAGAATTTTAAACAAATTATACAGAGAAGGAGTGCTGATAAAAATTCAAGGAAGACCTACTTTATATTTAGATAAAAAAACCTTAAGTGATTTTTACCAAAAACAGGATTTCTCGGATATTTTTCAGAATATTGAACATTTAACTAATACAATGAAATCAAAAAGAAAATATTCTTCTACAATGTTTTCTAAAATATTTAAAGAGACCATTGGTAATGCCCCCAACGAAAGCTTAAAATCTCAAATTAACAGTATTATTAATCTTGCCGGCTATCCCAATAAAGTTCATGGGTATCTTATTTTCGGGGAATATGGAACTGGTAAACGTTATATTTCCAAATTAATTATTAAATTAGAGAAAGAATTTGGAAGGATGTGTGGAGCGAATAATATTTATAGTATTGATTTAAAAGAAAATTTAAATTTATATAAAATGATGGAGGAACTAAAGACATATTCAAAGGATCAAAACATCGGTATTATTTTTTACAATGTGGGTGAAACTTCTAATATTTCTTTATTAACGGATTTTTTGAAAGATGTCAGTATTAGTGAACCTAATGGTACTCTATTTTATATTTTGTTGTGTGATTCTAAAGAAACTGCCGAATTTATTTTTAAGGATATGTCCTATTTCGTTGAATACATTACAATTCCAAAACTGAGAGAGAGAAGTATTAAAGAAAGAATTTTATTTACCTTAAAATTTTTCCAAAAACAGTGCAACATGATTAATAAACCTATAAAGATAGGCAAAAATTGTTTGTGTTCCTTTGTCGCTGCAAATTATATAAATAATCTGTATTCATTAAAAGTTGAGGTATATCATGCCTGTAAAAGTGCTTATGTAAATAATGAGGACAATTCATATATCCTAAAAATAAGCCCATTTGACATATCTATGCGTGTTTATGACAATATTTTAAGTTCTGCTGATATTATGCCTATTATAGATAATATTGATTTTAATGTATCTCTTTCTAACGTAATCTTTTACCCTAAAAAAGATAATATCACTTACTCAAAATTATTTTCATTGCCGATATCAAGTAAGGGGTTTGTGTTAGATTCCATTAAAGTACCTTTGAATACTAATTATGAAATTCAAACATTAAGCGAAAAATGTGAATTGGATTTATCAAGAGCAAGGTTAAAGTATACAAAAAGTACACCGTCGGAAACCATTCATATTTTGTCAAATAAAATTTATCCTATAATTAATGAGAATTTTAATCCTTCTCTAGGTCCTGCTGAATTTTATGGATTATATGGACATCTTTATACAGTAATTAAAAGCTTGATTACTAATAATTATAAGAATATGTTGCCAGCTGTAAATTTAAAAATAGAAGCTGATAGTTCTATACTAAATGTTAGCAATAAGATAATAGGTGTTATTGAAGAAGATTTCTGTGTTACTTTGCCTGTTTCGGAAAGAGAATATATTAAAACATATATAAATTTAATAAACAACAATACACTGATTTCTAAAATTGATATAATAGTTCTGTGCAGTTGGGAAGAAATAGCTGATATATATGAATGTTTCACAAATAGCATGCCTTATAATAATAAACCAAAGTATTTAATATTTAAGCAGAAACTAATTGGTATGGACAGACAAAATCAACTTGCAGACATATCCAACGAAATCCTGTCCTATTATCATGGTAAAGGACTACTCATTATAAGTGAGGAACCTTTAGACAGAGATTTATACGAACTAATATGTAAAAAGATAAAAAGCAATATACTTTTTGTTACAAGACTTTCTCAGAGTATTTTAAGTAAAGCATTAATGATTTTTGATAATAACTCAAATACCTTGGATACGTTCCAACAATATTTAATAAATGATAATAATTTTTTCGTTGAAAATTATGTTTCCATAAGAATTAAGGATATTATCAGTGATTCTCTACCTTTTTTTGATATAGATAAGGTATATTGTTTATTGTCCAGTATACTAAGCAATATTATATATAATCTTAATATAACTTATAAAGATAATTTAGCAGTTAGATTTATTACTCATTCAGCTTTTGTTCTGGCACGTATAATTAAAGGGGAATATCTGCCTTATAAGAATTTAGAAAAATTTATATCGGCCAATCAGCAGTTATTTGATTTAGTAAAAAGTAATATGCATACTATAGAAAACAGTTTTAAGGTTAAAATTCCAGATGCTGAGATAGCATACATAGTTGAAATATTTTTAGAATTTTGCAAATCAAATTAATTATATAAATGTGTTATCTGAATAAGATGAAAATTTTGCAGGTAAAAATTCTGCCAAAATGTAAGAGCTATATTATAATTTTTGTATGAATACTGGGAATTTTATCTTAGTTAAGACAATAAAAAGTAGATTGATAGCCTCACAAATATATGGTTTGTCACGAAGAGTACATAAAGTTGTTACTGTAATCTAAGATGTTAATGATTTGTGTACAGTAATTGATTTTTATTAATTTGTTAATTACTGTATTGTTTTTTAATAATGGGAAATATGTTTTACTCTTATCGCATAGTTTTTGAAGTTATTGTAATTTCGTGTGTTATAATAAATAGGGGAAATTTCAAATTATTTATATCAAGTTAAAGTTAAGTATATATAAGAATCAAATCCTATTATTTAGGAGGGGGTATGGAAATGAATAATATATTATTGGTTGAGGATGACTTAAATTTAATTGACGGTTTAGAATATTCCATACAAAAAAACGGGTTTCATGTTCATGTGGCAAGAACTGTTGAAGAAGCCCTTACTCTATATGAAAATCGTAAATATGACCTGCTGATTTTAGATCTGACATTACCTGATGGGACCGGCTTTGATATTTGTAAAAGGGTGAGGCAGTCATCCGTAGTACCGATTATATTTCTTACCGCTTCCGATGAAGAAGTGAATGTGGTCATGGGACTTGATATGGGCGGGGACGATTATATTACCAAGCCTTTCAAACTTAACGAATTGATTTCCCGTATAAAAGCTCTGCTCCGCAGGACAAATGCTTTTCAAGAAGAGACTTATAAGTTGAATTCCAATGGTATCAGAATTGAACTATTAAACAACCGGGTTATAAAAAATGGGCGGATTCTGGAATTAACTGCGGTAGAATACAAGCTCCTTTGTCTGCTGATGAAAAATCCAAATATCGTTTTAACGCGGGAAAAGATACTCAGCAAACTGTGGGACGATAACGGGGATTTTGTAGATAATAATACCCTTTCCGTTTATATCCGCAGGCTGCGCAGCAAAATAGAGGAAGATCCAAATCATCCCCGCTTACTTCTTACCATACGTGGTATTGGCTATAAGTGGAATGTGATAGGGGGAAATAATATATGAAATTATTTGTAAATAAAGATATTCGTTATTTTTTTTGGAAAATTTCCATTGCCTTAATAATTGCTTTACTGTCTGGACTAATTTTTTCCCAGGTAATTATTCATGATTTTAAAGCTCAGCTCCTTACTAATAATTATGAGATCGCAGGGTATATGTTGAAACATGGAGTTAGCCCTTCTGATGTTTCAACTATTTTTGCAACCCAAAAGACGGAACAGGAGCTTTCATTAGGGCAAGAATTTTTAAAAAAATTGGGATATGAAGTAGGAATCAGTAATCGGCTTTTTCCCGATGTAAATATACTCCTACTAAGATATCGTTTAATTTTAGCAATGCTTGTAGTTATAGTCAGTATACTTATTTTAACTGCTTTTTTTCTGTATTTCAGACGTCAGCAAAATGATATTGAGAAAGCAAATGATTCTATTAACAGCTTTATGAACGGTAACACCGTTATACAAATCAATGGCTATGAAGAAGGTAGCCTGTCTAAACTCTTTGCTTCTGTCAATGAAATGGCAACCTCATTAAATGCTCATATTGAAAGAGAAAAATATACAAAGGAGTTCTTAAAGGAAACTATTTCAGACATTTCTCATCAACTGAAAACACCACTGACCGCCCTAAGAATGTACAATGAAATCATTCAGGAAGAAAGCGGAAATGAAGAAACAGTAGAGAAATTTACAGGCAATATAGAAAAGGCATTGACTCGTATGGAAATTTTAATTCAGAACCTCTTAAAGATTGCAAAATTTGATTCGGGAACGATCATAATGAATAAAAAAGAAAAAAATATTCGGGTACTCATGGAAAAGATTATATCTGATTTTGAAACACGCAGGGAACAGGAACATAAAAATATCACATTAAATGGATCAAATAATGTCGCCCTCTATTGTGATGAGGTTTGGATAACGGAAGCCATCGGAAACCTTGTTAAGAATTCCCTGGATCATATGGAAAGAGGAGGGGAAGTTAAAATCACATGGGAAGAAACGCCGGCCATTACAAGAATTATAATAAAAGATAATGGTGCGGGCATTCATCCCGAGGACATCCACCATATCTTTAAACGTTTTTACAGAAGCCGGTTTTCTCAGGATACACAAGGGATCGGGTTAGGACTGTCTTTGGCAAAATCCATCGTGGAAGCTCATAACGGTACTATTACTGTGGAAAGCACATTAGGGGAGGGCAGCATCTTTACACTGGATTTTTTGAAGCTTACAAATATGTAAGATAAAATTCACCTGAGAGTAAGGTTAATGTGATAGTCTAACCGTAAAGAAAGGTGGAATAAAAAATGGAACTGTTAGAAGTGAAAAATCTTTGTAAAACATATGGAAAGGGAGATACAAAAGTTGAAGCACTGAAAGACATGTCCTTTTCTGTTTCCAAGGGTGAATTTGTTGCTGTGGTCGGAGAATCGGGATCCGGAAAAAGTACCCTTTTAAATGCGATTGGTGCATTGGATACTCCTACATCCGGTAAAGTTTTTATTGATGGTAAGGATATTTTTTCCATGGGAGAGGAAAAACTGACGATTTTTCGCCGCCGAAACATTGGGTTCATATTTCAATCTTATAATTTAATCCCGGAACTTAATGTAGAACAGAATATTATTTTCCCTCTGCTTCTTGACTATCAAAAACCAAATCGGAAATATGTAGAAGAGATTTTAGAGGTATTGGGATTGCGGGATAGAAAAAATTATCTTCCGCGGCAGCTTTCGGGCGGTCAGCAGCAAAGGGTTGCTATCGGGAGAGCATTGATTACCCATCCAATGTTGATTCTTGCTGATGAACCGACGGGAAACCTTGACAGCAAAAACAGCAATGATGTTGTTACTCTTTTGAAAGCTGCCTCCAGACGATATCAGCAGACAATTCTTATGATTACCCACAATAAGAATATTGCTTCTATGGCTGACCGTGTATTGCAGATTTCCGACGGCATACTGACTGATTTGGGAGGTAGGGCTGAATGAAAAGTTATTTAGATTTGATTGGGCAATACGGAAGAGTTCATAAGAAGAAAAATAGAATTACGGTATGGTGTATTGCGATTGCCGTATGTCTGGTTACGGCTATTTTCGGCTTAGCGGATATGGCAGTCCGTGCCCAAACTATATATCAGATCAATTCCCAGGGAAATTGGCATCTTATTATTAAGAATATTGATGAGGAAAAAGCAAAGTTAATCGGCAATAGGGTAGACGTAGCAGTTTCCGGATGGGTTCTACAGGGCAGCAATGGCATTTTACGGGATAAACCCCTTGCCTTTGTTGGGATGAATGAAGCTCTTGCCCCGGAAATGACTCTTGTTTTGCAGGATGGTTTTTATCCCCAAAAATCGAATGAAGCCTTGCTGAATAATCTGGCAATGAAGCAAAAAAATATTTCTGTCGGTGATACGGCTACGGTTACACTTCCAAACGGTGAACAGAAGGAATATAAGATTGTTGGTTCCTTTAAAGACATGAGTATGTTACTTAAAGCTGATACTTATGGATTGGTTCTCTCTGAAAGTGGAATCAGGGCTATTGCGGACAAAAATTTCATAGCTCGTTACTATATCCAGTTTAAACATGGTGCCAATATGAGAAAGGCTATTGATGAAATTAAAGATAACTATCATCTTTCAGAGGATCAGGTTTCTGAAAATGCTGTACTTCTTGGATTGACCGGACAAAGCCGTAACAGCTATGTGATGTATCTTTATAGAACGGCTGCAGTATTTTTCGTGATGGTGCTGACTGCAGGAGTATTGATGATTGCAAGCAGCTTTAATATGAGTGTTCTTGAACGTATTCAGTTTTTTGGACTGTTGCGCTGCCTTGGAGCATCTAAAAAACAGGTTAAAAAATTTGTTCTTACGGAAGGAATTCATTTCAGCTTAAATGGTATTCCAATAGGTTTGTTGTTGGGAACCCTTATTCTTTGGGGATCTTGTGCTTTTTTAAAATATGTCAATCCTGCATTTTTCGGCGATATGCCCCTATTCGGTATCAGCTGGATTAGCTTGATTTCAGGAGTGGTGGTTGGGTTCTTAACAGTTATTTTAGCCTCTCTTTCTCCCTGTAAAAGGGCAGCAAAAGTATCTCCTCTCAGTGCGGTAACCGGTAATGTCGGACAAAGCAATGTACTTCAATCCAAAAGAGCGGTAAAAACTATGCATAAACGGGTGGAAATTGCCATGGGTATTCATCATGCTTTTGTCAGCAAAAAAAATATCTTGTTAATGACCGGTTCTTTTGCTATGAGTATCATCCTATTTTTAACCTTTCATGTAACGGTGGATTTTATGCATCAGGCAATACAGCCTTTGAAACCATATGCTCCTGATATTTCAGTTATCAGTGGAGATAATACCACTTCCTTAAGTGAAGATCTTTTTGAACAGATTAAAAATAACCCGGGAGTAAACCGTGCTTATGGCCGTATGTTTGCTTATGATATACCGGCTACAAGTACACAAGGGGATGGAAAAATCAATTTAATTTCATATGAGAAAAACCAGTTTGAATGGGCGAAAAAACAGCTTACAGAAGGAAGCGTTGATGAGGTAGTAAAAGAAGAGGATAAAGTCCTGATCGTATATTCCGATGACCTTAAATGGAAAAAAGGCGATAGAATTGATTTGGAGTTTCCATCAGGAGAAAAAAATGTTGAAATTGCCGGGATACTATCGTCAAGCCCATTTGACAGTGCTCCGGGAACTCAAACCGTAATTTGTTCCGAAAAGACATTTAAAAAATTGACCGGAAAACGGGGTTACACTATTATTGATATGCAAATGAAAAAGGATGCAAGTGACGAAACAGTTTCTCAGATAAGAAACATGACCACATCCCAAATGAGATTTTCCGACAGGCGACAAGGTAATAAAGAAGCCAAAACTGCTTTTTATACCTACGCAATCTTTATTTATGGATTTTTAGTGATTATCGGGTCCATCACGGTATTTAACATTATTAACAGCATGAATGTCAGTGTTTCCAGCAGGATGAATCAGTATGGAATGATGCGGGCAGTAGGAATGTCAGGCAAACAGCTTCACCGTATGGTGACAACGGAAGCCGTTACTTATGCGGTCTGCGGATGTCTAACAGGTTGTATTTTGGGTATGCCCTTGCACAGATTTATTTTTCATTCTATGATTACTTCCCACTGGGGACTTAAATGGCAGCCTCCATTTGTTGTCCTTGTCTTTATTATTGGCGTTACGTTTTTGGCTACTTTCTTATCTGTCATTGGGCCGGTGAAGAAAATCAGTAAGATGGATATTGTAAATGTAGTAAATGCACAATAATTTTTTAGAAAGCTATCATACCGTTTCCGAGTGTGGTAGCTTTTACTTTATGATATAATAAAATATACATTAAATTAAGAACGGAAAATAAGATAATTAAAGGAGGGGCATGTCATGAATATTGAAATTAAAAAACTTACACCTGAATTAGTGGATGATTTCTTTCGGTTTTTTGAACACATTGCATTCCCAGATCACCCTGAATGGGGATGCGGATGTTATTGCTGTTTTTTTCATGCAAACAATATTGAAGAATGGGAAAATCAGACGGCGGAAGAAAACAGGGAAATTGCAAGGAAGATGATTTTGTCTGATAAGATGAAGGGCCTGTTGGCATATGCAGATGGCAAACCTGTGGGATGGTGTCATTTTGATGATAAATCCAAACTTCCCGGATTGAAAGTATTCTATCCTCAAGTGATAGGTAATGAAGAAAATATTGGTGCTATTGTGTGTTTTACAATAGCTCAGCAGTATCGAAATAAAGGCATAGCTAAGAAACTATTGTCCCAAGCATGTGGGGAATTAGAAAAGCAGGGTTTTTTAATTGCAGAAGCCTATCCTCAGCGGGAATGTGCTTCCGATGAGGAAAACTATCATGGCCCTCTCTCGATGTACCTTTCCCAAGGGTTTTCGGTTCATAAGGAATTGGAAAAAGAAGTGATTGTACGTAAATACTTAAGAAACTAAAAATATTTGGTGATATGAGTGACAATAAATTGTACTGAAATAAGAGGTGAGAATAGATGAAAATTGAAGCTTTAAAAGATGAAAAAACGGAAGATTTTATAATGTACTGTAAGAAGCACAGAATGGAGATCGATGATTCTTTTTTATACGATGAAGATTTAAAAGATTTTAAGATTGGAGAGGAAAATCCCACTTATATCGTTACCGATTATCAGGGAAAGCTGATAGCAGCTATCTCACTTATTGTTGATGATTATGCCAGAAGAGATAAAAAGGCACGTTTCAGAATATTTCATTCGGAAATTGAAGATATTTCAATTTATAATATGCTTATGAAAGCTATTTTAAATCATACAAAGGGATTAGACAAGGTTTCTTTGTTTGTCCCGGCAGTAAATAAAAAATTAATCGGATTTATTGAAAGATTAAATTTTGCCATAGAGAGATATTCCTTCATTCTGGTGAGAGATGATATGAAAATACCGGAACTCAATTTGCCTCAAGATTATGAAATCAGACCATTTCAACCTGGGAAAGATGAAAAAACTTGGTGTGATGTCAGAAATGCAGGATTTGCAAAACTTCAGGGAAGCGAGGCGCCCATTAATTCGGAAACGGTTACAAAGATGATTTCAAGTGATGACAATATAGAAGGTGGGATGATGATACTATATCATAAGGATAAACCCGTAGGTATAGTCAGGGGAAGTGCGGATGAATATGAAGATTTACCAATCATGAATATAGGCCCTCTTGCCGTTATACCGGAATATCAGGGAAAAGGCTTGGGAAGAATTCTCTTAAGAGCTTCGCTGAATTTTGCAAAGGAAAGGGCTTATAACAGGACAATACTTTGTGTAAATGCAGAAAATGAAAGAGCAAGGGCTTTATATCTCCAAGAGGGATTTAAACAAGTTGAAAAGGCCATATGTTATAAATATGATTTGAGAACAAAAATGAAGTAGATTTTATCTGTTCAGAGTATAATTTGATTAAATAATTATATTTTTTGCAGTATTTTTAATATTTATTTCGTTTTAATTAAAAGATGATAATAATCGGATTTCATTATTTAAACGAATTGCAGAAGTCAAAAGGAGGAACGAAATTTGAAAAACTATGGTGAACTTCAAAAATTATTGTTTTCAATAGATGGAAGAGGATATTCCGCTTATAAAGAAATAAAGGGAGAATATGACTTTGGGAAATACATACTTTCTATTGACCATGTCCAGGCAGATCCCTTTGCCCCTCCGTCTAAATGCCGTATCATTATATCTCGGAAAGAAGCTAATTTTCCTGATGAATTGTTAGATACCAAGGATAAAATAATAGCCTCCTCAGATTTTTTAACACGAGCTTTTTCAGACAGTATTTATCGTTTCAATAAAGGAGAAAGAGGAACAGGGAAAAGCGGTCTTTTAACTATTGACCGTTGCGGACAGGAGATGCTTGAAAGAACGTCGGTATTGATAAACAAGAATCACATTGAAGTGAGGTTTGAAATTGGATTGCCTGCCAACGGAAGAAGAGTCTTAGGTAAGGCGGCCAATCATATTTTTTCTGATATTCTTCCTCAGATTGTGGAAGATGGAGTTCTCTATAAGAATATTGATCAAAAGACTATGAAAAAACAGGTAGATTTAATTTTAGATCAGGAATATATTAGAAGGCAATTAGATAAAAAAGGGCTGATTGCATTTATTGCCAACGGTTCTGTCTTACCGAGAGAAAGCGGTATATCGGATAGACCTTTACTTAAAGGAGCAATTCCATTTAAAAGTCCTGATAGTTTTGAGATTGAATTTTTATTGCCAAATCATGGGTTGATAAAAGGAATGGGAATTCCCCGGGGAATAACTTTAATTGTAGGAGGAGGATATCATGGGAAATCCACATTGCTGAAAGCCCTTGAAATGGGAGTTTACAACCACATATCAGGTGACGGAAGGGAATTTGTTATTACCAGAAAAGATGCGGTGAAAATACGTGCTGAAGATGGCCGCAGTGTTGAAAAGGTCAATATCAGCCCCTTTATCAATAACCTTCCCAATAATAAGGATACAGTTAAATTTTCTACAGACAATGCCAGTGGAAGCACTTCTCAGGCAACTAATGTTATGGAAGCCTTGGAAGCAGGTACCAAACTTTTATTGATAGATGAGGACACTTCGGCGACTAATTTTATGATAAGAGATGGAAGAATGCAGAAATTGGTTTCAAAAGATAAGGAACCCATTACTCCTTTTATTGACAAAGTGAGACCTCTATATAAAGAATATGAAGTTTCTACCATATTGATTGTAGGAGGATCAGGTGATTATTTTGATGTAGCTGATCAGGTTATTATGATGGATGAATATGTTCCGAAGGATGTTACTGTAACAGCTAAGAATATTGCAAATACCGTTGGATATGAAAGAGAGAAGGCAGAAGAGAATAATTTCGGGAGCATTACATCTCGGGTTCCTCTTAAATCAGCATTTATCAAAAGTGGGAAGGAAGGAAGAATTAAACCTAAAGGACATTACACTATTTTATATGGAAGATCAGCTATTGATCTGTCAAGTTTGGAACAGCTTACAGATGAGAGCCAGACAAATTGTATTGCTGCAATGATTGATTTTTTGGGGAAACGAGTATTTGATGATAATATATCGATTTCCGAGGCGGCGGATAAACTGTTCAAACAAATAGAAAATTCGGGATTGGACAGTATTTCACCTTATACAGGGCATCCGGGGAATTTAGCATTACCCAGAAAACATGAACTATGCGGAGCAATAAACCGTTATAGAGAACTGAGAATAAAAGCCTGAGTTACGGATAAATATTGTCATCTGATGTTTTGTTATGAAAAAACACATAGAAGATGAAATAAACAGCTAAAATGTATCCGGCAAATAATAAGGAAAATTTAATAGAAAATGGGGTTATATTGTTTATGAGTTTTGATAATAGTGAAAGAGGCCTTAAAATATCCCAAGAATTTAATCGTAGAAATCTTCCTATATAAATAGCATATCCACTCAATAGGCAAATAATTACCATTATAATATTAGCAGCTGTTTTGCTTTTTCTTCTCAGAAGGGATTGATGTATTATATATAAAGAAAGCAGCCCTATTAAAGTTCCTAAAAATACTCCAAGCCCTATATGCACAAGCTTTATCCAGGCTATTATATCGGAAGAATAGAAAAAAGGTGCATAGGAATTTTCCTTTGAATAAAATTTTATTTTATTGATATGAATAAAATCCGTTATCAAGTATAAGGCATTGGGAAAGAAGAACAGCCACAATAACCTAAACGCTGTTACTTTTAGTTTTTTAAACTTTTTAAAATTTTTTTCAGAGAGTTTTGCGAAAAGCAGAGGAAGGAAAGCTAAAAATAAATTCCAAGCCATCATAATATGTATAAAATCAAAGGTAGCCGCAAAAACACATATACTCATAAAAAAATACGCTAAACAACATAAAAGAATTAACTTAAATGCCATAACATGTTCTCCTTTTTGGTCGATTTTAACTTAGTATATCATAAAATAATATTATAAAAAAATAATTTCACTCTAATATAATAGAAATTAATGGTCTGTTAATTAGGAAAAGTGTTTGTAGGATTATGATTATATATGATAAATTAAAGGTATGGATTTACAGAAAGTATATTTTTAATAAAAGGTTTAAACAATTAATATATTTTAAGGAGAGGTGATAAATAATGGATACAATATTTTTAATAATAAAATCTATAATATTGGGAATTGTGGAAGGAATAACAGAATTTTTGCCTATATCTTCAACAGGGCATATGATTATTTTCGAACATTTAATGAAGTTTAAAGGTATCAGTCCCAATTATGTTGAGATGTATACATATGTAATACAGCTTGGAGCAATATTATCTATTGTTGTACTCTATTGGAAAAAGATAAAAGATACACTTATAAATTTTTTCCCTCAAAAAGTCGGATATAAAAACTCGGGGTTTAGATTTTGGTTTATGATATTCATCGCTTGTATTCCCGGAGGCATTTGCCAACTGTTATTAGATGATTTATCCGATAAGTATTTATTTAATACGGTCACTGTAGCTATAGCTTTATTTTTAGGCGGCATATGGATGATATATGCTGAAAATAAATTCAGAAGCAGAAATTCAACAAAAAAGGGGTTAAATGTTACAACAAGGCAGGCATGGATTATCGGGATATTTCAGTGCTTAGCCATAATTCCGGGTATGTCACGGTCAGCTTCAACTATTATAGGAGGATGGGTATCAGGGCTTTCTACTGTTCAAGCCGCAGAATTTTCCTTCTTTTTAGCAATTCCTGTTATGCTTGGAATGAGTCTTTTAAAAATTATAAAAATTGGAGGAATATCTGCTCTTGCATTTTCCGAAATAATTTCCCTTGCTGTTGGATTTATAGTTTCCTTTATAGTAGCATTGATAGTGGTCGATAAGTTTATTTCATATTTAAAGAGAAAACCTATGAGAATATTTGCAATATATAGAATGATATTTGCGGTTATAGTGTTAGTTGCAGGATTTAGGGGAATATTTTAAAAGCTGCCACCCGTGCTGGGCAGACCAAAAATGGAGATGACTAACGAAACCATCTTCATTTTTGATTATCTATCTATTTTTCGACAGTCCCCAAACATAACGATACTTTATTCAACTTGTTTTTCTATTCATATTTTTTTCACCCATCAGAAACTTAGAAGATAACGAAAGATTATATTGTATATGAAGTTTAATAATGCTAAATTGGAGATAAGCATTTTAGAAGATGATGTCATAATAAAAGTACCTCTAAAAAATCAGTTTAAATATTCATAAATATATAGTTAATAGAATAATATTCCAATGTACAGATAGATATTTAATTATAGGGGGGAATATTGGTGGGATATTATGTTAATGTAGAATCAGATGTAAAAATTTTTGTAGAAGATCTTAATCCAGAGGGTAAGAAAACAATAGTTTTTTTACATGGATGGCCTGGAAGTCATGAGTTATTTGAATATCAATTTGATCAACTTCCCAAATGGGGATACAGATGTATAGGAATAGATCAAAGAGGATTTGGCAAGTCAGATAAACCGTGGAGAGGATATGATTATAATCGATTGGCCGATGATGTTAAGTGTATAGTTGAAACACTTAGATTACAAGATTTTATACTTGCAGGCCATTCAACAGGCGGGGCAATAGCTATTAGGTATATGTCTAGGCACAATGGATATGGAGTATCTAAACTTGCTTTATTTGCAGCGGCAGCTCCTAGTTTAATAAAGCTTCCTAACTTTCCTTATGGAATAGACGTTGAAGTAGTAAATCAAATAATTGAAGGAACATATACGGACCGACCTAAAATGCTTAGTAATTTTGGTGATATATTTTTCTTTCAATATATAACTCAACCATTTTCCTATTGGTTTCTACAATTAGGATTACAAGCAGCAGGATGGTCGACTGCTGCTATTGCAAATACCTGGATAAATGAGCAATTATTTAGTGATTTAGGGAAAATAAATGTTCCGACATTAATTATTCATGGTATCCATGATAAGGTTGTCCCATTTCAACTAGGCGAAGTACAGGAAAAATACATTAAAAATTCTAAACTTATACCGTTTAATTATAGCGGTCACGGATCATTTTATGATCAAAAAGACTTATTTAATAAAGAATTAATGAATTTTATTGAAGAATAATTTTTAAAAGATAGAGGTTCCGGAAGTCCAAAGGAAATAAAATCCTTAGACTTTTCTTTTTTTAAAAAAAGCAATGTAAAAAATGTTTGAAATGCACTTAAGAAGATGGGCTTAGGTATTTTTCATTTTGTTATAAAGCGTATCATAAATTGTATATTAATGATATCTGTATTTGACGAAACATTTTCATAGATTTATAATTTAATGGAGATCTGAAAATTGACGAAGGGAAGAGATATACAATGGAATTATTGAAGAATACATTGGCATCTATAAAACCTGCAGACGAAGATGCAAAGAAAAAAGCAAAGGAAAGGCTTGATAATCTCACTAAGCCTATAGGAAGCCTGGGGGTATTGGAAGAGATAGTAATTAAAATGGCAGGAATTACAGGAAATATACACAATAAAATTGATAAAAGAAATATAATAGTAATGTGCGCTGACAATGGAGTAGTGGAGGAAGGAGTAAGCGCATGTCCTCAATACTTTACCAAGATACTTACAGAAAATTTAATTAAAGGATATACAGGTGTTTCAGTATTGTCCAAGCTTACAGGGACAGATGTAACTACAGTTGATATCGGAGTCAACGGAGATATAACTTTAAAGGGAGTATTAAATAAAAAGATAAATTATGGTACAAAAAATATTACAAAAGGACCGGCTATGACTCGTGATGAGGCGATAAGAGCTATAGAAGCGGGAATTGAAGTAGCGGATTCTTCGTGCAAAAAAGGATATGATATTTTAGGAACAGGAGAAATGGGAATAGGAAATACGACTACCAGCGGAGCAGTATTAAGTATTTTTTCAGGACTTAATCCCGATGCTACTTGTGGAAAAGGGGCTGGGCTTACCGACGAACAGTTTGAGCATAAGAAAGAGGCTGTGGAAAAAGCAATAGAAATAAATAAGCCGGATAAAAACGATCCTATAGATGTTATATCAAAGGTAGGAGGTTTTGATATCGCGGGGATGTGCGGATGTTTTTTGTCGGCGGCCAAAAACAGAAAACCTATAGTTATAGACGGATTAATTTCTTCTGCGGCAGCTCTTTGTGCGGTACGGCTGAATTCTTTAGCCAAAGAGTATATTTTCCCGTCCCATCTGTCAAAAGAACCTGGAGCAATATATATGATGAAGGAAATAGGTCTTAAACCTATGCTTGATTTGGAAATGAGACTGGGAGAAGGTTCCGGATGTCCTCTGGCATTTCAGGTAATAGAAGCTGCATTATACGTTATGGACCATATGGCAACATTTGAAGAATCAACTTTGGATAAAGATGTATTAATAGATATAAGGTGATGACTATGATAATTTTGGTGACAGGAGGAGCAAGGAGTGGGAAAAGTTCCTTTTCAGAATCCCTATATGAAAATAAAGAAGATGTGGTATATATAGCCACGTCAAAAATTTATGACAAAGAAATGGAAGAAAGAGTTATTCTTCACCGACAGAGCAGGCCTCTTTCCTGGAGAACCTACGAGGGAAATTATGATTTAAAAAAAGCAGTGGGAGAAGAAAAAAATTACATATTGGATTGTGTTACCGTATTATTATCAAATAGGATGTTTGACATTACTAAAGATGAAGAATTTATTTCTTTTCAGCTTCAAAGTCAGGTAGAGAATACCGTTTTTAACGAATTAAAATGTCTTATAGATGAAATAAGAAGAAGAAATTACAATTTAATAATGGTCACTAATGAAGTGGGAGATTCTTTAGTTCCGGAAAGTCATATAGGAAGAGTTTTTAGAGATATTCAAGGTAGAATAAATCAAAGGATAGCTTCGGTTTCCGATGAAGTCTATTTGGTATGCTGTGGAATACCGGTGAAACTGAAATGATGAAGGGTTTTATATTGGCAATTCAGTTTTTATCTCGACTTCCCATAAACATTTCTGTTGATTTTAACGATAAAAATTTATCTCGGAGCACTCTTTTTTTCCCATTTGTAGGGATGATTATAGGTACGGGAGCAGGGCTTGTCTATTGTTTGGTTTCTCGGGTAAATATGGATATAGCATCTTTTTTGGCTGTATTGACCTTGGTTATACTTACCGGAGGCCTTCACTTAGACGGCTTAGGGGATACCTTTGACGGATTTTTTTCTGCGAGGACAAGAGAAAGAATACTTGAAATAATGAAGGACAGCAGAGCGGGAACTTACGGAGTGGTGGCTATAGTTTTGGACATACTTTTAAAGTATGTTATTATATCCAATATGAAAGAAAACGTATTGCCGGCATTGGTATTTTCCTGTGGGAACGGAAGGCTTATAGCGGTCATATTCATGTCCTTCGGCAAAATAGCGAGACCCGGGGGATTGGGAGATATGTTTAAAAAAAGTAATCCTAAAAAATATGCCTTTATAGGTGGGATTATATATGTTTTAATTACCTTTTTAGTAAATCCCTTGTATTTGATTCCTTTGGGGATTTCCATATTTGCAGCTTTTCTGTTGGCTTTAAAAACATATAAAGTTATTGGAGGCTTTACAGGAGATGTATATGGGGCAGGTATTGAAATTACAGAAATAGTATCGTTACTGTCCTTTATGTATATATAATGTCTCTGTTCTTTTTCTGATTTGGGAGTGTGATTATGGATATAATATTTGTTCGCCATGGAAGTACTGAAGAAAACAGAAAGAAAGTATACGGAAGTTCTGATATACATTTATCCGAAAAGGGAAAAACCGAGGTATTGAATATTAAAAATTCGGTAAATAATATGTCCTTCGGAAAAGTATATATAAGTCCATTGAAGAGAACAATGGAAACTTCGAAAATTTTGGGAGTAAAGGGAATACATGATGATAGAATCAAAGAAATAAATTTTTCCATATTCGGCGGAAAAACTTATGAGGAAATAAAAAAGATATATCCTGAAGAGGTTTCTCTGTGGACAAAGGATTATATAAACTATAGGATACCCGGTGGGGAAAGCCTTAAAGATATATACGAAAGAACTAAGGATTTTTTAGAAAATATTATATCGGAAAATAAAAATGTACTCGTTATTACCCATGAAGGAGTAATAAGATGTGCTTTATGCTGGGTATTCGATAATGTGGAATATTTTTATAGGTTTAGAGCAGATAACGGAAGTATCACGGTTATATCGGCAGATGATGGATATAAATATATAAAATGCATTAATAAAAGGTGATATACTATTATTTATGTTTAATATTTAAATTTTATATTTTTAAAGATTCCCTATGAGTGGTATAATAAAAGATAGTTTAATTGAAGGGAGTTTTTTTATGGAAAAAATAAGAGTTCGATTTGCTCCGAGTCCTACAGGATATTTACATATAGGGGGAGCAAGGACAGCATTATTTAATTATTTTTTTGCAAAAAGATATAACGGGAAATTCATTCTCAGAATAGAGGATACAGATAGAGAAAGATTAAAAGAGGATTCGGTGTCTCAAATAGTTTCAAGCATGAAGTGGCTCGGTATTAATTGGGATGAAGGTCCCGAGAAGGGAGGAGAATACGGGCCTTATTTTCAATCGGAAAGGCTGGATATTTACAGGAGAGAGGCAAAGAGGCTATTAGATGAAGGAAAAGCATATTACTGTTTTTGTACGGAAGAGGATATTGAAAAAGAGAGAGAAGAACAGAAAAGATTAAAGGTTTCCTACAGGTATTCGGGCAAATGTTCTTTATTATCTAAGGAAGAAGTTGAAGAAAATCTTAGGGCAGGAAAGCCCTATGTAATAAGAATAAAAATTCCGAGGGAAGGTACTACTGAAATAGAGGATTTGATAAGGGGCAGGGTTTCTTTTGACAATTCTCAGTTAGATGATTATATAATTCTTAAATCAAATAACATGCCCACATATAACTTTGCTTGTGTGGTAGATGATCATTTTATGGAAATAAGTCACGTAATAAGGGCTGAAGAACATCTTTCAAATACTCCGAAGCAGGTTTTAATATATAAGGCTTTAGGGTATGAAGTACCTAAATTTGCTCACTTATCCATGATATTGGCTCCGGACCGAAGTAAATTGAGCAAGAGGCATGGAGCTACTTCCGTGGAGGAATTTAGGGAAAAAGGTTATATAAAAGAGGCATTAGTTAATTATCTTACTCTTTTAGGCTGGTCTCCGGGAGAGGACAGGGAAATCTTCGGGATGGAAGATACCATAAAGAATTTTTCTTTGGAAAAGGTATCGAAAACAGCAGCAATATATGATATAAACAAACTGACATGGCTGAACGGAAATTATTTAAGAGAATTGGACTTGGATTATATAACAAAAGAAACAATCCCTTTTTTGATAGAAAAAGGATTTATAAAGGAATATGAAGCAGAAGAAAAATATGATTATATCAAAAGAGTTGTCGCTGCCGTGAGAGAAAAGGTAAAGCTTCTGACAGAACTGGCAGACGGAAGCGAATACTTTTTTAAAGATATATCCGAGTACGATCCTAAGGGAGTAGCAAAGAGATTTGAAAAAGACGGTACCGTAAGGCTGTTGGAGTCTGGAAGGAAAGCTTTAGAGGATGCCGAGGACTTTAAAGTGGAAACGGTAGAAAAAATTTATAGGGATTTAATTGATAAATTAGGAATTAAGGGAGGAGATATAATTCATCCTACCAGACTTGCGTTATCAGGAAAAACTGTGGGGCCGGGATTATTTGATATAATATCCATTCTCGGAAAAGAGGAATGCTTGAAAAGGATGGATAAAGCTATTGAGTTCATAAAAAAAATGTAAAAGGGTTCTATCTATGAATTTTAAAGAATTGATAAATTTTTGGTTGATATATATGCTAAATAGGTGTATAATAAAAAATGTCACTGAAATTCCGAGATGGTGTAACTGGTAGCACCTATGACTCTGGATCATATTGCCTAGGTTCGAATCCTAGTCTCGGAGCCATGGCCTCATGGTCAAGCGGTTAAGACGTCGCCCTCTCACGGCGAAAACAGGAGTTCGATTCTCCTTGAGGCTATTAAATTAATTATATTAAGAAAAAATATTGAAACCAATAAACTGTACTGATGACTATGCAGTTTCCGGAAGGGACTGATATAAAGTCACAAAGGGATATGAAGATTTTAGAGACAGAAAAAATGAAAAATATGCTGAATGAGTCGAAATAAATGTTTCGGCTCATTTTTTTAAGCATAATATTAAAAAATAAAAGGGGGACAAGAGATTGAATGTGGAAATGATTTTAGAATATAGTATACCATACATAACTACTTTTCTGGAATGTATAGGAGTATTTATAATAACTTTAGCTTCTTTAAAAACCTTTGTTAATTTTATTAAATCCAAGTTTAATTTTACTGATGATAGTCTGAAATTGGAATTTGGAAAAGCGTTATCATTAAGTTTGGAATTTAAATTGGCGGCAGAAATACTTAAAACGGTAATAGTGCGTACTCTTGATGAATTTATTATTCTTGCGGCAGTAGTTGTTCTTAGAGCAATAATTGTATTCGTAATTCACTGGGAAATGACTGTCTCATTGAAAAATGGCAGTAAAATGGTTCAAAAATCTAATAATTGATTCAAAAATTGTATTTAAAATAAAATATTATGAAAAATAGAGAAATAAAGATATAAAATTAGAAAAACATAAATAATTTACACTAATAGCCATTATATCCCACAAATAATTTATAACATATAAATATGGATATTGCGTATAATATGTGTGTGTGATATAAAATAAGTGTAGGTCAAAGAAAGTCAAAGTTAAAGTCAGCATAAGTCAAATAATATAATATTATACGGAGGTGTTTATTATGTTTGGACTTACACCATATGACAAATGGCAAAGAGGAATTGAAAGGAAAAGGAGTGACTGGGATATAGAAAGAATGTTTGATAATATGTTAGAATCATTTTATAATAATACGCCTTTCCCAAATTTGTTGAATTCAAAGGAAATGAATATGAAGGTAGATATAAAAGAAAATGATAAGGAATATACCTTGGAAGCAGAAATGCCCGGAGCTAAAAAAGGCGAAATAAATTTGGATTTAAAGGACGATATCTTGACTATTTCATGGGAAAGAAAAAATGAAGTTAATGAAGAAAAAGAAAACTACATTAGAAAAGAAAGAAGCTATGGTTCAACTTCAAGAAGTTTTTATGTAGATGACGTAGATATAGAAAAATCAACTGCTAAATTTGAAGACGGTGTTCTTGTTGTAAATTTGCCAAAGAAAGAACCAAGTTTACCAAAGAATAGTACAATAAAAATTCAATAACATGTTATAAAAAAATGAAGTGCAAGTTCCCTTCAGGTGTAAGAGAACTTGCACTTCATTTTTATAACAATATTGTTAAGTATTTTTCATATCTTTTCATAATATTCTTTCATCTGATATAATATATTATGAATTAGAGTATATTAGGGAGGATGAGGAAATGAAGGAAATATTAACAGGAAATGAAGCAATTGCACGGGGTGCATATGAAGCCGGTTGTCATATAGCCTGTGCTTATCCGGGGACTCCTAGCACGGAAATACTTGAAAACGTTTCTAAATATAAAGAAATATATTCGGAATGGTCTACAAATGAGAAAGTAGCATTGGAAGTTGCCAGTGGGGCTTCTATAGCCGGTTCAAGGTCTCTTGTGGCAATGAAACATGTAGGACTTAACGTAGCTTCAGATCCGATGTTTACCATGGCCTATGAAGGAGTCAACGGAGGATTAGTAATTGTTACAGCAGATGAACCGGGGATGCATAGTTCACAGAACGAACAGGATAACAGATTATATGCTCCTCATGCTAAAGTAGCTCTTATTGAACCGTCGGACAGCCAAGAATGTAAAGATTTTATTAAATATGCTTTTGAAATAAGTGAAACTTTTGATACTCCTGTATTGTTTAGGGTTACGACCAGGGTTTGTCACAGCAAAGGTTTGGTAGAGCTGGGGGAGAGAAAAGAAATAGGAATTAGAGAGTATACAAAGAACCCTAAAAAATATATTATGGTTCCCGCCAATTCAAAAATGAAGCATGTGGAAATTGAAGAAGAAAGACTGCCAAAACTTAAAAAATATTCAAATAGCACTCCTCTTAATAGAATCGAGTGGGGAAGTAAAAAAATAGGAATTATAACAAGCGGAATTTCCTACCTTCATGCAAAAGAGGTCTTTGGAGAAAATGCATCTTATTTAAAAATTGGGTTCAGTTATCCTCTTCCTGATGAATTAATAATTAAATTTTCAAAAGTTGTGGACAAAGTATATATTATAGAAGAAAATGAACCTTATATTGAAAACTTCGTGAAATCTCTTGGAATTCCATGTATAGGAAAGGAATTCGTACCTATATGCGGAGAACTGAATCCTCAAATTTTAAGGAATGCACTTATTGAAAACCAAAAAGTAGAAGAATATAAACTGAATGTGGAAGCACCTTCCAGACCGCCGGCTCTTTGTGCTGGATGTCCTCACAGAGGGATATTTTATGCCGTAGGGAAGCTTAAGAATGTAATAGCTACCAGTGATATAGGATGTTATACTCTTGGAATGTCGGCGCCTTTAAATGTAGGAGATTCGGTTATATGTATGGGGGCCGGAATATCAGCCGGAATGGGTTTTGAAAAAGCGTTAAGACTTGCGGGAAAGGATAATAAGGTATTTGGATTTGTCGGAGATTCTACTTTTTTTCATTCAGGAATGACAGGACTTGTAAATGCGGTTTATAATAAGAGCAAAATGGTCATAGTTATTTTAGACAACAGGATTACGGCGATGACGGGACATCAAGAAAATCCAGGTACCGGAAAAACTTTAATGGGAGAGGAAACTCAAATAGTTGACGTTGAAAAGATAATAAAAGCCGTGGGAGTAAAAGAAGAAAATATAAGAGTTGTAGATCCCTATAACCTGAAAGAAACGAGTGAGGCTGTAAAGGATGCTTATGAAGCGGATGAACTGTTTGTAATAATTACAAAGCAGCCTTGTGCTTTAATTAAAAAAGTTCAAAAAGAAAGAAAAGGAATGTACTGTGAGATAAATCAAGAGAAATGTAGAAAATGTAAAACTTGCTTGAAAATAGGATGCCCTGCCATATCGGTTAAAAACAATGTAGTTATGATTGATGATGTTCAATGTAATGGATGTACTATTTGTATGCAGGTTTGTCCGTTTACTGCAATAGAAAGGATGGGTGAGTAGTTATGACTAAAAACTTACTTTTGGTAGGAGTAGGAGGACAAGGAACTATTCTTGTATCAAAGATACTTTCTCAAGGGCTTGTGGAAGAGGGATATGATGTGAAAATGTCCGAAATTCATGGAATGGCCCAAAGAGGGGGAAGTGTAACTACTCAAATAAGATTTGGAGATAAAGTATATTCTCCTAATATATGCGAAGGAGAAGCAGACGTATTGGTTGCTTTTGAGAAAGTAGAAGCAGTTCGATATATCAGACAACTTAGAAAAGGCGGAATTTTAATAGTTAACGATGTGGAGATTTACCCTCTCCCTGTTTTGACCGGAAAAGAAAAATATCCTGAAGGAGTTATTGAAGAGCTTAAGAAAAATATAGAAAACATTAATGTGGTTAACGGCAGAAAAATAGCAGAAGATGTGGGAGAAGTAAAGACTCAGAATATAGTATTGCTGGGATGTATCATTAAGGCTTTAAAACTTGAAGATATTAACTGGTCGGATTTAATCAGAAGGAATGTTCCTGAAAGGTTTCAAGAAGTTAACATAAAGGCTTTTAATGAAGGATTAAAATTATTATAATATTAAGATAAAAAGCGCTATCAAAAGTTGTAATCTTTGATAGCGCTTTTTATCTTAATGTTAATTTTCTGCTAAATGGGTTTCAAAAAGGGTTTTTCATTGTAAAAAAAGACGAAAATTAACGATTTAGCAAAAGAAATTTGAGATATATGGGAAATATATATTGACAAATTGAATTTAATTGGCTATAAGCAATAAACTATCCAATTTGCATTTTGTTTTTGAGTGATATATAATGAAAAATGATGAGGTGAGAATATATGGAAGAAGAGATTAAGAGAATAATAGAAATTGATAAAAACACTTTTGAATTAAAAAAGAAAACTGAAGATATAATCAATGAAAATGATAAAAATTTGGGGAAAATATTATTGAATTTAGAGAAGGACAGTATGGAGGAAGGAAAAGCAGAAGGAGATTGTGTATATAATAAACTGTTGGATGAAGGAAATAACAAGGCAAAGGAATTAGAAGCCAAAGGGAAGGAAATAGAAAATAATATTAAAAATATTTATAAAACATATAAAGAGGAAATTTTAAAAGGGATTTTTGATTCAATAGTTCAGAATTGTTAAGGGGCTGAGAACGTGGGAAATCCAAAACGATTTGCTGCAGTAAATACTAAAATAAGGTCCTTGGAAAGAAAATTTATGACAGAAGAGGATTTTATTAATATTATGAATAAAAAAAATACGGAAGAAATCTTTTTATATTTAAGAGATAATACTGAATACAGAGATGTTCTTGAAAATTTGGATGGCAGTAAAATCCATAGGCCGGATTTGGAAAGAGAAATTAAAGTTCATATATTTGTTCAATTCAGGAAGATAGTAAAATATTTTGATGAGAGTTACAAGAAATTGTTTCAGATTTTATTGATGAAGTATGAAATTGAAGATTTAAAATTCTATTTGAGGAAGCTTTTGCGAAACGAAAAATTAACCTTTCGGGTAAATGAATATGGGGATCTTGATTATGAAAAACTTTCCAATGCAAAAGATATAAATAAATTTGTGGAAGAACTAAGAGATACGGAATATTACAAGGCATTGAAACCATATTTAGGTGAAAAAAATAAAAAGCTTCTTTTTTATATGGTAATAAGTTTAGATAAATTATATTTTTCGAAGATAAAGGAACAAGGGCTGAAACTGAGCAAAGAAGACAGTAAAAATCTGTTTGAAACGATAGGCAGAAATATTGATCTTTTAAATATTGAGTGGATTTACAGAGGGCTGAAATATTATGATTTATTTCCTGAAGAGTTGATAAACTACACTTTGCCGGAAGGATATAGGTTAAAATACAATGATATAAAAAAACTTTGCTATGCAGATGACCTTAAAGAATTTCAGCAGATAATATTAAATACGGAGTATTCATTCTTATTTGATACAAAAAAAGATGTGGATTTATTTATGGAGAGAAGGATAGAAAGATATCTTTATTTTAAGTTTATTTCTTTGATTAAAGCATCAAGAATGGATATTACAGTTTCTTTGGCTTATTTTTATCTTCTTGAATATGAAGTTAAGGATATTTTTTCAATCGTTGAAGGAATAGAATATAATTTAAGTTTTGATGAAATGAAGGAGTACCTTATTAGAAGGATTAAAGGAAGTGGTAAATAATGGCAGTTGAAAAAATGGCTATGATGGATATGGTTATTCCTATAGGCATAACCCATGAAGTATTAAAGAAAATTATACTTCTTGGCAAGGTAAATTTAACCAATGCTATCGATCAAATAGAAGATAGTGAGTTTGTTCTTAATGTAGAAGGGAAAAATATGGATAAGATAGTAAACTTGAGTTTTATTTCTCCTTATCCTACCGATAATAGATTGGGAAAATATTCGGATAAAATAAATGCGATAAAGACTGCTTTTCATCTTGATTTTTCATTAGATAAAAATTGTCTTAAAACTTCATATAGCTTTGATGAAACTGCGGATATTATTGACATTGCATATGAAGAAATAATTAAATTAACCCAAAAAAAGGATGATTTGGAAAAAGAACTAAAAAAAATTGATAATCTTATTGGAAAGTTTTCTTATATTCATGATATGGATATTTCCATTGATGATTTAAGAAATTTGAATTATTTCCAATATCAGTTTGGAGTTTTATCTAAAGAAAACAGAATAAAACTGAAAAAAAATTATGAAAATATTTCAGCTTTGGCATTTCACTTGGGAAGCGGAGACAAAGAAGAAATTTATCTTATGATCTATCCTAAAAGTGTAGAAGATGAAATAAAAAGAATTTTTAGATCTTTAAGCTTTAGTGGTATTGATGTGCCAAAGGAATTTTCGGGAACTCCAAGAAAAGTAATTCAGGAATTGGAAAATAAAAAGAAGGATTTGCTTGACAATATTAAAGAGATAGATAAGAAATTGCAAGAAATCGAGAAGAAAAATGTTGATAGCTTAAAATGTGCTTTTTCGAGATTTCAGATGGAGAAAAAAATCGAGGAAGCAGAAAAATACTTGGCATCTTCAAAGAAATTTGCATACCTTTCAGCTTGGGTTTCAGTTAAAGACAAACAGCAGATTAGAGATGAATTTAAAGAGTTTGAAAATTTATTGATTGAGTTTAAAGATGAAAAAGAAGTACAGACTGTTAAACCTCCTACAAAATTGAAGAACAACAGGCTTTTTTCTCCTTTTGAATCATTGGTAAAAATGTATGGGACACCTTCGTATAATGAACTGGATCCAACACCATTTTTGAGTGTTACTTATATGTTTTTGTTTGGAGCCATGTTTGGAGATTTAGGTCAAGGATTTATATTTTTACTGGCTGGCATTTTTCTTTCTAAAAAAAAGAAAAACAGTGTTTTTGGTCCTCTTATTATGAGAATAGGAGCAAGTTCTATGATATTTGGTACTTTATACGGAGGTTTCTTTGGATTTGAGAATGTCATACCTGCCCTTTTGCTGAGGCCCTTTGATAATATAAATTTGGTGCTGGAAGCTGCAGTATTTATAGGAATTTTTCTCATATTTATGAGCTATGGGTATAGCATTATAAATGCTGTTAAAGTTAATGATATAGAAAATGGAGTATTTGGGAAAAATGGAATAGCGGGTTTGATATTTTATATATCTCTGCTTCTTCTTATAGGAGGAAAATTTTTAAACAGAGTCCTTATTCCTACCGGTTTCGCTGTTGTTCTTTTACTGTTGACGATGGCTGCGATGGTGGTTAAGCAGCCTTTAGGGAACTTAATAAAAAAGAAGCCTTTATATAATGAAAGCGTATCAGATTATTATATTGAAAGTGGTTTTTCTATAATAGAAACTCTCTTAAGTATGTTAAGCGGTACTTTATCTTTTATAAGAGTTGGTGCCTTTGCCCTTACCCATGTAGGATTGTTTATAGCTTTTCAAACTATAGGAAGACTTATTGGCTCGGGAATAGGAGATGTTGTTGTCTTAATAATAGGAAATGTAGTAATTATATGCCTTGAAGGGCTTATAGTTTTTATTCAGGGATTAAGACTTGAGTATTATGAGTTATTCAGCAGATATTATAAAGGGGAAGGTGTTGAATTTTCCCCAATAAAGATTAATTAATGGAGGGAATTTAAATGACATTTATTCTTATAGCTACAACTATAATGGTTTTGATGACAATAGGAGCAGGAATTTTCTTAATGTATAAAAAAGCAGAAGTCAGTCAAAAGAAGCTTAAAAAGATTTTGCGATACAATCTTTTTGTATTTTTACCTATCCTTATCTTTTCAATCATACTGATAGTGCCTAACATAACTAACGCACAAAATACAGCCGCCTCTTCTCCCTCGGGATTGGGATTTATAGGTGCCGCATTATCAACGGGAATGGCTACTATTGGAGCAGGGTATGCAGTAGGAGTTGTAGGAGCATCTGCTTTGGGAGCTGTTTCCGAGGACCCGGGAATACTGGGAAAAACTTTGATATTTGTTGGGTTGGCCGAGGGTATCGCTATATATGGGCTGATAGTTTCCATATTGATATTGGGGAGCTTATAGTATGAAATCTTTTTTGATAAGTGACAACAGGGATAGCCTTATAGGAATTAGAATTGCTGGTATAGAAGGAGTGGTGCCTCAGAATAAAGAAGAGGCAGTTAAAATTCTTAATGAAAAATTAAAAGATAAGGATATAGGAATAATACTTTTATCTGAAAAGATTTTTAAATCGGTGGAAAGAACAGTTACGGAAATCAAGTTAAGGCAGTCTGTTCCTCTTATCGTTGTTATTCCTGACAGAAATGGACTTTCGAATAAGGATTTTATTACTAAGTATATAAAAGAGTCGGTAGGCGTGAAACTTTAAGGCGGTGATAAGGTGATTACAGTAGAGGAAAAATTAGATATTTTTTACAAATTGATTCTTGGCGAGGAAAGAGATAGAAGTGAAGAAATTCTTGAAAAAATTCAGATGAAAAACGAAGAGTTGATTCGTGAAAAAAAAGAAGAGGCTTTAAAGAAAAAAGAAGAAATTGTCAGCAAAAAAAGAAAAATGGGAGAATTGAAAAAGAATGAGATTATATCCAAAACTTTTTCTCAGGAGAAAAACAAAATATTAAAAGTTAAAAAGGAACTTTTGGAAGATCTGATGATTGAAATTGAAGATAAGGCCGAGAAATTTGCAGCAAGCCCAGAATATAAGAATTACCTTTTAGATGAATTAAAAAAAATTGCTGGTTCAGCGAAAGACCGGGAGATTTATATATATGTCAGCAAAAGAGATAAAGATATTTATGGTGACATCATTATGGATATTTTCCGTAAGAATAACAAAGAGGTTCTGATATCCCCATGGACTGAAAATAAAATAGGCGGATTTTTGCTGTTTAATAAAGAAAGAACATATTTGTTGGATTTTACCTTAAAAACTAAGATAGAGGGAAAAAAATATGAAATAGGAGAATTACTCTATGAAAAGTTTAAAGAAGCTGGTGATCTAATTGAGTAACTTGATGGGAAATATCATAATGATTAACGGTCCTGTCATTAAGGGAGAGAATATGACAGGGTTTAAAATAATGGAAATGGTACTGGTTGGTGAAAAAAAACTTTTAGGAGAGGTAATCTCTATAGAAGGAGATATAGGAACTATACAAGTTTATGAAGAAACAGAGGGACTGAAAAAGGGAGAAAAAATTGTATCTACAGGAAGGCCTCTTTCTTTGAAGTTAGGTCCCGGAATGATTGGAAATATATTTGATGGTATTGAAAGACCTCTTAAGCAAATTAATGATAATTTTGGAAGTTTTATTCCTGAAGGAATTGGACTTATAAATTTGGATGAAAATAAAATCTGGGATGTAGAGATTCTTGTTAATGCAGGGGATGAAATAGAAGAAGGGCAGATATTCGGGACAGTGGAGGAAACTTCCTTAATAGTTAATAAATTAATGATTCCCGTAGGTATAAAAGGAAAAATAGTTGAAGCGAAAAATAGCGGAAAATATAAATTAGAAGATGTATTGCTTAAGGTAGAAGATAAAAATGGAAGAGTTCATGAAATAAAAATGTATCAAGAATGGCCTGTAAGAATTCCGAGACCTATTAAAGAGAGAATTCCTATAAATAAACTGCTTGTTACGGGACAAAGAGTATTGGATGTATTTTTTCCCATAGCAAAAGGCGGAACAGCAGCTTTGCCGGGAGGATTCGGTACGGGGAAAACTATGACTCAACATCAGTTGGCAAAATGGTCTGATGCAGATATTATTGTATACGTAGGCTGTGGAGAAAGAGGAAATGAGATGACGGAGGTTTTAGAGGATTTTCCGAAGCTTATTGATCCTAAGACGGAAAAGCCTATAATGATGAGAACAATCCTTATAGCCAATACTTCCAATATGCCTGTTGCGGCAAGAGAAGCAAGTATATATACGGGAATTACTATAGCCGAGTACTATAGGGATATGGGTTATCATGTAGCTGTGATGGCGGATTCTACTTCAAGATGGGCGGAAGCTTTGAGAGAAATATCTGGAAGGCTGGAAGAGATGCCTGCTGAAGAAGGATTTCCTGCTTATCTTCCGTCAAGGCTGGCTCAATTTTATGAAAGAGCGGGATACGTGAATACACTAAATGATAAAGAAGGTTCTGTAACTATAATAGGAGCGGTTTCTCCTGCCGGAGGAGATTTTTCCGAACCTGTTACTGAGAATACTAAGAGGTTTGTAAACGTGTTTTTAGCATTGGATAAAGAGCTTGCTTATTCAAGACATTATCCTGCAATTAATTGGCTCACAAGCTATAGCGGATATTTAGATATGTTAAGGGATTATTATGAAGAAAATTTAGGCGAGGACTTACTTGCCCTCAGAGCAAAGATGATGAAAATACTGTTTGAGGAGAATAAACTTCAAGAGATTGTTTTGCTTGTAGGAGAAGATGTTCTTCCTGATGATCAAAGGCTTTTATTGGAGATTGCAAAAGTTATTAGGATAGGTTTCTTGCAGCAAAATGCTTTTCATAAAGAAGATACATTTGTTCCGTTAAAAAAACAGTTAGAAATGTTAAAAACAATAGATTATCTATATGAAAAAAGTTTTAAAGCCGTAAAAATGGGAATTCCCATTTCTCAGGTAAAAAATGATGAAATATTTGAAGATGTAATAAAGATGAAATACACTATTCCGAATAATGATTTGAGCGGAATAGAAGACATTAAGAAAAAAATAGATAATTATTACTTAAAGCTTTGCAATAAATATACGGAGTAGGAAGGTAGATATTTATGAGAAAAGAGTATTTACTCCTTGATAGAATAGAAGGACCCCTTATAGAACTTTCCGATGTAGACGAAGTAGGATATGGAGAAGTTGTAGAGGTGAAGACTTCTGGAAATGAGAAAAAGTTGGGAAAAGTAGTAAAAATTGAAGGAAATAAAGTAATAGTACAGGTTTTTGGTGATACTTCCGGTATCTCTATTGAAAATTCAACAGTAAATTTTAAAGGAGAACCTTTAGAGCTTCCTCTTTCGAGGGATATATTGGGTAGAACTTTTAATGGGTTGGGAAGGCCTATTGATGGGGGCGGAAATATATATTCTAAGAAAAAATATAATGTAAATGGGAGGCCTATAAATCCTGTAGCAAGAAGATATCCGAGAAATTATATACAAACAGGGATATCTTCAATTGATGGACTTATGACTTTAATAAGAGGTCAGAAACTACCTGTTTTTTCAGGGAATGGCCTTCCTCATAATGAATTGGCCGCTCAAATAGTAAGGCAGGCCAAATTACAATCGGAAGATGGTAAAGAAGAGGAATTTGCCATAATATTTGCAGCAATAGGAGTTAAGCATGATGAAGCTAATTTTTTCAGAGAAAGTTTTAGCAAATCCCAGGTTCTTGAAAGAGTTGTTATGTATATAAATTATGCGGATGATCCTATTATGGAAAGGATTATTGTTCCCCGTTGTGCTTTAACTGCAGCGGAATATTTGGCTTTTGAAGAAGAAATAAATGTCCTTGTAATTATGACGGATATGACAAGTTATGGCGAGGCCCTGAGGGAGATTTCATCATTGAGGGAAGAGGTCCCCAGCAGAAGAGGATACCCGGGTTATTTGTATTCTGATTTGGCAAGTTTATATGAAAGGGCAGGAATGCTTAAAGGCAGTAAAGGTTCTATAACATTGATTCCGATTCTTACTATGCCTAATGATGATATTACTCATCCTATTCCGGATTTGACAGGCTATATAACAGAGGGGCAGATAGTTCTTTCAAGAGAATTATATCAGAAAGACATATATCCTCCCATTAATGTGTTGCCGTCTTTGTCAAGGCTTATGAAGGATGGGATCGGGAAGGGCTATACAAGAGAAGATCATCCTGATTTAGCTAATCAGTTGTTTTCATCTTATTCAAAAGTTCAGGAAGTGAGATCTTTGTCACAAATTATAGGAGAAGACGATCTGACTGAAAGAGATAGGAAATATCTTCAGTTTGGTAAGGAATTTGAAGAGAAATTTGTTAAGCAAGGATTTAACGAAAATAGAGATATTAGTGAGACCTTCGATATATCCTGGGGCTTGTTATCAATTTTGCCTGTAGAAGAGCTGGATAGAATAGATCCCAGTCTTATAGATAAATATTTGAAAATAAGGTGAGAATATGGCTGTTTATAAAATGACTCCCACAAAAGCTAATTTAATAAAATCAAAGTCTGCTCTTCAGTTTTCAAAAAAAGGGTATGAACTTTTAGATAAAAAAAGGACTGTCCTTATTAAAGAGATGATGTCTTTAATAGAAAAAGGAGTAAGAGTCCAGGAAGAAATACAAAAGAATTTTGAGGAGGCATACAGAGCACTTCAGTATGCAAATATTACTATGGGAGTTAATGAGGTTGAAGAATTAAGTATGTCCCTAAAGAAGGAAGAGGGGTTTGACATACTTTTAAAAAGCGTTATGGGAGTAGAAATACCATATATAAAATATGAAAAAGAACCTATTTCTCCTGAATACGGTTTGTTGAAAACCAACCCTGCTTTTGATGAAGCTGTGTTAAAGTTTATAAGTATCAGATATTTGATATATGATTTTGCACAAATAGAAAATTCTATTTATAAATTGGCTATGGAAATAAAGAAGACGCAGAAGAGAACAAATGCATTGGAAAAAATTCAGATGCCAAGATATGAAAGGGAGATAAAATATATACAGGAAGTACTGGAGGAGAAAGAAAGAGAGGACTTTTTTAGACTTAAAAAGGTGAAAAAAAAGAAGAAATAAATATACGCATCCGTATGGGATGCGTTATTGTTTTTTTTGAATTTGTCATTGAAATATTATCTCATACTGCATGTACAATTTACCGAAATTTTGTTAACATAATAGTATAAGATAAAAAGTATGCAGGAGAAGGAGAAAATAAAATGGATGTAAAACCTTTTGTTACTTTTAGAGAGAATGTTTTAAAAAATGTTTCCCAAGCAATAGTGGGGAAAAGAGAAATTGTAGATCTTCTTATAATTTCTTTTATAGCAGGAGGTCACATATTATTGGAAGATGTTTCCGGTCTTGGAAAGACAACGATTGCTAAAACTTTTGCTAAAACAATAGGAGTCCCATTTAAAAAAATACAGTTTACTCCGGATTTGCTTCCGGCTGATCTTGTAGGTATAAATTATTATAATGAAAAAACCGGGAAATTTGATTTTAAAAAAGGTCCATTTTTTTCAAATATAATTCTTGCCGATGAGGTAAACAGAGCAACCCCCAGAACTCAATCAAGTCTTCTTGAAGCCATGGAAGAGAAGCAAATAACCGTAGACGGAGAGACTAAGACTCTTAACCCCACTTTTATGGTTTTAGCTACTCAGAATCCTGTAGAAAGTTATGGAATATTTCCTCTTACTGAATCTCAAATGGATAGATTTCTCATGAGGATAAACATAGGCTACCCTACGAAAGATGAAGAAAGAGAAATAATACTTAGAAATGAAACAAATATTATAGAGAATGTACATTGTATAATAAAGGAAGAGGAAATAAAATATTTGTCTGAGAATTATGGAAAAGTTTACGGAAGCGAAGATATCATGAATTATATAATAGATATAATAGAAAATACAAGAAAAAATGATAAGATAGAATTGGGTGTAAGTCCGAGGGGAAGTATTGCATTATTTAAGGCAAGCCAGGTTTATGCGGCAATCAACGGAAGAGACCATATAATACCTGAAGATATAAAAAAGGTTGCTGTTCATGTTCTCAACCACAGGATAGTATTAAAAAAGAAAGGCAAGATGGAAGGAGCAGTAAAAGTAATAAAGGAGTTAATTGATAAAACAAAGGAGCCAACGGAGAAGAACTAAATAAGAAAAATAAGTAAAAAAAAACTTCGATATTGAAAACGAATTTATCCTTGATATCGAAGCTCCCTTATTTTATTCGTATTTTCTTAATAAGTCAGTTTTTATATTCCATAAAATATCTGACAAGTCCACAAAATATTCATGTGGGTTTTCAAAACGAAGAACTTCATCCCACAGAGTACTTATTTGTTCTTTGCAATATTTTTGTATATCTTTAATATTTGGGCTTTCATAAACACAATTACCTTTATCAAATATCTTTATTAATAATTTTCTGGCAGTGAAATTGGTTAAGGTCTTCTTCTTCCAGGTATATAGAGGATGGAATATTTGATAAGGCTTTGATTCATCTATTATTTCGTCATGAAGGGAAATAACATCGGCAGTCGCCTTTCCGCTTGTTTTATCATATAACCTATATACTTGTTTAAATCCTGGGATAGTAATTTTATCTACATTTTCACTTATTTTTATTTTAGGTATAATTTTTCCTTCCGATTCTATTGCCACTAATTTGTAAACTCCCCCGAATACGGGTTCTGATCTGGCAGTTATAAGTCTTTCACCAACGCCGAGAGAGTTAATTGCTGCTCCTTGGTTTATTAGATCCTCAATTACATACTCATCTAAACTGCTTGATACAACTATAGGACAATCTTCAAATCCGGCCTTGTCTAACATTTTTCTTGATTCTTTTGAAAGATATGCAATATCACCGCTGTCTATTCTTACTCCCTTAGGTCTGAAGCCTCTGGGAATTACTTCTTCCTGAAATGTTTTAATAGCATTGGGAATTCCCGATTTAAGTACATTATAAGTATCTACTAATAAAACGCAATCATCAGGATATAATCTTGCATATGCTCTGAAAGAATCCAATTCTGAAGGAAATATCTGAACCCAGCTATGAGCCATTGTGCCTAAAGCGGGAACTTCAAAATCTCTGTCGGTTATAGTGCAGGCGGTTCCAACGCAGCCTCCGATGTAAGCGGCTCTTGCCCCCAATATAGCTCCTTCATATCCTTGAGCTCTTCTGGAACCGAATTCCATAATAGGTCTTCCTTGAGCAGCTCTGACGATTCTATTTGATTTTGTGGCTATTAAACTTTGATGATTAATAGTAAGGAGTATCATAGTTTCTAATATTTGAGCTTGAATTACCGGACCTCTAACCGTAACTATAGGTTCTTTTGGAAAAATAGGAGTTCCCTCGGGTATGGCCCATACATCACATTCAAATTTGAAATTTTTTAAATAATTAAGGAATTTTTCGCTGAAAATATTTTTATTTCTGAAATATTCTATATCATCATCATAAAACTTTAAATTTTTCATGTATTGAATTAGCTGTTCTACTCCTGCCATAATGGCGAATCCGCCATTATCAGGTATTTCTCTGAAAAACATATCAAAATAAGCAATAGTATTTTCCATTCCATATTCCATATAACCATTTGCCATAGTGAATTCATAGAAATCAGTAAGCATGGTTAAATTATTTTTATCTTTCCAATCTATATTGGCCATTTTAAAGTCTCCTTTATTGCATATTATTGCCATCATTCTATTCCATTATAGACTTTATAATGTGAAAATTCAATACTTTAATATTATTATATATTTTAACGGGTCTATTAATTTGCATATATACTTTAAATCATTACTATTTTATAAACGTATTTTTTGACCTATAAATCTTGAAAAACCATTTAATTTTTGTTAACATAAAATCATAGTACCTATAATATTTATTGAAAAGAGGCTTTGATATGAAGATACAAGAGTCAGCCGAAAATTATTTAGAGACTATTCTGATATTACAGCAAAGAAACGGCCAAGTTCGCTCAATAGATATTGTCAATGAGATGAATTTTAAAAAATCCAGTATCAGCGTTGCTATGAAACATTTTAGGGAAAACGGTTATATTTGTATGGATGAAGATGGATATATTACCCTTACGGAAAGTGGATTGGCAATTGCCGAACATATCTATGAGCGTCATCGGACACTTACGAAGTACTTTATGGCTCTTGGTGTCAGTGAAAAAAATGCAAAAAAAGATGCCTGTAAGATCGAACATGATATCAGCGAAGAAAGCTTTAATAAAATTCGAGAACATTTGTCAAAATTACAACAATAATATCAGAGATGGAGTTATAATATGGGTTAGTTTATGATAAGAAAAGGGATGGATATAAAAATCCATCTCTCTTTTTTTTAAAACATTTATTTGCAATGACTTTTATCTGTAATGGGACAACTACTGCATCCGCAGTTACAGCCGCCGTTTTTAGTTGTTTTAAAAGATTTATAGCCAGCAAATATCATTGCTCCGATGACAATAGCTCCGATAATCCATGTTGCCATAAGATCACCTCCCTTTTTATGCTGCTACTTTCTTATTTAAAGTATCATGGCTTGCTTTATCAGGGTCGTACCTTCTGAACAGCATGTATAGGATGAAAATTATTATAAGCACAGATAAAATTGCCCCTATACCGAAAGGTCGACCAAGAATCCAAACACTTCCGAGTTGATTTACGATAAAAGCTAATACATATCCTACAAGGAATTGATAGCCTATTGCAATCCATGTCCATTTTCCTCCGCCCATTTCACGCTTTGTAGCGCCGATTGCTGCAAAGCAAGGTGGACAAAAGAGGTTAAATACCATAAATGAAAGTCCGCTGACAACAGTAAACATTGATGCAACATTGGCAATAAATGAAGGGTCACTTTCACTTATGTCACTGCCTAAACCAAACAATACACCAAAGGTACCAACTGCATTTTCTTTGGCTACAAGGGCACTTACTGAAGCAACTGCACCTTGCCAAGTTCCAAAACCGAGAGGAGCAAAGATTGGTGCTATAACATTTCCAATGGAAGCAAGTATACTCTTGTCTGCATCTTCAACCAATTGAAAACTCCAGCTGAAATTGGAGAAGAACCAGATAATGCCGCATGCTACGAAAATAACAGTACCGGCTTTTTTAATAAATAATTTGCCGCGTTCCCACATATGAATGAGGACCCCCTTAAAACTTGGAAGATGATATTGAGGAAGTTCCATTACAAATGGTGCAGGATCACCTGCAAATATTCTTGTCTTTTTTAAGATGATACCTGAAATAATAATTATTGCAATTCCAAGAAAATACATGGAAGGACCTACCCAAGTAGAATGTGGGAAAAATGTTGCGGTCATCATAGCAATGATTGCTAATTTTGCACCGCAAGGCATAAAAGTTGTAAGTATAATAGTCATTTTGCGGTCTTTTTCGTTTTCAATGGTTCTTGTTGCCATGATACCCGGTACACCACATCCAGAGCTTATAAGGATTGGTATGAAAGATTTACCCGAAAGACCAAACTTACGGAAAATTCTATCCATGATGAAAGCTATACGTGCCATATAACCTGAATCTTCCAAAATAGACAGGAAGAAAAACAGAATAAACATTTGAGGCACAAATCCAAGCACAGCACCGACACCACCGATAATACCATCAACAATAAGTCCGATAAGCCATTTTGCAGCGCCTACAGCTTCAAGTCCTGACGTAGCCCAATTTGTTATCCAAGTGCCGAACAATACGTCGTTTGTCCAGTCCGTTACGATAGAACCGAGAGAAGAAACGGATACATAGTAGATGAGCCATATAATTGCAGCAAAAATCGGAAGTGCCAGCCAACGGTTTGTTACTATTTTATCAATTTTATCAGAAGTAGTCAATTTAGTTTTATTTTTCTTAGATACACATTTGTCAATGACCTTAGCAATATAGGCATACCTTTCATTTGTAATAATACTTTCAGCATCATCATCTAATTCATCTTCACAAGAAGCAACAATGCTCTCGATTTGGTTCCTGATGTCGGCCGAAAGGCTTACTTGTTCCATGATTTTTTCATCTCGTTCAAAGAACTTAATGGAAAACCAGCGTTTGGATTCATCATCTACTTTTCCTGATATTACTTTTTCAATTTGAGATAATGCATTTTCTATCTTCTCAGAAAACGGATGTAGCGGAGAATTTTTTTTATTTGCCTTTACAATTTCAATGGCTTTATCGATTACTTCTTTGGAACCAATACCCTTTAAAGCAGAAGTTTCGACTACCTCACAGCCAAGGGTCTTGCTCAGCTTGCCGGTATCGATAACATCGCCATTTTTGTGAACTATATCTATCATATTAAGGGCCATAACAACAGGAACACCAATTTCGGTAAGCTGCGTAGTTAAATAAAGATTTCTTTCAATGTTGGAAGCATCGACAATATCAATAATAACATCAGGTTTTTCGTTAACAAGATAATTTCGAGAAACAACTTCCTCCAAAGAATAAGGCGAAAGAGAGTATATACCAGGTAAATCCTGAATAATAATATCATGATTGCCTTTGAGCTTTCCCTCTTTTTTTTCAACAGTTACACCAGGCCAGTTACCTACATATTGAGAGCTACCCGTCAGGTCGTTAAACATGGTTGTCTTACCACTGTTAGGATTACCTGCAAGAGCAATTTTAATAGACATTTTGATTCCTCCTTAATTCATAATAAGTTAGTTAGAGCTAACTCTCGTACTTAATATTACTAAATATAATATAATTACTATAAATATTTTGATTAGCTTACCTCGATTTTTTCGGCTTCTGCCTTACGTAGGCTAAGTTCATAGTTTCTTACCTTAATTTCAATCGGATCGCCTAAAGGAGCTACCTTACGAACAAAGATTTTACATCCATTGGTAATACCCATATCCATAATTCTACGCCTAACAGCGCCCTCACCATGCAACTTTACTACACTTACAGTTTCACCGCATTTCACATCTCTTAATGTTTTCATTATTTATTCCTCCTTAAATCATAATTCTATTCGCCATACTTTTATCTAAGGCTACACGAGTGTCCTTAACTATTAAAATCACATTTCCGGACATCTCAGATACAACAGTGACATTTTCACCAACTACAAAACCAAGACTTCCTAAAAAACGTCTCGTTTTATCTTTTCCGGTGATTCTTTTAATACAATTTGGTTCTCCTATTCTTGCCATTGTAAGGGGCATAATACAATCCCTCCTTTTTAAGATTATGACTGTCTAACCACAATTCAATATATCTGAATAATCAAAGTTAGTCATAACTAACTTTGATGCTGATAAAATTTATTGTAACTAATTATACTGTCCCACAGCTATATTAAAACTTTTGCTTAATGTTTCTTCTATATTTGCCCAACTTCTGCGAGAAAAGAAAATCTTTGCATTGCTGTTTTTTAACTGCTTCTTAATTATTTTTGTAGTTTGATGGTTTATATAATCGGTCAATACCAAAATGACATCAGTGTTCTTAGGTATTTTTAAAGATTTTTGCTTATTATTTCTTCCCGAAATATGGGTAACAGTAGAGAATCCTCTCTTTTTTAGATTGTCTTCAATACCGCCTAAATAATCGCCTCCTATCACTAAAAGACTCATATACCATTTCCTCCTATTATAGTTTTATATTTTTAACTCAATCTTAATTACTTTTATGTGGTGGATCAATATTGTATTTACATTAGTATATGTATGCATTCAATAATACTAATGATAATCATTTTCATATCTAATATTATAGTATTATAAATTATCAACAAAGTCAAATGTTTTTTAGATAATATAGCGTTTGCCCATAAAAATTTTATTAGATTTTAACTTTTTTGTAACTACTTCGTATATATATAATGGTAGAATAAAAAAAGTGAAAGAAGTTTTTAATATTCTGCAGAGGTTATAAATAAATGGGTAATATATTTATAACAAGAAAAATAATCGAAAGGGGATTGTAAGTGTGAAAAAAAAGGTTATGTTTTTATTCTTAGTTGTAATTATGGGCATATTTTCTTTTAGTTATTCTTATGCTGATGAAATTCAACAATCAGGAATAAATAAAATTGTTCTTTCAGAAGGTGAAAGAATAATTCAGTTGAAAAAAGAAGATGTAAACGGAGACGGGGTGAAAGATTCCGTTTATATGATAGGCAAGAATTTATTTGCAGATAGTATATATAGTTCTATACAGGTAAAGGTACTTGACGGGAAGACTAATGATATATTTGATATAGATTTTGGGGATTTTGCAGGATATGGAGGGAAGATGGAAGTAGTAGATTTCACAGGAGATAAAATTCCCGAAATAATGATTTCCGCAGATACAGGAGGAAGCGGAGGCATAGTAGATACAAGAATAGCTTCATTTAAAGATAACAAGACCAATATAATATATGGTGAAGAAGAAAATAAAGGATTTAATTTCACTGGAAAGTTTATTGACGGATTTAAAGTTGAGTTAAGAAGTGATTTTTTAAAAAATCCATTAACGTTAGATGTAAGCAGAAATTCTTCTTCATATATAGAAGGTGATATATATTCAAAAGACGGGAAATTTATCGGTAAAAATACAGAGCCCTGGTCTGATTCCTTTGGAAAGATTGATGCAATAGATTATGACGGAGACGGAACATATAATATTGAAGGAGTACAACGTATATCGGGAGCTTGGCATGCCGACGGGATATCTACGGTAACATCCGAATGGAATTATAAAGATGGAAAATGGAGCCCCATTTCAGCAGAATATACTGTACCTTTAAATTTAGAGTAAATAATGGATAAATAAAATTTTAGATACTTTGTATAAATAATTTATACAAAGTATCTTTTTTGTACTTAATTGTTGTATAATATCTTATGAATATAATTATCTGAAGGGAGAATATAATATGTACGAATTTATTCCAAGGGGGGTTTGCTCCAGAAGAATTTTTTTTAACATAGAAGACGGGAAGATTAAAGATTTAAATTTTGTCGGAGGCTGTAATGGAAACCTTCAAGGGATATCAAGATTAGTCGAAGGCATGACTCCTGAAGAAGTGATAAAAAAGTTTTCTGGAATTAAGTGTGGAGGGAAGAAAACGTCATGTCCGGATCAGCTATCGAGAGCATTAACCGAATATTTGAAAACAAGGGATGAAAAAGCGGCAAGTAATTAGTTGGATTATAAAAGGTTGGTATTTTAATAATACCAGCCTTTTATTTTAAAAAAATAAAAAATATCTTTACAAATGTTTTATTCGGGGTATAATAATATTGACAGGCCCCATATGGGGAGGGGTACCTAAAGGAGATGATATTTATGGATAAAATTAAAACTACCATTGGTGTTCATGGAATGACTTGTGCCGCATGTGCTTCAAGAATCGAGAAGGCACTTTTAAAACAGGAAGGCGTGAATAGTGCCTCTGTAAACTTATTGGCCGAAAAGGCTGTTATAGAATATGACAAGGGCAAAACCGATATGGAAAATTTGATTAAGACTATAGAGAGAACAGGGTACGAGGCAGTTTTTGATAGAGCAACTTTTTTGATAGGAGGCATGACCTGCGCTGCATGTGCTGCAAGGGTAGAGAAAAGTTTAAAGAAGGTAAACGGGGTAGTAAATGCTAATGTAAACCTTGCTACAAATAAAGCATCGGTGGAGTATTCAAAGGATGATACAGATATTAAAAGTTTAATAAAAGCAGTTGAGAAAGCAGGATACAAGGCTGAATTAGAGGAAAAATCAAATCCGGACAAAGAAAAGGAAGCGAGAGAAAAAGAAATTAAATCTTTAAAAACATCTTTTATAATATCTGCAATATTCAGTATACCTTTATTTTCAGCAATGTTTTTCCATATGGCCGGTATTCATACTATACTTTCTAACGGATATTTTCAGCTGATATTGGCTACTGTGGTACAGTTCGGAGTAGGCTACAGATTTTATAAAGGGGCCTTTGTTTCTTTGAGAGGCGGAGGAGCCAATATGGATGTACTTGTAGCAATGGGAACATCAGCCGCTTATTTCTTCAGTCTGTACAATTTGATTATGGGGATGGAAATGTATTATTTTGAAGCATCTGCTATGATTATTACTTTAATATTGCTGGGAAAAACTTTTGAAGCTGTGGCCAAAGGAAAGACATCGGAAGCCATTAAAAAATTGATGGGTCTTCAACCTAAAACTGCTAAAATAATAGTAGACGGTTCAGAAAAAGATATACCTATAGAAGAAGTTCAGGTAGGGGACATAATAGTGGTTCGTCCCGGAGAAAGAATACCTGTAGATGGAGAGATAATAAAGGGGAATTCCTCCGTAGATGAGTCCATGATTACGGGAGAAAGCATCCCTGTAGATAAAAAAGAAGGGGATGAGGTAATAGGGGCCACTATTAATAAGTATGGTACTTTTAATTTTAAGGCAACAAAGGTTGGAAAAGATACGGCTTTGTCTCAAATTATAAAATTAGTAGAAGATGCCCAAGGTTCCAAGGCTCCTGTTCAGAGGCTGGCAGATAAAATATCGTCAATATTCGTTCCCACGGTTATATTAGTGGCTGTAGCTACATTTCTTCTTTGGTATTTTGTAAAGGGTGACTTTACTTCGGGACTTATTAATGCCGTATCCGTATTGGTTATTGCCTGCCCCTGTGCTTTAGGGCTGGCTACTCCTACAGCTATAATGGTAGGAACCGGTAAAGGAGCAGAAAACGGCATCTTGATCAAAAGCGGTGAACATTTGGAAAAAACTCATGAATTGGATACTCTGATATTTGATAAGACAGGAACCATTACAAAAGGTGAACCCGAAATCACGGATATAGTTGTCTTTGACGGCAATGAAGAAGAAGTATTAAGACTTGCCGCCATAGCGGAAAAAACTTCTGAGCACCCCCTTGCCAAAGCTATTGTGCAAAAGGCTGAGGAAAGAAACATGGATATTGAAATTTCCGAAAAATTTGCTGCTATTCCCGGGAGAGGGATTCATGCAACTATTGAAGGGAAAGAAGTATATATAGGTAACAGAAGGCTTATGGAAGAAACGGGAGTTGAAATGGATGATGTGAAAGACGAACTGTTTCGACTTGAAGGAGAAGGGAAAACCTCTATGATATTGGCTGTGAATGGGAAAATTTCAGGAATAATAGCTGTTGCCGACAGTGTTAAGGATAATTCAGAAGAAGCTATCAGAGAATTAAAAAATGCCAGATTAAATATATATATGATCACGGGAGATAATGAAAGAACGGCTAAGGCGATTGCCAATGAAGTAGGGATAGATAATGTTTTGGCTGATGTCCTTCCCGAGAATAAAGCCAAAGTAGTAGAAAAATTAAGAGGAGAAGGTAAATTTGTAGGAATGATAGGAGACGGCATAAATGATGCTCCCGCATTGGCAGCATCTGATGTAGGCTTTGCCATAGGTACAGGTACGGATGTGGCTATGGAGGCTGCCGATATTACCCTTATGAGAGGGGATTTAAGGGGGATAGTTACGGCTATCAGGTTAAGCCGTAGAACCATGAAAACTATAAAGCAAAATCTGTTTTGGGCGTTTGCCTATAATACGGTTGGAATACCTATTGCGGCTTTGGGATTTCTAAATCCCATGATAGCCGGAGCGGCAATGGCTTTTAGTTCAGTTTCGGTTGTAACAAATTCATTAAGGCTAAAAAAATTTAAATAAATTAAGGAGAGGATATTTATGAAAAAAACAGTATTTATAGAAGGAATGTCTTGTTCTCATTGTGCAAATGCAGTGAGAGAATCATTGGAAGCATTAGACGGAATTGATAAAGTAAAAGTTGACTTAAAAGGCAAAAAGGCTGTAGTCAAAGGAGAAAATTTGGATGATGGAGAGATAAAAAAAGCGGTTAGTGATGCGGGATATGAAGTGGTAAATATTACAGAATAGTTGGTGATGTAAATGATGAATGAAGAAAAACAGGCTGCCATGAATCTTTTGAAAACTGCAAGAGGGCAGATTGACGGAATTGTTAAAATGATTGAAGATGACAGATATTGTGTGGATATTTCCAAGCAGATTCTTTCCGCTATGGCGTTATTAAAGAAGGCAAATATAGATATATTGGATCAGCATATCAGGCACTGTGTCAGAACAGCGATTTTGGAAGGAGAGGAACAAGGGGATCAGAAAATAGACGAGATAATAAATATAATAGAGAAGTATATGAAATAAGAAAAATTTAATGGGGCAGTTCCTTGAGCTGCCCCATTAACATTATTCAACACGAAAAACTAAACTGTTTTTGTCCACGTCTATTATCACTTTATCCTTATCCTTTATATCGCCTTTAATAATCATTTTTCCAAGCTCGGTTTCCAAATTCTTTTCCAAAAACCTTTTTATAGGTCTTGCACCGTATTGTACCGAATACGCTTTATCTAAAACAAATTCCTTTGCGGCACCGGTTAAATTTAAAGTGATTTCTCTGTCTTCAAGCCTTTTTTCTATTTCATTCATTAACAAATCAATTATTTCGTATATTTCATCTTTTTGAAGAGGCTTAAACGTTACTATTTCATCAATTCTGTTTAAAAATTCAGGTTTAAAAGTCCTTCTCATTTCTTCGTTAACCTTTTCTTTTGCAAATTCGGAAATACTGCCGTCATCCTTTAAACCTTCCAACAGATAAGAAGATCCTAAGTTTGATGTCATTATTATGACCGTATGTCTGAAATCTACCGTTCTTCCTTGATTATCTGTAAGTCTCCCGTCGTCGAGAACCTGAAGGAGTATATTAAAGACATCAGGATGAGCTTTTTCTATTTCATCAAAGAGTATCACCGAATATGGTTTTCTTCTTACCGCTTCCGTTAATTGCCCTCCTTCATCATATCCTACATATCCCGGGGGAGCACCGATAAGTCTTGATACAGAAAATTTTTCCATATATTCACTCATATCAATTCTTATCATATTTCTTTCATCATCAAAGAGTGCTTCGGTTAAAGCCTTAGCAAGTTCGGTCTTTCCTACTCCCGTAGGACCAAGAAATATAAAAGAACCTACAGGCCTGTTTAATGCCTTAAGTCCTGCCCTTGCTCTTAAGACTGCATTAGACACGTCTTCTACTGCTTCATCTTGACCTATTACTCTTTTATGAAGGATTTTATTTAAATTCAGCAATTTTTCCCTTTCACTTTGAACTAATTTGGTAATAGGTATTCCTGTCCATTTAGAAACAACTTCAGCGACTTCCTCTTCGGTAACCTCTTCTTTTAACATCCTTTCGCCGCCTTTATTGGCATTCTTGGCAACTTCCAATTCTTTTTCCAATGCAGGGAGCTTACCGTATTTAAGTTCTGAAAGCTTCCCCAAGTCGTATTTTCTTTGAGCTTCTTCAATCTCCCATTTTAACTTATCTATCTGTTCCTTTATTTCCTTTACTTTTCTTATATTCTTCTTTTCACTTTCCCATTGAGCTTTTTTTACATCATAATCGGATTTATATTCGGAAAGCTCTTTTTCTAACTTTTTCAGTCTTTTTAGAGAACTCTCGTCGGTTTCTTTTTTAAGAGCCTCTCTCTCAATTTCAAGCTGCATTATTTTCCTTCGAATTTCGTCTAATTCTACAGGCATACTGTCTATTTCCGTTCTGATCATGGCAGATGCTTCATCCATTAGGTCTATTGCTTTATCGGGAAGGAACCTATCACTTATATATTTGTCGGAAAGAGTAGCACAAGCAATAACTGCTCCATCGGAGATTCTGATACCGTGGTGAATCTCGTACTTTTCTTTAATTCCTCTCAAAATGGAGATGGTATCTTCTACTGATGGCTGCTCCACTAATACCTTCTGGAATCTCCTTTCCAAAGCCGCATCCTTTTCGATATATTTTCTGTATTCATCCAAAGTAGTGGCACCTATACAATGAAGCTCTCCTCTGGCAAGCATTGGTTTCAAAAGATTAGATGCATCCATTGAGCCTTCCGTTCTTCCTGCACCGACAATATTGTGAATTTCATCGATGAACATTATTATTTTCCCTTCGGATTTTTCTACTTCTTTAAGAACTGTTTTTAATCTTTCTTCGAATTCTCCTCTATACTTAGCCCCTGCAATTAATGCCCCCATGTCCAAAGCAAATATGGTCTTTTCTTTAAGGCCCTCCGGGACATCTCCGTTTACAATTCTTAAGGCAAGTCCTTCCACTATTGCGGTTTTTCCTACTCCCGGTTCTCCTATTAATACGGGATTATTTTTTGTTCTTCTGGAAAGTATTCTGATCACATTTCGGATTTCATCGTCTCTTCCTATGACAGGATCCAATTTTCCGCTTTTAGCTTCTTCTACCAAGTTTCTTCCGAATTTTTTTAACGGATTATAGGTATCTTCCGGATTATCGGAAGTAATGGTTTGATTTCCCCTTATTTTCTTTAATGCTTCTAAGAATCGTTCCAAATTTATATTATATTTTTTAAATATTTTTTCAGACGGAATATTTTTTTCTTTTAATAGTGCAATATAAAGATGCTCTACTCCTACGTATTCGTCTCCGAATTTTTTCAATTCATCTTCTGACTTTAACAGTATTTTTGAAAATGTTCTGGAAGGATATACGGCACTTGAACCGTCGCCGTACTGCTTAGGCAAATTTTTAACTTCTCTCTCTACATCAGCGGTTATAAGAGATGGTTTTTCTCCCATAAAAGACAGTACTTTCGGAATCAGACCTTCCTCTTGAGTCATAAGGGCCAAATGAAGATGCAGCTCTTCAATTTGAGGATTTTCATATTTTATTGTTAGTTCCTGTGCTCTCTGTATAGCTTCTTGGCTTTTTTGGGTAAATTTGTTTATATCCATATATATCACCTCTATGTTCTGGGATTATACCCGCAAATATTTTTTAACTCCTTATAAAGTTTTTCTTCCTCCTTAGAAAGAACATTAGGATTGACTATTAAAATTTCTATATATAAATCTCCTGTATTTCCTTTCATGTCCTTGTATCCTGCCTTTGGAATCCTTATCTTTTGTCCGCTATCTATTCCGCTTGGAACCTTGACCTTGACCTTTCCTGAAAGAGTTGGCACTAAAACCTCAACCCCTAGAGCAGCTTCCCAAGGAAGAAGTTTTATCTGAGTTTTTAAGTTTATTCCATCAAGGGAAAATTCAGGGTCATCAATTATGTTCACTTTTATATATAGGTCTCCTGGTATGCCTATTTTTTCTCCCCTCATTTTTATCTTCTTTCCTGGAAGAATTCCTTTTGGTATTTTCACCGAAATATTCCTTACTTCATTGCCTATTCCCAAGGAAACCTTCCTGTCAGCTCCATTTTGGGCTTCTCTGAGAGTAACATCTATTTGGCTTTCAAAATTTTGTCTTGGCTGCTCATAATTGAAACCTCTGCCACCACCTCTTCTTCCAAACAAGTCTCCTATGCCTGAACCTCCGCCTCCGAAAAACATATTGAAGAAATCACTAAAGCCACCAAAATTGCCATCACCAGTATAAGTATAAGTATGCCCATTCCCAAAATTGTCAAAACCAAATTGAGAAGGATCAAAGTCTTGCCCATTTGCAAAACCACTGCCGAAAGTATCGTATTTCTTCCTTTTTCCCTCATCCCCTAGCACTTCATATGCTTCATTTATATCCTTGAACTTTTCTTGAGCTTGATTGTTTCCGGGGTTTAAGTCTGGATGATATTTTTTGGCAAGTTTTCTATATGCTTTTTTTATCTCATCTTGTGATGCGTTCTTATCTACTCCTAATATATCGTAATAATCCTTGTATTTCATACCCAAATCCTCCTTTTACCTCTTTGGAGAAAACCAACGATTTAACTTTGACTTTCTTTGACCTTCAATTTCATTATAGTTCTATACTTAAAAAAAATCAATATAATTTTGAGTTGAATTTACAAGCTTTTTGCATTTGCTGAAGTAAAATTCATGCCAGCTCTACAAAAACTTATTATATTAATATTATGACATGTTTATTACAAAATTAGTCTTTATTTTATGATACAACTAGCTGTGGTAATTTTACTCTTAAAGTTCTCATTGTATTTATCCCCTATCGATATAGGATCATCTATATTTATAAGTTTAATACTATGATTAATGAATTTAAAATCTTGAAAAGGAGCCTTCTTTTGCCGCCTT
>ENA-UOOK01000514-UOOK01000514.1-fermentation-metagenome-genome-assembly--contig:-NODE-514-length-51320-cov-5.721506_pt1 | contig 51320 bp, 46 predicted proteins | sample MGYA00245777_ERZ724023 | MGnify/ENA primary metagenome ERZ724023 (study PRJEB28704, sample SAMN03018312) | fermentation metagenome | biome: anthropogenic terrestrial biome; feature: soil; material...
AATATCGACCACTCGAAAACCAAAGCAAAGTCACCTCAAACCAACGGTATTTGCGTGGCCGCCTCTGATTTCGGCCGTCCTTATCGTAAGGTCGATATTCTTGTCCCAGTAACTGCCGTCCTGGGTTTTCTCATAGTACATGGCCATATGATTCTTGATCAAATTATCATTCTTGGCCATCTCGTTGGTATACTTTTGCACTTCCTTTGTATGGGCACTGAAGCTAAATGGCATTTCGGGAGCTTTGTTTGACTGCCCATCAGGGGAAAAATTAAGCTTATCCTCATCTTCTTCTGTCCAGGGTTGCCATTGTCCTGTCCTTTTCAGGGTTTCTATCGTTCTGCTACGCATTTCAGCATAACTGAATTTCCAGATACTGTTGCCCATCAGTACAAAAAACGCTTCTTTGCTGTTCAGTTCCCCGGCGTCCACCTCGGAATCCGGCGCAAGCCAGTGGTAATTATAGCGGAACGGATAACGTGAAAACATCAGCGTTCCATCATTGTGCCGGGTGACATGATAAATCCGCTTGAAGTCTTTTTTCCGGATATATTCACTTAAAATATCGACATGGTTGATGCTGGCATAGGCGCAATGCAGATTGCCGCATTCCGGATGCCCCAGGATCATATGAGGGATTCCGCTTTCTTCCAGATAAGCGCAGAATTCACGGTTTGAGTTTGGAAGAATGCCGGAGATGACTCCGCCTAATAAGCCCTGGGTATAAAGTTTTTTCAGGCGCCTGATCTGTTGTTCTTCATCGATAAAAGGAATAAACAAGGCTTCCAGTTCATAATGGTTCAAACGGGAGGTCAGAGCCGGCAGCGTCATCGAGAAATAGCGAAGATAATCGTCATTCGGGATTTTTCCGCTGGGTTGGGTCAACATGATGCCGACGACCGGAACGCTCTTCTTTTCCACCATGGAACGCGCCAGAAGGTTCGGGCTGTAGCCGAGCCGGTTGGCGGCGTCGTGGATCATGCGGCGTGTTTTTTCGCTGATTTTGGGATGGTTGTTCAGGGCCCGGCTTACCGTCTGATAACTTTTCCCGACTTCTTTTGCCACGTCAATAATGGTTACACCCATATTTTATTCCGCAATGGGTTGAAGCGTTCGCATTATATAAATTATAACCTGGGAAGAAGCAAAAAATCAATAGAGGAATATGAAGAAAAACGAAAAAAGATTGAAACGTTCGCACTCCGGACGATTTTGCTCTGAATAGCAAACAGACCGTCCGGCAGTCTATCGCAATGAGCGGGTCAATCGCAGGGTGAAGCATAATATTCCACATTTGCGCGCGGGCAACGTTTCGCCGTTGGAGCGGAGCCGGCATATCGGTCACGGCCGGGCATGAGCCGGTGTGATACGAATGCTCGCGCATCCTGATTTTATGGTTGAAAACCTGCATGCGGCATTAATTGCTTTTATATTGATAAAAAAATATTAACTTCGCTTGCAATGTTCGGTTTCCGTTGTATTTTATAATGGATAAAAAATTATCCAATGAGGCAAAAGCACAATGGCGAATATAAAAGTACCGAAGGCCCCGACAATCCGGAGAATGCCGACTTATCTGCATAAGCTGATGGAGCTGCATGCGGAGGGGGCCCCGTCTGTTTCGACCACGGTCCTGGCCAATTACATGAATCTGGAATCAATCGTGGTGCGGAAAGACCTGGAAATCACCGGGATCAGCGGACAGCCCGGGGTTGGTTACAAAACCGATGAATTGATTGCGGCAATCCGGAATTTTCTGGGTTGGAACAATATTTTCGAAGCCTGCCTCGTTGGGGCGGGTTCTTTGGGCAGCGCGCTGCTGGGTTATGAGGGATTCGAAGAGTACGGCTTGCGGATATCGCTGGTCTTCGATGCGGACCCTTGTAAGATCGGCACCTCTGTTCATGGACGCAAGATTCAGGACATCAGCCGGATGTCCGAGTTGCTCAAGCCCGGAATGTTCCGGCTCGGCATGATCTGCGTGCCCACCGCCTACGCCCAGGAGACTGCGGATCAACTGGTGGCGAATGGAATTACGGCGATCTGGAATTTCGCCAATGTCAGTTTGCAGGTGCCGGACGGCGTCGCCGTCCAGCGCGAGGTCATTGCGGGTGGCTTTGCGTTGCTTTCGGTCAAAATCGCGCAGTTGGACGCCGTCAAAAACGGAGGCGAATGACATGCCGGTAAAAATCGTCATCTGTATGGGGAGTTCATGCTTCGCCCGAGGCAATGAACAGAACCTGAAGCTCATCGAACAGTTCATGAAAGACTACCGTCTGGATGCCGAAGTCGAGCTGTCCGGCAGTTGCTGTGAAGGCAATTGCTCCGACGGTCCGAACATCATCATCGACGGAAAACAATACCGCAGGATGGAGAGGGGTGCTTTGATCGATATATTGAATCATACATTTAATATCACATAAGGCTGACTTGGAAAACGGAGCGCAAGCATGAACCACAGTTATCCGATCTATACGGTCGACGCCGAATGCCAGGATTGTTTCAAGTGCGTACGGGGTTGTCCGGTCAAGGCGATCAAGGTCGAAGGCGGGCATGCCTCGGTAATGCCCGAGCTTTGCATTGCCTGCGGGCACTGTGTGGAAATCTGCCCGGCCCATGCCAAAAAAGTTCGCGAAGACATCGGGCGGGTCCGGCAGCTTCTGGATCAGAACAAACAGGTTTATGTGTCGCTGGCGCCGTCCTGGGTCAGTGAATTCAAAGGCATGCCGGCGGAGAAAATGATTGCCGCCCTGAAGAAACTCGGCTTTGCCGGAGTCAGCGAAACGGCGCTCGGCGCTCAGGTCGTATCGTATCAACTGGCTGAAAGCATGCGGGATATGCATGCCGGAGTGGTCATTTCCTCGGCTTGCCCGGTGATGGTGGATATGGTTCGGAAATACATCCCGGAATTCACCAGCGCGATTTCAACGGTGCTTTCTCCGGCGTTGACCCACGCCAAAATGCTGCGGGAAAAATTCGGGCAGGAGATCGGCGTGGTGTTCATCGGGCCCTGCATCGCCAAGAAAAACGAGTCGGACAAACACCCGGACCTGATCAATAACGCGATTCTCTTTTCCCGGCTCCACCAGTGGTTCAAGGAGGAAGGGGTTGACCCGTGGCGGATGACGCCGGGGCCGGAAGACCATTTTGTGCTTGACCTGGCGGAGGAGGGGGCCTTGTACCCGATCGAAGGCGGAATGAATGATACGATCCGTCGGCACGGGGGTGTAGACCATATTAATTATGCGTGTGTTTCCGGGGTTCAGGCATTGCGGCAGGCGCTGGAGGGATTGCGTCCGGAAGACGTGAAAGAGCCGGTTTTCATCGAAGCGCTGGCGTGTATCGGCGGCTGCGTGCATGGACCGGGAACGTCGCATGTTTCGCCGGGACTGCTGGAGCGGCTGCGGATTATTCATAATACGCATATGCGCGAAACGTTGCCGGAACGCGACGGCATCGATATCCGGGAAACTTACGAGAATGGTCCCGTCAAAGTGGACCCGGTCAGTTTGCAGGACATCAAACAGGCCTTGCGCAGCATCGGCAAAACCTCCCAGGAGGATGAATTGAACTGCGGCGGCTGCGGTTACGACACCTGTAATAATTTTGCCCGCGCCCTGCTGGCCGGCAAGGCCGAGCCGAATATGTGCGTTTCGTATCTGCGCAAGCTGGCGCAGAAGAAATCCAACGCCATCCTGCGTTGCGTTCCGGCGGCGGTGGTGATTGTGGACCGCAGTTTGAAGCTGGTCGAATGCAACCGGCGTTTCGCCGATCTTTGCGGCGAGGATGTGACCATGATGTTTGAGGCCAAGCCCGGCATGGGCGGCGCCGACCTGCGGCGTCTGGTGCCTTTTGCCGACCTGATAGAAGAAGTGCTGGTGAGCGGCGAGGAGCTGAAACGCGACATGATCCGGTTCGGCAAGCGGCTCTTGAGCATCAACGTGTTTAATATCGAACCGAAACAGGTGGTCGGGGCGATGCTGTTCGACGTGACCAGCACCGAGCTCCGGCGTGAACAAATCGCGGCCCAGGCCCGCGAAGTCATCCGGAAAAATCTGGCCACCGTACAGGATATCGCCTGCCGATTGGGCGAACACATGGCCGAAACGGAGATTCTGCTGCGTTCGATTGCCGAAGATTACGCGGCCAAGCCGTCGCGCCCGAACAATGGAAAGGGGGGCGGCGAATGATCAATCCTCCCGCGCTTTTCGTAGACCTGGGCTACAGTCAGAGATTCAAACACGGCGAAGACATTTGCGGCGACGCCTTCAAATACAAAAAGAGCAACGATGACGCGCGCCTGGTGGCGGTGCTTTCGGACGGGCTCGGCAGCGGCGTCAAAGCCAATATTCTGGCGTCGATGACGGCGACCATGGCTCTGAAGTTCGAGACCGAGAGCGAGGCCGATATTCTGCACACCGCGGAGATCATGATGGATGCGCTGCCAATCTGCCAGGTGCGCAAAATCAGTTACGCCACTTTTACCATCGTTAACGCCGGGCTGAACGGCAATATCCGGGTGATCGAAATGGGCAACCCGGAATTCATCATGCTGCGCCGGGGGGAAACGGTCGCCGTTCCGTCGCAGGAAATCGATTCTCCGAAATGGGAGAACCGGACGATGCGGGTTTATGATTTTTCCATCGAGGCCGACGACCGCCTGATCATCTATTCGGACGGCATTACCCAGGCGGGAATCGGGTCGAAAAACTATCCGCTCGGCTGGCGGGTTCAGGGCTGCGCCGGGTTTATCCGGCAGACGGTGGCGGAGCATCCCGGCATGTCGGCGCATGAACTGGCGGAGGAAATCCTCCGGGAAGCGCTGCGGAAAGAGCCGCGCCTGGTCGCCGGCGACGACATGACCTGTGCGGTGATTTATTTCCGTTCGCCCCGCAAAATGCTGCTGTTCACCGGCCCGCCGTTTGACCGCAAGCATGACGCCATGTGCGCCGAAACGCTGGCGAACTTCGAAGGGAACAAAGTGATTTGCGGCGGAACTTCGGCGGAAATTATCGCCCGCGAGCTGAAGCGTCCGCTGGTGATGGACCTGTCGCAGGCGCGCGGCGACATTCCGCCTATGTCGAAGATGGACGGAGTCGATCTGGTGACGGAGGGGATTTTTACCTTGACCCGTACCGCGCAGTATCTGGAAAATTACGATGGAGTGCATTACGACGATCCCGCCGGGAAACTGGTGGATATTCTGTTGAACAACGATATCATCGAAGTGCTGGTCGGCACCCGGATCAACGAGGCGCATCAGGACCCGAACCTGCCGCTGGACCTGGAACTGCGGCGCAATATCGTCAAACGCCTGGCGGGCGTGCTGGAAAAGAATTTCTTGAAAAAAGTCAATATACGCTATGTCTAAAAATGAGGAAAACATGCAAGAGACAATGGAAAAAACAAAAGCGATGGTACAGCACCTGGCTGCGGTAAACCGGATTCTGGAAAAAAACAATCATGACCCCGCCCGTTTGATTCCGATTCTGCAGCAGGTACAGGATGTTTACAAGTACCTGTCGAAAGACGTCATCAGTTACGTGGCCAATTCACTGGACGTGCCCGTGGCCAGAGTTTACGGTGTGGCTACTTTTTATGCTCATTTTTCCTTGAATCCGAAAGGCAAGCATATCTTCCGGCTTTGCGACGGCACCGCCTGCCATGTGAAGAAATCCCACGGCATCCTGCATGCCCTTTATGAAAAATTAAAACTTAATGACGATAAGCGCACGACCGATGACATGATGTTCACGGTGGAGCTGGTCAGTTGCCTGGGCGCCTGCGGACTCGCCCCGGTGGTGGTGGTGGACGAGGCGGTTTACGGGCAGGCGACCCCTGCGCAGGCCGTCAAGCTCGTTGACGACATCCTGGCTGCGGCGAACGTTGAAGAATAAGAAGGAGATATCAAGATGACTGCAAATACCCAATTCCGGACACTGGAAGATATTGTCAAACATTACGAGGCCGGGACGGCCGGGTTGAAACGCCGCATCATCATCTGTTGCGGCACCGGCTGTATCGCCAACGGCGCGCTGGCGGTGCACAAGGCGCTTCAGGAAGAATTGACCAAGGCCGGTGAGGAGATCGAAATCGAATTGCAGGCCGAAATCGGCCACGAACCGTTCAAAGGCACTTACATTTCCAAAAGCGGCTGTCAGGGATTCTGTCAGATGGGCCCCATGATCCGTATCGAGCCTTCCGGTATTTTCTATTGCCGGGTCAAGGCCGCGGATGTGGCGGAAATCGTCCAGAGCACCATCGTCAACGGCGAAATCATCGAACGTTTGCTGTACGTGGACCCCGCGACTCACAAGAGCTGCCGCCTTGAGCATGAAATTCCGTTCTATGCCCGCCAGCAGCGCATTGTCCAGAAGTTTTGTACGATCGAGCCGGAAAACATTGAAGAATACATTTTCAACCGGGGCTATTTCGGCGTCCGCAAGGCGATTCTGGACATGGCCCCCGAAGACGTCTGCAAAACCATGATCGACGCCGGTCTGCGCGGACGCGGCGGCGGCGGTTTCCCGACCGGACTGAAATGGAAATACACCCTCGCTTCCCAGAATGACAAAAAATACGTCATCTGCAACGGTGACGAGGGCGACCCCGGCGCGTTCATGGACCGTTCCGTGATGGAAGGCAACCCGCACGCGGTGCTGGAAGGCATGATGATCGCCGGCCGCGCCATCGGCGCCGACGAAGGCGTGGTGTATGTGCGCGCCGAATATCCGCTGGCCGTGAAGCGCATGCGCCGCGCGGTGGCGGACGCCGAGCGTTACGGATTGCTGGGCGATAAACTGTTCGGTTCCGATTTCAGCTTCCGTATCCGCATCATGGAAGGCGCGGGCGCGTTCGTCTGCGGCGAAGAAACCGCCCTGATCGCTTCCGTCGAAGGCAAGCGCGGCATGCCGATGCCGAAGCCGCCGTTCCCGGCCCAGTCCGGGTTGTGGGGCAAACCCACTGTGATCAACAACGTGGAAACCCTGGCTTCGGTCCCCTATATCATGCGTGAAGGCGCGGCGGCCTACCGTCAGGTCGGCACGGAAAAATCCCCCGGCACCAAGACGTTTGCCCTGACCGGGCACGTGGCCAATACCGGGCTGATCGAAGTCCCGTTCGGCAGCACGCTCCGGGAAATCGTTTACAACATCGGCGGCGGCGTGACCAACGACGCGGGCGAAGTGACTGGCGAAGACTTCAAATCCGTTCAGATCGGCGGCCCCTCGGGCGGCTGTCTGACGCCTGCAATGCTGGATATGCCGCTGGACTTCGACTCGCTGAAAAGCGCCGGGGCCATGGTCGGCTCGGGCGGTCTGGTGGTGATGAACAACCAGACCTGTATGGTCAGCGTGGCGCGCTTTTTCATGCAGTTCACGCAGAACGAATCCTGCGGCAAATGCGTCCCGTGCCGCGAAGGCACCAAGCAGATGCTGGCGATGCTCGACGACATTCAGGAAGGCCGTGCCACCGCCGAAACGCTGGACCTGCTCGAAAGAACGGCCAGGGCCGTCCAGCTCGGTTCGCTGTGCGGACTCGGCAAGACGGCGCCGAACCCGGTGCTCTCGACCCTGCGTTATTTCCGCGAAGAATATGAAATGCACGTGTTCAAAAAGATTTGCCCGACCGGCGAATGCAAAGCGCTGCTCAAGCCCGAAATCAACAGCAAGTGCAAAGGCTGTACCGCCTGCGCCCGCAAATGCCCCGTCAACGCGATTACCGGCAAAGTCAAGGAAGTGCATGTGATCGATGTTGATAAATGCATCAAGTGCGGCGTCTGCAAGACGGTCTGCAAATTCGACGCCGTGGTCGGACTTTAATTGAATAATAAGGAGATTATCACATATGAGCGAAGTTAAAAAGATAACGGTAAACGGCAGAGAGGTCAGCTTTACCGACGAGCGCAATCTGCTTGAGGTGATCCGCAAGGGCGGGATCGAGATCCCCACATTCTGCTACCATTCGGAACTGAGCATTTACGGCGCCTGCCGCCTCTGCCTGGTCCAGGTGGAGGGCAAGGGGATCATGGCGACCTGTTCGACCAGGCCCGAATCCGGGATGGTGATCCAGACCGACACCCGCGAAATCCGCGAAATGCGCAAAATCAGCGTGGAATTGCTGCTGGCCAACCATAACCGCGAGTGCCCCACCTGCGTCCGCAGTTCCAACTGCGCGTTGCAGGACATCGCCCGCCGCCTCGGCGTGGAAACCATCCGCTTCAAGCAGATGGAAAAGATGGTGGATATCGACCATTCTTCGCCGTCGCTGGACCGCGACCCGAACAAATGCGTGCTCTGCGGCGACTGCGTGCGCGTCTGCAGTGAAATTCAGGGAATCGGCGCGATCGACTTCGCCGGGCGCGGCGCCAATGCCAAGGTGGCCCCGGCTTTCGACCAGAACCTGGCCGATGTGGAATGCGTGAACTGCGGCCAGTGCGCGGCGGTTTGCCCGACCGGCGCCATTACGCCGCGTCAGGATCGTGCCCGTGCCTGGGAAGCGCTGTACGACCCCCGCAAGACGGTGGTGGTTCAGGTGGCTCCGGCGGTCCGGGTGGCGCTGGGCGAATATTTCGGTTATGATCCGGGCGTCAACGTCGCGGGCAAGCTGGTCACCGCGCTGAAGACGATGGGGTTCAAATATGTTTATGATACCAGCTTTGCGGCTGACATGACGATTTTCGAAGAAGCGACCGAGTTCATCGACCGCTTCAGCAACGGCGGCGTGCTGCCGATGTTCACCAGTTGCTGCCCGGCGTGGATCAAATACGCGGAAATCTATTATCCGGAAATGATCCCGAATCTGTCCAGTTGCCGTTCGCCTCAGGCGATGTTCGGTTCGGTGGCCAAGAAGATTCTGCCGGAAGCCCTGGGCTGCAAGCGTGAAGACCTGGTCGTGGTTTCCATCATGCCCTGTACGGCCAAGAAATACGAGGCCCAGCTCTCCAAGTTCTCGACCAACGGCCAGCCCGATGTGGATATTGTGCTGACGACCGTTGAAGTCGGGCGCATGATCAATTCGCTGGGAATTCACCTGAGCGAACTGGAACCGGAAGCCTTCGATATGCCGATGGGATTTGCCACCGGCGCCGGGGTGATCTTCGGCGCGTCCGGCGGCGTGATGGAAGCCGCCCTGCGTTACGCGGTGGAGAAAATCGAAAATAAAGAACTCGAAAATGTCGATTTCAAAGCGGTCCGCGGCATGGATTGCCTGAAAGAAGCGGTATTGAATGTCGCCGGGCAGGAAGTCCGGATCGCGGTGGTTCACGGGCTGGCTAACGCCAAGAAACTGATCCAGGATATCCGCGACGGCAAATCCAATTATCATTTCGTCGAAGTGATGGCTTGCCCGGGCGGGTGTATTTCCGGTGCCGGACAGCCGATCCCGGTGGAAAAGGACGTGCGCAAACTCCGCGCGCAGGGGCTTTACAACAGCGACAAGGGGCAGCAGCTCCAGAAATCGCAGGACAACCATCTGGTGACGAAGTGTTACGAACAGCACCTGGGCGGGACTCCGGGTTCGCACGAGGCGCACCACCGTTTGCATACCGCATACCAGAACCGCAGTCAATTGTTTGACGCCAAGATTCCGGTCATGCGCGGTACTGCCGCGAAGCGGCTTCCGATTACCGTGACGATTTGCGCCAATCAGGAAAACTGCCCCGGCCAGTTGCTGCTGGGAATGATCAGCAAATATGTCAAGGACAAGAACTATACGGACTTGATCGATCTGGACGCGGCGTTTTCCTCGCGTTCCGAAATGGACGGAACCGTCTGCGTGTCGATCGGCGACCGGATTGTCGAACGGGCGGATTTCACGAACGCGGTGAATACGGAAGAACAGCTCCGTAACCAGAAGTCGTTCGAAAGCGTGAAAGGCTCCATCGACAAGGGGATTCAGTCCCTGAAATAATCACGGAGGGGAAATGCCCGACCGTCCGTTTATGGAAAAACTGGACCGGGAACTCCGGCGGTGCGCCGCGGTTTTAAGCATGACCGCCTGGGCCGCTGCCGGAGGAGCCCTGTTGTTGCTGCGGCGACCAGACATCTTTTACAGCAGCTTGTTGTTTGTGAATAAAAAACGCGCCGCACCGGGCAGAACCCGGGTGCGGCGCGAATGTTTCAGGCTTAGCGGAACTGGTTGATCAGGTCACGGAGTTCGAGGGTCGCCTTGCGGGCGCCTTCGGCGAACTTTTCCGTTTTGTCGGCATAGATGATGCCGCGGGACGAGTTGATCATCAGGCCGGTTCCGGCCTTTGTCGAACCGCATTCGACGACTTTGCGTACATCGCCGCCCTGCGCGCCGACGCCGGGGACCAGAAACGGCATATCCGGGCAGATGGCGCGGATTTTGCTTAATTCTTCCGGGAACGTCGCACCGATGACCAGCGCGGCGTTCCGGTTGTAGTTCCATTTGTCGCGGGCCAGAACAGCCACGTGTTCATAGATGGTTTTGCCGTTGCTGACGAGCTCCTGAAGTTCGCAGGAACTGGGGTTGGAGGTGCGGCAGAGGATGATGACGCCGCGGTCCGCGTGGTCGAGAAACGGTTTCAGGTTATCGGTCCCCATGTAGGGGTTCACGGTCAGGGCGTCGGCGTTGTAGCGCTCGAACGCTTCCCTGGCGTACATCTCGGCGGTGGAGCCGATGTCACCGCGCTTGACGTCGAGAATGACCGGAACCTCCGGATAGGTGGCGCGGATATAGTCAATGGTCATCTTCAACTGGTCGTCGGCGGAAAACGCCGCGTAATAGGCGGCCTGCGGCTTGTAGCAGCACACCAGGTCGTGGGTGGCGTCGATGATGCCTTTGTTGAACTGGAAGATGGCGTCCGGCTTGCCGGTCAGGCAGGCGGGCAGTTTATGGAGATCGGGGTCGAGGCCGACACAGACCAGGGAGTTGTTTTTTTGCCAGATGCGGTCGAGTTTCTGCATGAAAGTCATAGCTGTTTTCCTTTGATGACGGTGGAATGGAATCCGTAGCGGTGCGATTTGCGCAGGATGGAAATGGCTTCTTCGGCGGTATCGACCACGGAGTAAAGTTCAAGGTCGGAGGCGCTGATCATGCCTTCCGGGAGCATGGTTTCGGTGATGAATTCGATGAATTTTTTCCAGAACCTGGTGCCGACGAGGATGACCGGGATTTCGTTGACTTTGCCGGTCTGGATCATGGTCAGGGCTTCGTTGAGTTCGTCGAGCGTGCCGAAGCCGCCGGGATAGATGATGATCCCCAGCGAGTATTTCAGGAAGCATACTTTGCGGACGAAGAAATAACGGAAAAAGAGGCTCGTGGTCTGGTAGGGGTTGGGTTTCTGTTCGTGCGGAAGCTCGATGTTCAACCCGACCGAAACGCCGCCCGCTTCGAATGCCCCTTTGTTGGCCGCTCCCATGATGCCGGCGCCGCCGCCGGTCAGGACGCCGTAATGGTTCTCGACCAGCAAACGCCCCAGTTTTTCCGCTTCCAGAAATTCCACGGATTCCGGATTGGTGCGCGCTGAGCCGAATACGGAGATCAACGGCCCCTGGGAAGCCATGGTTTCAAACGAATCGACGAATTCCGCCATGATGCGGAAGATCCGCCAGGCGTCGTTGTCATAAGCGGCGAGACTGCCGGCGGTGTCTTTGTCCAGATACGGATTCTTCAGAAATGAGGATATAGTCATGTCATCCATTCCTTTTTTTTAGTTGTTTGTTATAACATCAACATAATCCCGCTTAATCTTGTCGTCAAGTTTTTTTCTCAAGGACTGGTAAAAATATTTTGAGAATGTATATTAGACGGTCAGCAAGTACAGTTTTTTTATTTTTCACTGTAATTCAGGATGGAAGCATGAAGGATATACAATTTACATTTGATACGGACCGACAGAAGCAGAGAGTAAATCCCTGGAAGAACCGCCTGATTATCCTGGTTGTGGCGTTGCTGGTCATCGGAACGGCGCTGTTTTTCCTGATCGGTGGAAGCGATGAGGCGGTTCCGGCAGACACGCCGCAGCCGATCGCGGAGGTCGGGCTGCCCCCCGTCGAACAGCCGCAGGACCGGATCGAAACACCGGTGCCGTCGGCCGCGCCGGTTTCCCGCGTTCCGTTCGCAAATGAAAAAGTGGAAGGTCCCGCCATCGCGCCCGAAGCCGTCGCCGAAGCCGATAGAATGATCGGCAATGAACCGCTGGATATGGTGGAGATCGGCGGGCGCAAGCTCAGTGAAATCACCGGCGAAGCCAATGAACTGATCAAGAAACGTGAATATGTGCAGGCCCGCAAAATGCTGGAGCCGCTGTTGAAATCCGACCGGCTCCGGCAGTACAGCAGCCCGTGGCTTGCGGTTGCCGAAACGCTCGGCGCGGCCAATATCGGGCTTTTCTTCAGCGACATTCCGTTCGCGCCGCACAAGGTGAATCATACGGTGAAGCGCGGCGACACGCTTGACCGGATTGCCAACCAGTACAAAACCACCATTGAGGGCGTTCAGAAAAGCAACGGCATTCCTGAAAACAGCTCGATGATCCGCGTCGGCGACAACCTCCGGGTTTACAGCGGCGACTGGCGGATTGTGGTGTCGCGTACCAATCACCTGCTGATGCTTTATGACGGCGACGCTCTTTTCAAGGTCTACCGGATCGGGATCGGCAAACAGGAGCGGACGCCGAACGGCACATTTGTGATTTCGTCCAAGGTCAAAGAACCTGAATGGTACGCGCCGGACGGCCGGGTGATTCCGTTCGGCGACGGCGACAATCTGCTGGGCACGCGCTGGCTGGCCCTGCAGCATACCACGGAATCCGGCCCGAGTTTCAAAGGGCTGGGCATCCACGGCACCTGGAAACCGGAAACCATCGGCACCAACAGCAGCAACGGCTGCGTCCGCATGCGCAATGCCGAAGTCGAGGAATTATACGCGATTGTACCCCGGTTGACTCCGGTTGAAATTACCGATTAATGAAGGAAATAGCTTATGGCGGATACGATTTTAAATTTTGAGAAGCCGATTGCGGAATTGGAAAAAAAGATTCAGGAGCTGGAAGAATACAGCAAATCCAATAATATCGACGTCAATGACGAGATCGATTTGCTCACCAAAAAGCTCCAGGATACCATGCGCGGGACCTATGAAGCCCTGTCCCCGTGGGAACGGGTGCAGTTGGCGCGCCACCCGAAGCGCCCCTACAGCATGGACTACATCCAGGCCATATTCGAAGATTTCATTGAACTGCATGGCGACCGGCGTTTCCGGGACGATGCGGCGATCGTGGGCGGCTTTGCCCGTTTTGACGGCTTGGCGGTGATGGTCATCGGTACCCAGAAAGGGCGCGAGATGAAGGAAAACGTCTTTCGCAACTTCGGCTGGCCCAGTCCCGAAGGATATCGCAAGGCCCTGCGGCTGATGAAAATAGCCGATAAGGCGCGGGTTCCGATCATTACGTTTGTCGATACGCCGGGAGCTTATCCGGGGGTTGCGTCGGAAGAACGTCATATCGCGGAAGCCATCGCGGTCAACATGCGCGACATGTTTGCGCTGGAAGTACCCGTCATTTCCGTGGTCATCGGCGAGGGCGGCAGCGGCGGCGCCATCGGCATCGGCGTCGGCAACCGCGTGCTGATCATGGAAAACGCTTATTATTCCGTGATCACGCCGGAAGGCTGTGCCGCCATTCTCTGGAAAAACCGTTCCTATGCCGAACAGGCGGCGCAGGCGCTCTGCCTGACTGCGGTGGACCTGGTACGGTTGAAAATCGCCGACGAAGTGATTCCGGAGCCGCTCGGCGGCGCCCATAAGGATCATGCGGAAGCGGCGGCGGCGGTCAAAAAAGTGTTGCAGGCTCACCTGAACGAGTTGAGCGGCCTGAGCGTATCCGAACTGCTGGATCAGCGTTATCAGAAGTTCCGGCAGATTGCGGAATTCACCGAGAAAGAAGAAGAGCCGGGGGATGATGAATAATGTTCTGATCCGTCCGGCCGTGCCGGATGACGCCCCTGCCATAAAAAGAATCCTGGACCTTTATGTGGAAGAACGGATTGTGTTGCCGCGAAGCGAAGACGATATCCGTTTTTACAGCAGGAACTTTGTCGTCGCCGAGGTTGACGGTGTTTGCCGGGGATGTTGTGCCGCGCGGGATTTCGGGGGAAACCTTCTGGAAATACGTTCGCTGGCGGTGGAGCGGGGATTGATCGGGCGCGGGCTCGGGCGGCTGATGGTGGAATTCATCATCGAACGCCTGAAGGAAGAGCGTTCGCAGTTCCGGTTGTTCGCATTGACCCTGCGCGCGGATTTTTTCCAGAAGCTCGGTTTTGAAATCGTTGAAAAAGAACTGTTTCCCGAGAAAATCTGGAGCGATTGCGACAAGTGCCCCAAGAAAGATTGCTGCGATGAAATCGCGGTATTGATCTCGCATGGCTTCTGAACGGATCATCCGCAGTATCGCCGGGCCCGGCGATGACGGCGCCCGGCTTGATCTATGGCTTGCCGGACGCTTCCCCTACCTCTCCCGCGCCCGCTGGCAGGAGGAAATCCGTGAAGAACGAATTCTGCTCAACGGCGCGAAAACCCGTTGTTCCAGAGTATTGAGGGCAGGAGATACCGTGGCGTTTCAACCGTCCGGCGAGGAACCGCCGGTGGTTTTTGATTATCGGATTATCCACGAAGACGCGGAACTGCTGGTGGTGGACAAAGGGGGCGGACTGCCCTGTCATCCGGCCGGTGCTTTTTTCAAAAATACCCTCTGGTATGATCTGTCGCAGACATACGGGCAGGTTTCCGTGATCAACCGGCTGGACCGGGAGACCTCCGGCCTGCTGATTGTCGCGCGGAACAGTTCGGCGGCGGCGGCGCTGTCGGCTCAACTGCAGGACGGCGGCATGGAGAAAACCTATCATGCGCTGGTTTACGGCGAAATGAACTCACCGATGGTGGCGGAGGGATATTTAAGCGGCGATCCGTCCGCGGCGGTCCGCAAGAAGCGTGTTTTCAGCCGAAAAAAAGGCGATGGGGAGGCGGAATACGCATTCACGGAATTCATCCCGGTCCGCCAGGCGGACGGCATGACGCTGGTGCTGGCGAAACCGCGCACCGGCAGACTTCACCAGATCCGGGCTACGCTCTGTTCGCTCGGTTATCCGATGGTCGGCGATAAGATTTACGGCCCGGATGAGACCTGTTACCTGCGGTTTCTGGATGATGCTTTGACCGATGAGGACCGGGCGGTGTTGCGGATGCCGCGACAGGCCTTGCACGCTTCGGGATTGGTTTTCAATCATCCGTCCAGCGGGGCGAAGATGGTTTTCGAATCGCCGCTGCCGGACGATTTCATCGTTATTTAAGCGTTTTCAGCGCCAGATTCACCATCATGAGAATGCCGTTGCGGATGGCGTCGTCGTTGAAATTAAACCGGGGGCTGTGAATCGACACGCTGTCCGTGCCATTGCCGAGCCGGAAAAACGCTCCGGGGGCTTTCTGCAGGAAAAAACAGAAATCTTCGCCGCCCATGGAGGGTACGGGCAGTTCTTCGTAAGCATATTCGCCAAGGCATTCCAGCGCGGTTTCGCGGACCATATCCACGTATTCCGGGGTGTTGAGCAGGATGTCGTAGGGCTGGTTGAGCTCGACTTCACAGGTGGCGCCGAACGTCCGGCAGGTTCCTTCGGCATACTCCTTCAGCAGTCGCCGGGTGGTTGCCCCGATGTCGGCATCCAGAAAACGGTAGGTGCCTTCAAGGACGGCGGTTTCCGGGATGACGTTGCTGTTCTGTCCGGAGGAAAAACGGCATACGGAAACGACTGCCGGCTGCAGCGGATCGATGTTCCGCGCCACAATCGCCTGCAAACCGGCCACCAGATGGCTTCCGACTAAAATCGGATCGATCGAATTCTGAGGTGCGCTGCCGTGAGCGCCGCGCCCTGTAATCGTAAATTTGAAAAAACCGGTGGCGGCCATGGCCGGGCCGGGCCTCGACAGGATTTTACCGCATTCGGCTCCGGCCCAGGCGTGAAGGGCAAATACCGCCTTCGGGAGCGGATTGTCCAGCGCTCCGGCCTTGACCAGTTCATGCCCCATGGCGGCCACTTCTTCGCCCGGCTGAAAGACAAAACGCACCGAACCGTTGAAGTGCCCGCGCAATTTGTCCAGCACCAGAGCCGCGCCGGTCAGGACCGCGGTATGGCCGTCGTGCCCGCAGGCGTGCATTTTGCCGGGATGGCGGGAGGCGTAGTCGATGCCGGTCAATTCGTCGAGGGGGAGGGCGTCCATGTCGGCGCGCAGGGTGACGTTCGGGCCGGGCGTGGAGCCGTGGAGCAGCCCGACGACGTCGGTTTGCAGATACGGAGGCAGAAATTCAATCGCTGTCGGCGCGAGCACCTCACGGACCAGGCGGGCCGTGTTCACTTCATCGCCGGCGAGTTCCGGGTGGCGGTGGATTTCGCGCCGCAGGGCGGTGATTTCCGGGATAACGGCGTCAACCAGTTGTTCGATCTTCTTTCTCATGCTTTCTTCTCGCCGAAAACGAAATTGCCGTTGACCACGGTGCCGATGGCGCGTCCCTTGAATTTCATGCCGTTGAACGGCGTATTGCGGGATTTGGAATACGATTGGCTGACGTCGTAAACGAATTCCAGATCGGGGTCGATGATGGTGATGTCGGCATGAGCGCCGTTTTTGAGCGTTCCGACTTCAAGGCCGAGGAGCTCCGCCGGGCCGGTCGTGAATTTGGCGACCAGTTCGGACAGAGTGAGGATGCCGGTATGGTAAAGCTCGGTCAGGCAGACCGGGATGGCGGTTTCCAGGCCGATGATGCCGAACGGGGCAATATCGAATTCCGTTTCTTTCTGCGTGTAGGTGTGGGGCGCGTGGTCGGTGGCGATGATGGTGATGGTGCCGTCGCGCAAGCCTTCGATCACGCCCTGGCGGTCGTCTTCGGTACGCAGGGGCGGGTTCATCTTATAATTAGTGTCGAACCGCTTGATGCATTCGTCGGTCAGGGAGATGTGGTGCGGCGTGGCTTCGGCGGTGACCTGAATGCCGCGGGCGCGGGCGCGGCGGATCATGTCGACGCTCTCGCGGGTGCTGATGTGCTGGATGTGGATTTTCCAGTCGATGGTATTGGCCAGGATGATGTTCCGCTGGACGATGATTTCCTCGGCGGCGCCGGGAATGCCCTGCATGCCGAGGAGCACCGACCATTTGCCTTCGTGCATGACGCCGTCGCCTTTCAGCGATTCATCCTCGCAATGGTCCATGATCGGGAGCCCGAACGATTTGGCGTAGGCGACCACGTGGCGCATCAGGTTATGGTCCTGAATACAGCGGCCGTCGTCGGAAAGCGCCACCACTCCGGCATTTTTCAGGCTGCCGATGGGGGCCATTTCCTTGCCTTCCATGTTCTTGCTGAGGCAGCCGCAGGTATAGACGCGAACCCGCGCATGGCGCTGGCTGTCGCGTTTGATCAGTTCAATGGTTCCCGCGCTGTCGCAGCAGGGGTGCGTGTTCGGCATGGCGACCACGCCGGTAAACCCGCCCGCCGCCGCCGCCCTGGTGCCGGTGGCGATGGTTTCGGCGCCAGTGTTGCCGGGCTGGCGCAGGTGGACGTGAACGTCGATGAAGCCGGGGGCGACGACTTTGCCGGCAAGATCGATGATTTCGGGATTGGTGATTTCGGCGGGATCGACGATGATGCCGTTGGCTACGCCGATGTCCATGATCCGGTCAATTCCCTGTGACGGGTCCACTACCCGGGCGCCGCTTAAAATATAGTGACTTTTCGTATTCATATTACAAAACTCCTGCGGTGAGGAACAGGACGGCCATGCGTACCGCCATTCCGTTGCTGACTTGTTCGAGGATGACCGAACGTTCGCCGTCGGCGATGTCCGAGGATAGTTCGACGTCGCGGTTGATCGGCCCCGGGTGCATGACGAGCGCATGGGGCTTGAGCCATTTCAACGAATCGTTGTTCAGTCCGAAGAACTGGTTGTATTCGGTGGTGCTCGGGAAAAATCCGCAGTGCTGGCGTTCGTGCTGGATGCGGAGGAGGTTGACCACGTCGGCTCCGACCAGGGCTTCCCGCAGGTTGTGGCAGACCCGGACGCCGACTTCTTCGAATTCGCGGGGGCACAGGGTGGCGGGCCCGGCGAAGGTGACGTTGGCGCCGAGTTTCAGCAGTCCCCACATATTGCTGCGGGCGACCCGGCTGTGGAGGATGTCGCCGATGATCGATACATTCAGCCCCTTGAGGCTGCCGAATTTTTCGCGGATCGTGAAAATATCCAGCAGGCCCTGGGTCGGGTGGCCGTGGGCGCCGTCGCCGGCGTTGACCACGCCGCATTTGGTATGGCGCGCGATGAACTCGTGGGCGCCGGGGGCGGAGTGCCGCATGACGATGATGTCGGCCTGGAGCGCCTCGATGTTTTTGATGGTGTCGAGAAGGGTTTCGCCTTTGGTGAGGCTGCTGGAACTGCCTGCCATGTTGATGATGTCGGCGCTCAGGCGCTGCTCGGCGAGTTCGAAGGATATCCGGGTACGGGTGCTTGGTTCAACGAAGAAGTTGACCACGGTTTTGCCGCGCAGCGCCGGAACTTTCTTGACATTGCGCTGGCAGACTTTTTTGAATTCTTCGGCGGTATCAAGGATCAACTCGATCTCTGCTGCCGTCAGGTCGTAAATTTCGAGTAAATCTTTTCTAGTCCAGGTTATGTTCATTCTTTATAATCTCCACCTTTGTCCCAGTGCTTTTCAAAAATGCCGTCCGTGCCGTTGCTTTCTTCGAATTCCACGACGATTTTCCGGTTGTGCGCGGCTTTGTAATGCAGTCCGGCGTAGTCCGCGCGGATCGGATATTCATTGCATACGCGGTCCAGCAGCGTGGCCAGACGGATGATCCGGGGGCGGCCGTAGTCGGTCAGGGCGTCGAGCGCGGCGCGGATGGTACGGCCCGAGGCCAGTACGTCGTCGGCGATGATCACGTTGCAGTCATCGACGTCGAACGGAATAATGGTTTCATAGATGACCGGAAGGGTCTTGCGCAGGCCGAAGTCGTCCCGGTACATCGAAATGTCAAGGATGCCTTCGAGCGGGCTGCTGCCTGTTTTGCGTTTGATCGCGGCGCTGAGCCGCTGGGCGAACGGTACCCCCTGGCGTTGGATACCGAGGAGCGCGATGGGATTGCTGTTTGTTGAAGTGACTTTGAATTCCGCGATGATTTCATCGGCAATCCGGTCAATGGCTTCATCCATCTGCGCCTTGTTGAAAATCAATTTCTTTTGCGGCATGTTCCATCTCTTGTTGTTTTAGATAAAAATGTACCGCCAAACGAATAAAATTCAATGATTTTTCCGCAAATTGTTCGACTTTATTTCATGCTCGCGGCGGCTGGTCCCGAAAATCCCCGGATTCGTTAATTCCGGGGCTTGCAAAAAAGGCCGGAAGTGATACAATATCTCATCAATGGTCACTTCTTACAACCATGCGGGGAAATGAATTTATGAGAAATCCGGATTGCCTGATGGACGCGGGGCGGAAATGCGGCCTCTCCGCCGGACAGCTCGAGACACTGGCGCCGCTGGGCAGGCGGGTCGCGGGCGAATCATTTTTTGCCGAACACCTCCGAATGCTGAAAGACGGAACACTGACGGAGGCGGAGGCGGCGTCGCGTTTCAGCGAAACCCGGCTGCAGCGGCAGTATTATTTGTTGTTGATTCTCGGGCTTTATCCTTCCATGAAGGAAGTCTACCGGGAACGCGGCTGGCCGGATGGCATGTTCCGCGAGATATCCGGGGACGTCGCGATCTGGACCGGGCATCATGAGGAAAATTTCGGGTATCCCGGCCTGGAATGGCGCATAACCGGCTGGCTGAGGGGCGTGGCGATGGGAAACGTCATTCAATTCGGACGCCTCCAGTGCAACCTTGAACATTCGTTCGATGGTGATTTTTCCGTATTCAGAAACAACCGCTCCGGTGAACTGCGCAACAGCCTGGAATACCCCGGCGCGGAGTGGACCTGCGTGCTGGCCCCCGGCGATCCGACCGTCAATCTGCATATTCCGGCATCCGGGGCCCTCGGCATCGGCGACTGTCTGGAATCGTTGAACCGCATGGACCGGTTTTTCACGGAGCGGAATTATCGGTACCGGGCATTTGTCTGTTCCTCGTGGTTTCTTGACGAACAGTTGCAGCGGATTTTGAAGCCGGAATCCAATATCGTGAAATTTCAACGGTTGGGGCATCTTTTCTGCAGCGGCAAGCCGAGCGACGCGGTCTGGCGGGTGTTCGGGGAGAAGGGGCTGGCGGAAGGCGTCGGGGCTGTTGAACCCAAAAATGATTTACAGCGGCGTATCGCCAATTTCCTTAACAATGGCGGCACGCTGTATTTCGGCGGGCTGTATATTCTGCGGGATGAACTTGCGGCCTTGAACGACAGGTGCCGTTCTTAAACTGAAATTCAGCCTTGAATGGACATGCAGGAGCCGTCATGAACATGGAATCGCTTCCCCGCGGCAGCCATCCTGCCGCGTTGCCTTTTCCGCATTTTCCGACCCGCCAGCAGGCATTGATCTGGCGCAACTGGGAGATGGTTTCTCCGTCGCGCCTGGCCGCGGTATTGCATACCGACGAGCAAACCGTGCTGGCCGCCGCCGCCGATATGGGGCTGGCCGTGCCGCCGCGGGTTTACCCCGACTGGCAGGCGCAGGGCTACCAGACCCTGATCCGCAACAACTGGCATCTGCTGGATTACCCGCAGTTGCTGGAGTTGATCGGGCGCCCGGCGGCGGAACTGGAGCGCATTCTCCGGGAAGAAGATTTTTTCTGGACCAAAGCAGGCAAACTGAAGCCGGACTGCGGCCCGCTTTCATTCCATCCGTTGACTCCGGAGGAGGAGCGGCAAACCCTTGAACTGAAAGAAACGCTGCGGCGTTATTTTCCCGCCCCGGCATCGCTGGAATACCAAGTGCCGCCGTTCGCGTTCGACCGCGCCCCGCGGGCCCGGCCGGCGGCTGCTTCGGGCGAAGCGCCGTTTGAATTCAACTTCATCCATCCGTTTTCGGTTCCGGCGGGCGATATCTTCCTGAATCCCGGCCCCGATCCGCTGCCGGACCGGATGCTGGCGGAGTATGCGGCCTGCGGCGTCAAAGGGCTCTGGCTTCACGCCATCATGCACCAATTGCATCCGATTCCGGGCGCGGAGGAGTTTTCCGCAGGTGCGGAAACCTGCCTGAAGAACCTGGCGGAACTGGTGGCGAAATGCGCCCGCTATGGATTGGGGCTTTATTTTTACCTGAACGAACCGCGCGGCATGCCGGATGCGTTTTACGAGCGTTTCCCGGAGTGGCGGGGAGCGCGGGCGGACGGCGCCATTGCCTCCGCCAACTGCACGTCGCGGACCCGTGAACCCTTGAACTGGCTGGAAGACGCCTGCCGCCATGTCTTTGCGGAAGTTCCGGGGCTGGCGGGCGCCTTGATGATCACCATGTCGGAAAACGCCACCCACTGTCACGCCCGCTGGGCCGGGGATTGCTGTCCGGACTGCCGCAACCGCCCGGTGCCGGAAATCGTGGCGGAGGTGGTCGGTTCGATTGAACGCGGCATTCACGCCGCCGCGCCCGCCGCCAGGGTTATCGTATACGATTGGGCGTGGTCGCCCGTCGGCGGCACGAATGATCTGGAATTCGAATATGCCGTGCTGGAAAAACTGCCGCGCGGCATCTATCTGCTTTGCGTCAGTGAATGGGGGTGCCGGACCGACAGCGGCGGCATTCAGGGCAGCGTGATCGATTATTCCATCTCGCAGATCGGGCCGAGCGAAAAATCGGTCGCCGTCTGGCAGCGGGCGCGGGAGTTGGGGATGAAAACCGCCGCCAAGGTCCAGTTGAATAATTCATGGGAACTGTCTGCCGTTCCATATATCCCGGTGCCGGGGCTGGTTTGCAGGCATCTTGACAATCTGGAGAAAAACGGAGTGGATGCATTGATGCTGAGCTGGAGCCTTGGCGGTTATCCGGGGGGGAATCTGGTGTTCCTGACGCGATCCCCGGCCGAAGCGGCGGCGGGATTCGGTCCTCAGGCCGCTCCGGTCGTCGAGGCCGCGTGGCGGAAGTTCGGCGAAGCGTTTTTGAATTTTCCTTTTCATGTGGGGGTGATTTATCTCGGGCCGATGAATTTCGGGCCGATGAATCTTTTCCGCCTTGAACCGACCGGGTATCAGTCCAGCATGATCGGGTTTCCTTATGACGATTTGACGGGTTGGCGGGCGATTTACCCGGAAGATGTTTTTGAAGAACAGTTCCGGCTGCTTGCCGATGGCTGGCGGGAGGGCGTGGCGCTCTTGAAACCGGCGGTTAAGTCGGTGCCGCCGGAGTGTTCCGGCGATTTCGCCGATCTGGAAAACGTGGCGGTCGCGGCGGAATGCCATTTCCGCAGTACCTGCAACCAGATCCGGTTTGCACGGTTGCGCGCCCGGCGCGGCGAGGAAACGGTGCGGCGGAAACTGCTGGCGATCCTCGACGACGAAATCGCCTTAGCCCTGACGCTTCATGAAATCGTCCGGCGCGACCCGAGGATCGGCTACGAGGCTTGCAACCATTATTATTATTCGCTGAACGATCTGCGCGAAAAAATCGTCAGTTGCGAAGACATCCGCCGCGAACTGCTCAATTCGTAACCGTCAGGACGGCAAATTCATCCGGGGCGAGCGCCAGACGGAGGAGTACGCCGTCCCGGCCGTATTCGACCATCGAGACCTCCCGGTCGCAGGAAATGTTTTCCGGCGCGATCCCCGGCAGGTTGATCCGGACCAGCGACGTAATGGCCCGCGCGGAGGCGTGCAAGCTGAAAATTCCGGCGCGCGAAACCCGCGCACCGGAAATAGATATCAAGCGCCGTTCATGTACCGGTTCATTTTTTCAAATAATTCACTCTGGAGTTCGGCGGAACGGTCGATCAGGTCGAGCATGCTTTCGGCTTCTTCCTCGCTGATTTCCGTTTTTTCGGAATTCAGCATGCCGAGAATACCGTCCAGCCGGGCGGTCAGTTCGGCGAGCTTTTTCACATCCTCTTTCGGCATGGTGGAAATATCGAAGTCTGTGGTCGAGTGCAGCCAGTCGAGGCGTTCGGTGGTCAATTCAAGAATGCGTTCCCGAATCGGGGCTTTGATTTCATCGCGCTCCCGGTTGTAGTTGGAACTCAAATCCTCCCAGCGGTCCTCAAGGTAATTCAGGAAGATCACTTCCTGCGCCTCATCGGCGAAGCCCAGGCGGTGTTCACCGAAACAGCGCGCGTAGAAATCCTGAAATTCCAATTCACGGTTGTAGCAGTTGTCAAGCATGTAGGAGTCAAGCTCATTCATACTCAACGGATAACCGGCCTCGGCCATGATCGTTTCCAGCGAAGTGGTGTTGCCGGTGGAGATCATCACGTCTTCCGGCAGATCACGGGAGTTGTCTTCCTCGACGATGGCGAGAATGCTTTGCCCGTCCTCGATCCGTATTTCCACGCGCTCCATCATCCGGTAAAATTCGTCCAGGGACGCCCCGTTGGGACCGAAAAGCATTTTGCCGCCATAGAAAAAGCCCCAGGCCAGGAATTCCGGCAGGTCGAAGTAGTTTTCGTAGTCGGCGATGACTTTTTCCAATGCCAGCGAATATTCGTTCACCCAGTTCCGGATTCGCGCATGATCACGGGCGTTGGCGGAGGTGTAGGTAAAGTCCACCACGCCTTTTTCCCAATCCAATACCCGCGCCAGCAGCGTGTCGCCTTGGCGGAATCCGGTTTCCTTATAGAATGTACTCAGGTCAAAAGCCGATACGGTAATCGGCGTATCCGGCGAGGAATTGTCGGCGTAAATATCGTGTTCCGGGTCTTCGGCGGTCAGAAAGTCGCCGATCTGTTCGAGCCCCAGCAGCAGGTGGTACGGGATCAATTCGCTGAGTTTCAGGGAAATCCGTTTCGTTTTCAGGTTTTTGCCGCCGCATTCGCGCAGAGTGATTTCCGACGGAAACACATCGGAGAAGACAAACGGCAGGAACCGGTGTCCGGGAATCAGGATGCCTTCATTGATTTCGAATTCGGTCGGAGTGACCATGAATTCGGCATGATGGAAAAACTTCTGGCGCGAATAGAAATTCCGCCGTTCATGGTCAAAGAAAAAGCGGTCATCCACGTTCAGTTCGCGTTCGAGTTTTTCCGTGAAGCGTTTGCGCTCCGCATCGTCCGCAGGCAGCAGGACATCCAGCATGTCCTGAACGGTGAATTCAGTACGTTCGCGCAGGAATTGTTCAATGATCCGGTCGGTATGTTCGTGCATGTCAGCCTCCGAAAGCGGCGATTTGTTTACTGAGCAGCACATTCAGGTGTGCCGCGAATTCGGGATTTTCCCAGGTTTTCAGGGTATCGACGGTGACGGCGTCGGCAAGGTTGAACATGCCGCTCCGGGTGCGCCGCAGCCCGAAAAGAGTACCGCCGCAGCCGAGTTTGGCGCCGATGTCCGCGCAAAGGGTTCTGATGTAGGTGCCCTTGGAACATTTGACCGTGAAATCAACCTGCGGCAGTTCCATGCGGGTGATATCGATGCCGTCGATCCGGATCGGGCGCGCTTCGCGTGAGACTTCCTGTCCTTTGCGGGCCAGTTCATACAGGCGCTTGCCGTCCACCTTGACGGCCGAAACCATCGGGGGGATTTGCAGAATGTCACCGGTGAAACCCATGATTGCCTGGCGGACGGCTTCCTCGGTCAGTCCGGTCCAATCGTTTGTAGCGGTGACTTCGCCGTCCATATCCTGAGAGTCGGTTTCGGTGCCGAGGAGCAACGTGGCTTCGTAGGTTTTGTCGTCGCCGCTGAGTTTCTGGCTGAACCGGGTGAATTTGCCGATCACCAGCACCAGCAGGCCGGTCGCCGCCGGGTCGAGGGTGCCGCAATGCCCGGCTTTGGGGATGTTGAAACGTGCGCGGACGAAGTTGACGACGTCGAAACTGGTCCATTCCGCCGGTTTGTCCACCAGCAATATGCCGTCGCCGTTAAAGGCGGGACGGCGGCCTTTTTTCTTATTTTCTTCCATAATGATTTTTAAGCGTTCTGATTCAGGGTTTGCCGGACCAGGCCGGTCAGGATTTCGATTGCCGAGTTGAAGTTGATATTTCTGACTCTGCCGCCTGCGGCCAACTCATGGCCGCCGCCGTTCAACTGCCGGGCGATTTTGCCGACGGAGAAACGCGGGTCCTTGGAGCGCAGGGACATTTTGTAGCCGTCGTCGCTGCGCTGTAGCAGAGCCACGATGTCGGCGTTTTTGATGGAACGCAGGATTTCGATCAGCCCTTCGGTGTCGCGCATATCGATGCGGTACTTGCGGATCAGCTCCTCCGGGATGTAAATCCAGGCGAAACGGCCTCCGCAATCCGTATGCAGGTGATGGGTGACCAGCTCCGATTCGAATTGTTGGAGCTCCAGTGACTTGGAGAAAAATATCTCCAGCATGACCGTGTGGTGATCCGCTTTCCGTTCCAGCAGCTCCGCCGCGTGGCGCAACGTCTGCGGTGAAGTATTGTCGAAACGGAACCCTCCGGTATCCGTGACGATTCCCATCAGCCACAGGGTGGCGGTGCGCGGAGAGACTTTCCAGCCCGGCATCTTTTTGCTCATCATGAACAGGAGCTCGGCAGTAGCCGCCACGTTCGGCGCGACGACGTTGATCATGCCGTAAAGCTGATTGTCCGGATGATGGTCCAGCAGGATCAGCGGAGGCCCCGCCTCCAGCTTCAAGCCGCCGCCGATGGCGCCGCGCGCCGGGTTCGGGGTGTCCAGCACCAGGCAGCTCTGGTAGGCGGCCAGTTCGAACTTGGTGATATTGGTGCGATAGTTCGAGGACACAAAAGACAAATATTTCTCGGGCAGCGTCTCGGGGAGGACCGCCTCGGCGCGTTTGCCGTTTTCGTGCAGGAAGTTCAGCAGGCCGAAAATCGACCCGATCGCATCGCCGTCGGGTCGTTCATGGGTTACCAGCAGGTAATCATCGTGCTGTTGGATGAATTCGGCGGCTCTGGCCAGCGACGCTTCAAATTTCTCCGTCATGCTGCTCCATTTCTTCGATGAGTGAAATGACTTTGTCGGCGGCTTCCAGCCGGTCGTCGATTCTGAATTCCAACACCGGAGTGTATTTCAGGACAACCCGTGACGAAACCTTTTTCTGAAGATCGGCACGGATGGAATTCAGGTGATTCATCACCCTTCTGCCGGAGCCCGGCCCGCCGCCGAACACGCTGATCAGCACAATGGCCGAGCGGAGATCCGGCGCCGTGGAAACGTCCAGTACCGATACCAGCCTGTCGCCCCAGGATTCGCGTTCCAGCAGGGCGGCCAGTTCGCGTTTCATCAGTTCGTTGACACGAACCATGCGATTGGGTGCTCCCATATCAGTCCTCCATCCTCAAAGCGTGGCTTTGGTTAATTCGATTTCATAGAGTTCGATGACGTCGTTTTCTTCAAAGTCGGCGAAGTTATCGAGGCGGATGCCGCATTCGAAACCGGCCTTGACTTCTTTTACGTCATCCTGGAAGCGGCGCAGAGAGGCGACTTCACCGTTGAAGATAAGCTCGTTGTCACGGTAGACACGGGCTTTGCATCCGACTTTGACCAATCCTTTTTCCACCTTGCAACCGCAGATTTTCGGACCTTTGCTGAGCTCGAAAATCTGGAGGATACGGGCTTTGCCGAGTTCCTTTTCGCGTTTGTCGGGCTGCAGGCGGCCGGTCAGGGCGTCGGTAATGTCTTCCAGCAGTTCGTAAATGATCGTATAGAGGCGGATTTCGACGCCGTTTTTCTTGGACAGTTCGTTGACCCCGGGATTGACCCGGACGTGGAAGCCGACAACCATCGCTTTGGAGGCGCTGGCGAGCATGATGTCGTTTTCGGTAATCGCGCCGACTCCGCTCATGACCACCGATACCTTGATTTTGTCGGAATCGATTTTGTTCAGGGATTCTTCGATGGCTTCGGCGGTGCCGCGGACGTCGCTTTTGATGATCAGGTTCAGGGTCTTGATGCTGTCAAGCTTGCTGAACATGTCTTCCATGGTCACCGGGATTGCCTGAACCAGTTCTTCCTGGCGTTTGGCTTCGGCGCGTTCTTCAGCGGCCAGACGGGCTTCTTTTTCGTTTTTCTTGATCTCGAAAACCGATCCGGCTTCCGGAACGCCCGAAAGTCCGATAACCTTGACCGGGGTACTTGGCCCGGCGGACTGAATTTTTTCGCCGCGGGCGTTGAACAGCATTTTGACGCGTCCGTAGTACTCGCTGCAGGTGATGGCGTCGCCGGTGCGCAGCGTGCCATTGGTGATCAGGATGTTGGCGGTCGGCCCGAGGCCGTGTTCCACTTGCGCTTCAAGCACGGTGGCTTCGGCGGGACGCTTCGGGTTGGCGCGGAGTTCGAGCATTTCCGCTTCCAGCTGGATTCGCTCCAGCAGGGTATCGATGCCTTCTCCGGTCTTGGCGGAAACTTTGACGACGCCGACATCCCCGCCCCATTCTTCACTGGTGAGGTTGTTCTGCTGCATTTGGAGCAGAATTTTGCCGGGGTCTGCGGCGGGCAGGTCGATTTTGTTGACGGCCACGATAATCGGAACTTCGGCCGCACGGGCATGGTTCAACGCTTCAACCGTCTGCATCATAAAGCCGTCGTCGGCCGCCACCACCAGCACCGCAATGTCGGTCAGGTTGGCTCCGCGTGCACGCATCTGGGTAAATGCTTCGTGCCCGGGGGTGTCGATGAATGTGATATTCTGCCCCTTGAAATTGACTTGCGACGCCCCGATGTGCTGGGTGATGCGTCCGGCTTCGCCTTCCACCACGTTGGTGTGGCGGACACGGTCCTGCAGGGAGGTTTTGCCGTGGTCAACGTGTCCGAGGAACGTGACGACCGGCGGCCGCGGCAGGAGGTCTTCGGGGCGGTCTACGAATTCGATCGGAGCCGGTTGGGCTGAACCGGTCTTTTCGTTCCGCTGCTTATGGGCGACTGTAATTTTAAGGTTGTATTTTTCGCAAAGCTTTTCCACCGCTTCATCCGGAATTGCCTGGTTGATGCTGGCGAAGATGCCCATGCCGATCAGCTCCGTAATGACTTCGTTCGGTTTTTTACCGGCGGCTTCGGCGAAGTTTTTCACGATAATCGGCGAAGAAATCGTGATTTCTTTCGGCGTCGCAGGATCATTTTTGGGCGGAGCCTCGACCGATGCGGGCGGGCGGGCGCCTTTTTCGCGAGTGGGGGGGGCGGCGGCGCGCCCTGTCTGCTGCTGTTGCGGTTTGTGACGGATCTTTTCGAATTTCTGGGCGTTAGCCTGGACGAGTTTCGGCGCAACCACTTTGGCTTTGATCTCTTCGAAATCTTCTTCTTCAGCCGGGGGCACGGTTTTCGCGCCGGCGGGAGAGGCGGGCTTTGCGGGTTTTTCGGTGGATGCTGCTTTTTTCGGGGGAGCCGCCTTGGGTTTGGGCGTGTCGAATTTGGCGCTCAAGTGAGCTTCGACCTTCTCCACATCTTCAGCGGGTACCGTTCCTGAAGCCGTAATGCCGTCCAAACCCAGCGTCTTGAATTCTTCGACAATGCTGCTTCCCGGAACTTTGTATTTATCTGCCAGACTTTTTACCTTGATACTTTTCACAACTGTTTATCCTTTCTCCGGTGCTCCGGATAGATTTGCTTTTGATTACTGCAGGGTCTTGAATATCTGTTCGACTTCTTCCGCGCCGATGCCTTCGATGGAGGCGATCGTATCGCGTCCGGCCTCGACTCCCTCGATGGAAACGAAGCCGTTGGCAACCAGTTTTTTCGCGGTATCCTGCGATATCGCCAGTGTTTTAGCCAGGTTGTCGGTGGCTTTTTTCAATTTTTCCTCAATGGATTCCACTTTATGAGGCTCGTCGATGACGATGTTCATGTTCCAACCCAGCAATTTTGACGAGAGGCGCACGTTCTGCGCTTTTTTGCCGAACGCAAGGCGCGACTGGTCGGGCAGCACCTTGATCGTCAATTCGCGCCGTTCCGGCTTGGATTCGACGCCGAGGACCTTGGCGGGCTGGAGCGAATTCATGGCGTATTGGCGGATGTCTTCGTCGTAGGGGATGATGTCAACCCGCTCGCCGCCGAGTTCGGTCGTGATGTTCTTTACCCGGATGCCGCGCATGCCGACGCAGGCGCCGACGGGGTCAACCCGCGGATCATTGCTGCGGACCGCGATTTTTGAGCGGCTGCCGGCTTCGCGGGCGATGCCCATGATCTGGACTACGCCGTCCTTGATCTCGCTGACTTCACGCTCGAAAAGACGAAGGACGAAATCGGGATGAGTACGCGAAACGATCAGGCTCGGGCCCGCCGCCTGGGTATCGACTTTCAGCAGCAGGGCGTTGATGCGGTCGCCGGGCATGTAGGATTCACCGAAAATTTTGTCCTTTGCGCTCAGAATTCCTTCCGCTTTCTGGAAATCGATGATGATGTTGCCGTTTTCGAAATGGCGCACCACACCGTTCAGGACCGTGCCGATTTTGTCGGAGAATTCGTCCCGGACCGTGTCTTTTTCGGCTTTGCGGAGCTGCTGCATAATGGTTTGGCGGGCGGTCTGGGCCGCGATCCGGCCGAAGTTTTTCGGGGTGACTTCCCAGTCGATGAAGTCGCCGACTTTGGCGTTGGGCATGCGGGTAACGGCGTCTTCGAGCAGGAGTTGGTCGTTGTTCGGATCGGTATCAACGATTTCCAACTGCGCCCAGGCGCGGATTTCCCCGGATTTCGGGTCCACTTTGACGACGAGGTTCGTCGCCGGGTGGATGCTCTTTTTTGAGGCAGAAAGCAGAGCGCTTTCCAGCGCTTTGGTCATAACTTCACGATTGATTCCACGTTCCTGCTCAATATATTCCAAGATTGTCAATAATTCATTGGCCATGACTCATTTCCTTTCTGCTGTTTAACGCTGTTTTCAAAAAAAAAGTGGGGTAAGAAACTAACCCACTTACATAAAATCAATAAGTTTTATGTTTATAATATAAATCAGTTTACAAAACTATCAAGTCTTTTTCGGAATATTTTTCCGGAGTTTTGACGCCTTTTATAAGTAACGGTCACGGAAGTTCTTGCGGTATCTGGCGGGGGGGATGGCCATGAGCTGGGAAAAACGCCGGATAAAGTGGTACGGGTCCATGTAGCCCAATTGTTTAGCGATGTCCGGGATGCTCCTCCTGGTCCCGGTCAGGAGCTCGGCGGCGCGGTTCATGCGCAGGTTGTCGAGGTAACTTTTCGGCGACACGCCGGTATGCTCGTGGAAGATGCGGCGCAGGTAATTTTCGCTGATGTTGCAGAATTCGGCCATCTCGCCGACGGTCCACCAGCGGCCCATATTGCGTTTGATTTCCTGCAGCAGGCGGTTGAAATCGGTCAGGGCGGGGGAAGGGTTGTTTTCGCGCGCGGCATGATGAAATTCGAACAGCAGCGAAACCAGCATCGCGTTGGCCTCCAGAAAGGCGGCGGCGGTCGATTCCCGGAGCTTGTGGATGATCGGCAGCAGGCGGCGCTCTTTGCCGAAGTCGAAAAGTCCATTTTTAATGATTCCGTTGGTGGCCAGCGCGGTCGCGGTGCCGCCCAGGAAACTGATGGAATCTTCGATGAAGCTGTCCTGGTAGCCGAAATAACTGCTTTCGTAATGACTGGTGACGCAGATCCATTGTCCGGGCCGGATCTCGCGGGAACCCGACTGCGCGTTCCAGTAAAGCCCCCGCCCCCCGATCATCTGCGTGAGGACCATATAGGAAAACACGCGCGGGACGGGCTCGGGCGTCTCCCTGCCGCGGCTGGGCACTCCCTCGTAATAACTGCGGATCAGCAGTCCGGAATCAAGGATTCGAGGTCGGAGTTCCGCCGGGATGGGGGAGGGGTTTATCTCGCCTTGTTTGTTTTTTCGATCGATTTGTGTTGATTTATCCATTTTCTTTCCATTTAACGATAGTATATTATTGGAAATGGTAAAATTCAACCCCGTAATCAACAAGGAAAACGATTATGAGTAGAAATTTGACATGGAAACGCACGGAAACCCCGGCTGCGGTTAACGCGATGCTCGACGTGCTGGCTGAAGAATACCCGATCCGGGAGAACGGCGAAGGCGTTCAGCTGAAATTCGTGCAGGCCGGAGAACCGGGCATCCTGAAAATGACCCCCGGCGCCGGTTCGCTGACGATCAAGTACGGTTCGCTGATGACCGCCGGGCGCGGCATCGGGCACGCCCTGAGCGGGAAATGCGTCGAGGAAAACGTGGTGTTCGAAACACTCGGGATCATGCTGGATTGCTCGCGTAACGCGGTGATGAAGACGGAGTACCTGAAAAAATGGCTGCGCCGCCTGACCCTGATGGGCTACAACATGGTGATGCTGTACTGCGAAGACACCTATCAGTTGCCGGACGAACCCTATTTCGGTTTCATGCGCGGCGGTTATTCACTGGAAGAAATGCAGGATGTGGACGCCTACGCCGCCCGGCTCGGAGTGGAAATGGTTCCCTGCATCCAGACGCTGGGGCATCTGGAGCATATGATCCGCTGGCACGTTTATCGGAATGTCACCGATACCGAGCGTGTGATGATGGTCGATGAGGAAAAAACCTATGCGCTGATCGAAAAAATGCTTCAGTTCTGGAGCTCGGCGTTCAAAAGCCGCCGCGTTCATGTGGGAATGGACGAAACCCATGACCTCGGCCGCGGCCGCTTCATGGACAAATTCGGTTACGAACGCGGTTTCGACCTGTTCAACCGCCATCTGGACCGGGTCAACCAGATCAGCAAAAAATTCGGCTACAAGCCGATCATCTGGTCCGACATGTATTTCCGCATGGGCAACCCGGACCAGAACTATTACGATCCGGCCACGGTGATTCCGGACGACGTCAAGGCGAAGATTCCGCAGGACGCCGAACTTTGCTACTGGGACTATTACCATCGCGACGAAGCCTTTTACAGCGATTGGATTCAGCGCCACCGCGACCTCGGGTTCGAGCCGCTCATGGGTTCCGGCGTCTGGACCTGGGTCTGCATGTGGTACGACCACGAACAGACCGTCGCCACCGTCACGCCGTGCCTGAGCGCCTGCCGCAAGGCTAAAGTCAAGGATGTTTTCTTCACCATGTGGGGCGATAACGGCGCATACTGCGAGTATGATTCGTCGCTGGCGGGATTGGCCTGGGCGGCCGATCTGTCCTACGGCGGCGGCGGCTCCGATGACGAAGTCTCTCCTCTGTTCGAGGCCGTTTGCGGCGGCTCCTACAAGGATCAGTTGACCGCCTGCGACATGCAGCCGCGGATCGACTGGGAAGACGGCAAAATGCGTTGTTTCACCTCCCTGATGATCTGGGAAGACCCGATGCTGGGCCTGTACTGGCGCGAATTCCGGCATTTCGATGAAAATATCTGGGAATTCATCCGCAAGGAATTGGCGGGCACCCGCGAAAAACTGGCCGGCTCCGTCGATAACCGCGAGGCGGGCGACATCGGGCACGCCTGGAACATCTGCGATTTCCTGGTTAAGAAAATCGATTTCCGCAGCGCTCTGCTGGCCGCTTACGAAAAACGCGACCGTAAAGCCTTGACGGAGCTGAAAGACCGCGGTGTGCCGGAAGTGAATGCGGCGATGGAAAAAATGGCGGCGTCCTTCCGCCGTCAATGGCTGAAGCGCAACAAACCGTTCGGGCTTGAAATCATGCAGGTTCGTTTCGGCGGGCAGATTGCCCGTTACAATGAAATCGCGGTCCGGATTGATGAACTTCTGTCCGGGGTGGTCGATTCCATTCCTGAACTGGAGATCAAGCTGGATAAGCCGTCCGGGCAGATCGACTGCCGTTACGGGCGCTCGATATCGGGTTGTATGATCTGAGGTTGATTGCCTCCATATCGGACGGGTTGGCCGGCAGGGTTCGGCCAACCCGTTTTATTTTCCGGGATGTCCTGTAATCTCCTTGAATTTTTACTTGAAAAAACGGGTATTTGCCCTTATTGTATACGAAAGAGAATACAGGAGAACCTATGAAGTCGATTCTGGTGCTTGGGCCGAATCCGGCCTGGCAGAAGACGTTGTTTTTTCCGGAATTCCGTTACGGCCATGTCAACCGCGCCGCTGAAATGATGGTGTTTCCGTCCGGCAAAGGGATTAACTTCAGCCGGGCGGCCCGCTGCTGGGGAACCACGCAAACCCTGCTGTTCCAGTTCGCCGGCGGGGAGATCGGCGGCCGGCTCCGCCGGGAGCTGGACCGGGAAGGGTTGAAGTACCTCCATATCGAAACCGAAGCCGAAACGAGAACCTGTACCACCTGTTTGTGCCGCAAATCCGGGACCATGACCGAGATCATCGACCCGACTCCGCCGTTGCCCCGCGAAAACGTCGAGCAGATGCTTGACGCGATCCGCCGTAATATCGCCTCCTGTTCCGCCGTCAGCATCACCGGTACGGTTCCCGGCGGCATGAAGACGGACCTGTATCGGCAGACTGCGGCGCTGGCGTGCGAAAACGGTTTGCCGGTCCTGGTGGATTCCTGGCAGAACATCGACGAAGTCCTGGCGCTCGGCGGCGAAATGATTTTAAAAGTGAACCTGGACGAACTGGCTAAAATCACCGGCGTCCGCGAACCCCGCCGCGCCATTGAGATCGTTTTCGAGCGTTACCCGGTATGTGCGGTGGCGATTACGGACGGGCCGGAAACAGCGTATGCCGCCACCCGTGAACAGGCGTGGTCGTTTCAGTTGCCGGTGCTGGAAGACGTGGTCAGTCCGCTCGGCAGCGGCGACACCAATGCGGCCGTCCTGTTTTCCGAATACCTGGCGGGAACCTCGTTTGAACAGGCTTTCGCACACGCGTTGGCGGCGGCTTCGGCCAATTGCCTGACGCCTTTGTGCGGTTCTTTTGAGCGGAGCGCCAGTGAAAGCCTTTATCGTCGGATCATTATCAGTCAGCTGTAACATAAAACAAGGAATATTCCCATGGACGATTATCCGAACAGCCAGTATGAAAATACGCCTCATCTTCCTCCATCCTGTTCCGCTTGTCCTCCGCCCGCGCCTTCCGAACGGTCCCGCAAATCCGGTTTTCTATCCTGTTTTCTGGTATTTGGCGGAATCGTGTTTTTCTTCGCCGTCCTGATCGCAGCAGCGATTGGAGGCCTTATCTTTCTGTTTAACCTGAAAGGCGAACCCGTCGAATCGCAGTTGACGATCAACGGCCAGCGCTTCGATCAGGTGACGCTCAGCGGCAGCGGTTATTCCGACAATAAAATCCTGCTGATCCCGGTGAACGGCGTGATCGTCGGGCGCGTGGCGGATTCCTTCGGCAGTTCCTCGTATCTGTCGGCGGACCATGTCTGCGCGTTACTGGAGGAAGCAATGACCAACGACAATATCCGGGCGGTCGTTCTGCGGATTGATTCCCCCGGCGGAGAAGTCGTGGCGGCGGACCGGATTTACCGGACGGTGCTTGCCGTGCGCGAGGCCGGAATCCCCGTGGTGGCGCAGATGGAATCACTGGCGGCGAGCGGCGGGTACTACATTGCCGCCGGATGCGATTACATCATCGCCAATCCGATGACCACGACCGGGAGCATCGGCGTGATCATGAGCGCGGTCAAATATTATGATCTGATGCAGAAGATCGGCGTCCAGACGGAAAATTATACCTCGGGCAAGATGAAAGACATGCTTTCCGGTTCCCGCCCCACCTCGCCGGAAGAAAAAGCGCTGGTTCAACGGCACATCGACCGGGTGTACGAGGAATTTGTGCGGATCGTGGCCGAGGGACGCAAAGAACTTACCGTGGAGGGCATCAAAAACGGCGTCATCGGCGACGGCCGGATTTTCCTGGGAACGCAGGCGCTGGAACTGAAGCTGGTGGATGCGCTCGGTTACAATGCCGAAGCCGAAGCCAAGGCCGCCGAGCTTGCGGGGATCGACCATTATCAGGTTATTTCCCTGCGCCGCGGATTTTCGCTTAAAAATCTGTTGTTCGAAGTCCTGAGCTCAACCCGTCAGCTCGACGTGCGGCTGCCCGGAGACAACTCGCTTTCACTTGAAGCCGGCAAGCTCTATTTTTTGCCGGCGTTTAATCAATAATTGCATAAGGCAGGATTGGAAATGGTCAGAATCGGAACTCCTTATTCGCCGACCGCGGTCAAGGTAATGATGCTCGGCTCCGGGGAATTGGGCAAGGAAGTCGTGATTGAGCTCCAGCGCTTCGGCGTGGAGGTGATCGCGGTGGATAAATACGAAAATGCCCCCGCGCAGCAGGTGGCGCACCGGGCTTACGTGATCTCCATGCTTGACGGCAAGGCCCTGCGGGAAATTGTCGAAAAAGAAAAGCCGGATTATATCGTTCCCGAAATCGAAGCCATCGCCACCTCGGTGCTGGTGGAGCTGGAACGGGAAGGCTATCAGGTGGTTCCGACTGCCAAGGCGGCGCTCCTGACCATGAACCGCGAAGGAATCCGGCGCCTGGCCGCCGAGGAGCTTGGCGTGAAAACCTCTCCGTACCGTTTCGCCGCCGACCGCAAGGAATTCGAACAGGCGGTGCGCGAAATCGGGATGCCGTGCGTGGTGAAACCGATCATGAGCTCGTCCGGCCACGGCCAGAGCGTGATCAGGGCCGAAGCGGATATCGACAAGGCATGGCGGATCGCCCAGGAAGGCGGCCGTGCCGGAGCCGGCAAGGTGATTGTGGAGGGCTTTGTCCGTTTTGATTACGAAATCACCCTGCTGACGGTGCGTCATGCGGGGGGGACGTCGTTCCTGCCGCCGATCGGGCATATCCAGATCGACGGCGATTACCGGGAATCCTGGCAGCCGCAGGCGATGTCCGAAGGCGCGCTGGAAAAAGCCGAGGAGATCGCCGCCAAAGTCACCGGCGCGCTCGGGGGCAGAGGGATTTTCGGGGTGGAAATGTTTATTTGCGGGGATGAAGTGATTTTCAGCGAAGTTTCGCCGCGCCCGCACGACACCGGCATGGTGACGATGGTTTCACAAGAACTGTCCGAATTCGCGCTTCATGCCCGCGCCATCCTGGGGCTGCCGGTGCCGGAGATCAAATTCTGGAGCCCGTCCGCTTCGAAGGCGATTGTGGTCGAGGGCGAATCCGACCGGATGGAATTCGGCAATCTGGACGAAGTTCTGGCGGAGCCTGGAACCGCCATGCGGATGTTCGGCAAGCGCGAGGTGAAAGGGCACCGGCGGATGGCTGTGCTCCTGGCGCGCGATGTCGATGTTGATGCCGCGCTGGCTAAAGTCCGGCGTGCCGCCGACAAACTTCAAATCAAGCTCTGAGGCCGATGGAACAGCCGCGGCAAATGGCATGGTCCTGGTATCGGGACCGGATGTTTGCGTTTTGCCCGCGTTCATATCGTTTGCATTATGAAGGCGGGCGCGGCGGCTTCGACGCTTATGCGGAACAGCAGCGCCGGTTGGTTTACCGGTTGAAAAAATTGTCGGATGTTCCCCGGTGGCTGGATGAAATCATGTCGGAAGCGATCCGGGCGTGTGTGCCGTGGAGCGAAAAAGAATTCCGTCAGGATTTGCTCCGGCGCTTCAGTGTCGGGCGTCGGCAGGCCCTGTGCGGCTGGTGGAACGAAGACCCCGTCTTTCTGAATCTGTCCGAACTGTATTACGGGGATGAAGACCCCGAACACCTGTTCGAACAGGCTCAGGATGAATTGCGCCGCCGTTGCCGTCTGGCGGAAGATAGCCCGTTGAAAGAACTTTTTTCCGGCTTGAATCCATTGAGCTTTGTCCGGGTGAAATACCCGCTGGCGGTGGAAGTCAATCTGGTGGAGGCGTGGACCGCGCCGCTGCAGATCTGGCGCGACGGGGAAACGTTGTTTTTCCTGAACCGCTTCAACCCGGAAGCGGAACTTTACGCCGGGGCGCTGCAATGTGTCTGGGCGATGCGGCAGCTCAATACGCCGCCTGAACGGATTTATTTTGCCGCCTACGATTTCAATGACGGTGCGTATCGTGAATATCCGGCGAAGGAACTGGAGATTTCATCGGCCTTGCAGCGGATCGAAGACCGGGCACGGGAATTCTTGACATCGGACTGCGCCGCCAATACGGAAAATTGCCGCCGCTGCCGTTTCCGGGAGTGCTGTTCGGAGTATTAATTACCTGAACAATATATAATATTGTTTACTGAAATAAGATTGCTAAAGATATTTTTTAATAGTCAAAAATAATTCAATGACTGGCGCATTTCCGCTTCTTGTGCTAAATTAGGAAAGAGCATGCAGTATCCGATAACACCGAAAACTTTAATCGAACGCCTCCGGGACGGCGACGAAATTCCTTGGAATGAATTTTACTCCACTTATGCGCCGATTGTGCGGAGTCTGGGCTCTCTGAAAGGACTTTCTTTTGTCGAATGCGATGAACTTGTCCAAGAGGTAATGTTGCGTTTCTTCAAACACTCGGAGACTTTTGTGTTCAATCCGGAGATCGCCCGGTTCCGCACTTATTTCGGGCGGATTGTCCAATGGAGTATTATCGATATTTTTCGTCGCCGACAGGCGGGTGCTCCAACGGAAACTGAATGTCCATTCCAGCCGGAGGAATTGCCGCCGCCGGATAAAATTCTGGACGAGGCGTTGTTGGCGGAGTGGCATCGGATGCTGTTAAATGAAGCGCTTGCCGAATTGCGCGGACGGGTCGAGTTGCAGACTTATTCCGCCTTTGAACTGCATGGGTTGCAGCACCGGAACCCCGCGGAGGTTGCGCAGATGCTGAAGATGAATCCGGCCAGGGTTTATCTGGCCAAGAGCCGATGCCTCAATATTTTGCGCGAAATTTTTAAACGCATCGGTAAAGACGATCCGGAGCTGGGGCGTTTGCTGAATGAAAATTGAAACTGGAATTTTGATCGGACCATACCGGCTGCTCAAAGAATGCGGCGCGGGCGCATATGGGCGGGTTTTTTGGGTTGAAAATACGTTGACGGAACAGCGGCTGGCCTTGAAGATACTGCTGCCGCTTGGCACTACCCAGCAACGCGAATTGCGTGCGTTGTGTCGTTACCGGACGTTGAAACACCCGCATTTGCTGCAGATTTATCATATTGATTATTGGGAAGATCATCTCTATTACACGATGGAGGCCGCAGACAGCCTGAACAGTGACAAAGACGATTATGTCCCGGATACATTGGCGAACCGCTTGAAGCGCGACCAACGGCTCCCGCTCGCAACATTGAAAAAAATCGAACAGGAATTAAGCTCCGGGATTCAGGCACTGCACGCGCAAAATTCATTTCACCGCGACATCAAGCCGGAAAATATCCTTTGGGTAAACGGAATGGCTGTACTGGGTGATATCGGGTTGGTCGCTGCTTCCGAAGACGCGAGTCTCATTGGTACGCCGGATTTCATGTCGCCCGCAGTACTGTGCCATCACCGCCAATTGGAGCCGAAAGACGATTTTTATGCGCTGGGCAAGGTGTTGTATTGTGCGTTGACCGGCAGCGGGGTCCGGGAGTTCCCCCGTTTTCCTGCCGATTTGAATATAACGAAAGCGGCGCCGATATGGAACCGAATTCTGGAGCTTTGCGCCGAAGACGGCATCGTTCCGCCTATTCCGAAACACAGGAGAACCAGGCTGTTTATTCTGCTTTCGCTCTTGTTAATAGGATGCGTTACGTTGGGGATTTTTAGAATATCTCTATCGCTGCGCCGCAAACCTGTCTCACCTCAAAGCATAGAGGGTATTATACCTCACGCCTTACCGGAGATACCGAAGCCGGAGATACCGAAACCGGAGATACCGAAACCGGAGATACCGAAGCCGGAGATACCGAAACCGGAGATACTGAAGCCGGAGATACCGAATCCGGAGATACTGAAGCCGGAGATACCGAATCCGGAGATACCGAAACCGGAGATGCCGAAACCGGAGATACCGAAGCCGGAGAAAATCGCCGAGGCAAAGCCAATGGGCGGCCCAACGAAAATTGTCACACCAAGGGAAGTAGCGAAACCAGTGAAAAGTAATACGCCATCACGAACCACCAGGTCTTCCCGGCGACTAGTGGAGGACGGTACGGGTCGCATGTGAGAGAAGCAGCGTATGGCGATTGCGGCAGAATGGGATGAAAAATATGGCGCTGACGGGCCGGAAAATTATGTGGAACTTCACGTTGCCGGCAAAGAATATGTAGACGCGTTGCGAGTCAATTGCGAAGCCATGATCGCCTTGAAGCGCCTGGAAGAATGTATTACGGAGAATTTCAATACTGAAATCTGGGACGACAGATATCCGGATAATGAATTCAGGCGTATGAAGCGAGCATCCACGAGCTTGCCTTTGCGTTATTTGCGTGCGGAGGAAGACGTTCAACGGTGGGGGAAAAAAATGAGCAATAATACGAGCGTTTATGCCGATTTTACCAAAGACAAAGAGCGCGCGTTATCGATTCGCCATCAGGCGATTCAAGAATATGATGAATGGTACAGACGAATGGATTCCGAGCCGGGAATCCGTATAGATGGCGCATTAAAAATTCAAAGGGATAATGCTTTGGAAAAACTGTTTCAAAAACATGAAGCGTCTTCTTCGGAAAAAAATCCGGAATTATGGAAAAAAGTCAGGTCACGCAATGATTTTATCCAAGAAATGACAAAATATTATGGTGACGTGAAATTGAATTATTCACCCTTGGATTGCGCGGGCGTAGTTGCCACAATGAAACGGAAAATCAAGAGCCCGTCCGATTTTTCATCTGAAGACCGTTTGCTTTATTTCGATGAATACGTAAACAAGTACCTCACAAGATTCCAAAAATATTCCGGCCTTTACCAAATCAAGAGTATATATACGGCTCTGAAATTGCGTGATTTCCTGGTGATAGAGTACAATGCCATGGTTGCGGAAAACAATTCTGCCGGGAAAAATTGATTTTTTCTCTTTTCTTCTGATAGATTTCTCATCAAGGCGCGAATAATCTCATAACGGATAATGATATCCGTGCAAAAGAAGGAGATTTTGCGCCTTCGTCAAAGGCATGCCAATTGCAAAAAAGATTATGTTCACAGACAATTTCGATTTGACAATGGCCGGGAAAAGTGTAAATTCAATAGTGTATCGTAAATTTCAACCATAACAGGGAGAAGACGAATCTTTGGATTTATTTTTTTGAAGCATTAAAAAATTGAATATTGAACTTTAAGCTGATCTACACGTCAGAAAACGCCAAAATTTCCAGTGTAAGAGATCGGACGCTTAAGGAAAGTGCTGTAGGCGCTTTCTGTTTGCATGATCTCTTGGGCATTGGCGTGCCTCTGACGTGTGCGGCAGAAGGCGCCTCTTTTTTTGGGTAAATTCCAAGAAAAAAGGTAAAAAGAACTATTACCGGGAGGTTGCTATGAGATGAATCATGAATTGGATTTCAATTATTATCGGATCAAAAGCTATAAATAAAAATTTCATGTAGGGAATCCAAGAAAAAATTGTGCAAATTTGTTGCAACTGAACAGCAAATAACGGAGAGGTTATGCTGGTTTTTGGATGATTTGGGCGAAACCATAAATAACAAAGGAGTCAAGGTATGCCAGCGTTTAAAATGCAATGTGAACATTGTAACAGCCGATTGGAAGTAGATTCGGCGTATTGGGGGAAAGAAGTTCAATGCCCGAAATGCAAGGAGGCGATATCTGTACCGTCTGTGCCGCCTGAAAATGAGAAAAAATTCCATTTTTTCTGTCCTCATTGCTCGTCTCATATGGAAGTAGAGGAATCAAAACGGAATGCGTCCATGGAATGTCCATTCTGTATGGAGCAGATCACGGTAGTTCCGGCGACAGAACGAACTTGTCCGTTTTGCTCTGAAATGATAAGAATCAATGCGATATTGTGTAAGTACTGCAAAAAAGAATTGCCGGCCTTGACTTATGAAAAATCAGGAAGTAAGCCTCAGGGAATTTTGATGCCGGATGAAAAGAAATGCTGGCATTGTGGAACTATTATCAAGAAATCTGCTAAAATTTGTCGAAATTGCCAAAAGGCGGTGGAGGATACCGATTTTCAAACTTTCAGCATTAAGAGCATATTTGATCAATTAATGCGGTTTTTGGCTCCGATTCTGGCACTTCGGGAAATGAATAACCGGGATAATATTTGGTCGGCTACCAGGCCGCAGGTGAAATCTCTTTTGGTTTTTGAAAGTTGGTTACTCCATTTATTTGTAATTCTAGCTTGTATCTCCGTCATGGTCAATATGGTTTTCATGTTTCAGGAAGGGGCGATTGTTGGCGGACTTGTTTTGATCCTGGAATTAATGGCGCTGGGGGCGGTGGTATTTGGGGTCAATAAGCCGAAATCCCTTTGGGTTAGTATTACGTCGGTCATTTTGATGATTCTGGGAGTTTCATTTATGATGGGGGGCTATCTCTCGTTTGCGTTTCCCGGTTTAATTCTTCTTGTTACGGCTTATTTGTCGGTTATGAAAAATGTCACGAAAAATAAACCGCCCAAGACGCTGGGGAATTTTGAAATAATTGGATTTTTCATATCATTATTTACCCGTGTTTATATTGTGCTCATGGGGTGGCAGTTTAAAGGGATGGCAGAATGGTGGTTGAGGCAAGAGTTTGGAATAAGGCATCAGGTTTCGGAATTCCATGCTGCTTTGTGGGTTTTAGTGGTGAGTTGTGTAGTTTTTTGTGGGGTTTATATTTATTTCCAATTGAAGCTTTACTTGCTTGCATGGTTGAAGAATCCTGAAAATAAAATATAAGCCATTCAGTAAAATACTAAGAATGAGCATGAAATCATGAAATAAAAAAATTACGCTATAGTCGGCTTAAGACTATAGCGGATTTTTTTGTCAGCGGGTGCTTTCGGGCGTGTTCCAGGCCGAGAGGCGTTCCGTGATGAAGTCGATGACCTGCTGGTGCGCTTCGCGCCCGTTGCCGGTGACTTCAATGGGATCGCCGAATTCAAAATGAATGTGGCGGTTCGGATGGATCGGGCCGAAGTCATTGAAGATTTTACCGCTGGCAAGAAAATCGGTTTTCAGCGCGAGAGGGAGTACTTTTACTCCGGCGCTGCGCGCCAGTTTGACGCCGATGGTGTTGAATTCCTCCGGGATGAACTGGACGCTCCGGGTGGATTGCGGAAAGACGAGAATCGAACGCCCCGCCGCCAGCTTTTTGGTCCCTTCGGTCAGGATGGTCTTGAAGTCGTCGCGCGGATTGACCCGGTCTACCGGGATGGCGTCCAACGCTTTCAGGGCCGCTCCCATGTAGGGGAGCTTCAGCAGACTGCGTTTGAAAATGAAGGTGAAATTCAGCCGGGGCCCGATAATGGCATTCAAAACAGTTGTTTCGATGGCGCTCATATGATTGCCGATAACGACGTACGGACCGCCCGCCGCGTCGATTTTATTCAAGTTGCGGAGGTGAATCCTGGCGCCGTGGCCTTCCAAGGTGTGAATGTTTTTGTTGCTGTGAGAGATCTGGCGTTCGCGGTCGAGTTGCCCGTGGTGCGCCGAACGGGCGACTCCGTAAAATACCGCAATGGTACGGAGAAAGAAATAAAATCGCGAATTGAAACTCAACCGGGCCAGCGTATCCCGCTTTTTATCCGGCGGAGTATCATAGCTGTCTTCCGGAAACAAATTGACGTTACTGTACATAATTTTTACAATACCTGTTTGATTATTTCTGTCCAATATATCATGGCTGTTTTATTTATTCAAGAATCCTTTCCGGTATCCTGCGATTAATTCGGTGAAAATATGCCATGTCGCCACGGCCGTTTATGGCGAAGCCGACGGCAATATAACCATAAATGTTGCTCCTTGACCAAGTTCGCTGGAAACCGAAATCGTTCCCTGATGCGCCAGCACAATTGCCTGAACCAATGCCAGTCCGAGGCCGTTGCCGGGCAGGGTGCGGCTCTGGTCGCTGCGGAAAAACCGTTCGAAAATGTGTTTCTGGTCCTCGGCGTTGATTCCGCAGCCGGTATCGGTGACCTTGATGACGGCGTTGCCCGCCTGGTCGGTTTCCAATGACAGGCGGATGGTGCCGCCGGCGGGCGTGAATTTGATTGCGTTTTCAAGGAGATTGGCGGTCATGCGCTGGATTTTCAGTTTATCGACGGTAAGCATCAGCGGGGAGGGCGGCAGGGATATCTGCATTTCAATGTCCTTGAGCTCCGCCAGGGGGTGAATCAGGTCGAAACCCTGCTGGAGGATATCGTTCAGGGACAATTCGGTTTTGCGGAGTTCGTCGGGGCGGGAGCCGGTACGGGTGATTTCGAGCATGGTGTTGAGCATCAGCAGCATGTTGCTGCATTCATCGGAAACGGCTCCCGCGATTTCATAATAGGAATCCTGGTCCAGCGGCGCATTGAGGCTGACCTCGACCATGCCGCGAAGCCGGGTGAGGGGGGTGCGCAGGTCATGGGCGATGTTGTCGGTGACCATGCGGAGTTCGGTCAACAGTTTTTCGGTATTGTCGTTCATCCGGTTGAAGGTGACGACAAGGCGGTCGATTTCCTCGCCTTCGTTGCCGTGTTCGACCCGGCGGCTGAAGTCGCCCCCGGCGATGTCCATGGCCGCTTCGCTGACGCGTTCGACCCCGGTCATGAATTTACGCGCGATCAGCCAGCCGCAGAATGCCCCGAGCACCAGCACGGTACAGATGGCGATGATGAACATCCGGCTGTACTGGTTGAGGCGTTCCAGCATCGGTTCGAGGGTGCGCCCGATTTCCAGAATATTGCCGTCGAACATCGGAGTGGTCAGGACCCGGAAGTGCTTGTCGGAAATAATATAGCTTTCGATGTCCTGTTCGGTGGAAAAAGGGGTGTTTTCAAGTTTGACATCGTCGGCGGTTTCCGACTCAATGAGCAGTTTGCCGTCCGGCCGGTACAGGCGGAAAAAAATGTTGCTGCTGCCGGTACCGTATACTTTCTGGTTGAATGTTCTCTGCACAACGGTCAGGTGGTCGGCGATATTGAGCATGCGGTTGTAAATGGAGCCGTCGCTTTCAAAGCGGAGTTCATACAGCCTGCGGTTGGCGTGCCCGACCACGGTCTGGAGGGGGCGCCCGTAGGCGTCGCGCTCGAATGCGAAAACCGGCTGGAGGCCGGGGATTTTTTTCTGAAACGCCGCCAGGATTTCGGGTGAAATGCTGGAGATCGGGATTTCCTTGTCAAAGCGGCGGAACCGGTTTCCGGTCAGGTATTCAAAGGAGATTTCGGCCGCGTTCGAGCGGAGGGTGGCGTCGCTCGAACGCAGCATGTTCAGGTTGAACAGGTAATAGAAAATGATGAAGCCGAGGCCCGCCGAAACCGCGAACAGCGCCGCATACCACATGGCGATTTTGAACTTGACCGTGCCGAATATCCGGTAGTTACTCAAGGACATAACCGAATCCCCTTACCGTGCGGATCAATTTACGCTCGAAGGGTTTGTCGATTTTGTCGCGCAATTTGCACATGCGGGCTTCCACGATATTGGTTTGAGGGTCGAAGTTGTATTCCCAGACGTTTTCGATGATCATGTTTTTGGATACGACACGGCCGCTGTTGCGGACCAGATATTCCAGCAGGGAATATTCCAGCGGTTGGATGTCGATGACCTGTCCGCCCCGGGTGACGCGGCGGCTCAGGAGATCGATGCTCAGGTCGGCGATGGTCAGGACCGTGGGTTCGGCGGTGCCCCGCATCCGGCGGAGCAACGCCTGGATTCGAGCCAGCAGTTCGGAGAACGAAAACGGTTTCGCCAGATAGTCGTCGCCGCCGGTTTGCAGGCCGCGCACCTTGTCGTCCACGGAATCCCGGGCGCTGAGCACCAGCACCGGCTGGCGGAGTTTGGCCGCCCGCATTTTTTCGATGACGGTGAAGCCGTCCATCTCCGGCAGCATGATGTCGACCACGGCCAGATCGAATTCTTCGGTTTTCGCCTTTTCCAGCCCGGCGGCGCCGTCGGCGGCGTGGAGGGTGGTAAAGCCGGCCTGTTGCAGGCCTTTTACAATAAAATCGGCTGTTTTGGCGTCATCTTCGATCAATAAAATTTTCATCTTAATCCTTTACTCGCAGTAACGTTAAGGGGTAGTGATGGTCCGGTACGGTGGCATCCAGCTCTTCCAGCCTGTCGGCAAATTTTTCTTTGCTCAGTGTGTCTTTCCAGTAGTCCGAGTCGGAAATGATGTATTTGAATTTAAACGTATCCGTGGGGGCGTCGTAGACCAGGTCAAGCCTGCCGGCGCAGTTTTCGTAGTCGCGGTTGACGAAGAACGCCGCTTCGTCCACCCAGCTCCCGATGTACGCCACATAAGCGTCGGGCGGCAGCAGCGGCTGGATGCGCAGACAGAAATCCTTGGTGGTCCGGGTGCGTCCCGAGATCGGGTCCAGGCAGGTGTAGAAAAAGACGAACACGATCAACAAAATCCCCATCAGGGTGCTGAGTGCTTTAAACGACTCGCCGCGTTGCAGTTGGCGCCCGAACAGGTACAGAATGCCGAGGGCCGCCGCCGCCAGGATCAGGGTGATCCAGGGATAGGTCGAGAAGATTTCGAGGTAGTCGCGCATGGCCATGCCGTCGCGGCTGCTGAGGTGCGGTATTTTCTGGCTGATGATGGCCTGCGCCAGCGCGTCGAACCAGCCGAACAGGATGCCGACCCACACCACGGCGGTCAAACCGGCCAGAACGCCCCAGACGATTTTCCAGTGCCAGGTGATCCGGAATCCTTTTTCGGTCAGCAGCGTGGCATAACGCCCGAGCAGCACGGCCAGTGCGGGGAACAACGGCAGCAGATAGTCGCCGCGTTTGATGAACGACAATGAGAAAAATCCGAAAATCGCCACCACCCAGATCACCAGAAACCAGGTCTGCGGACGCAATTTGCGCCAGGATTTGCGGAATTGCCAGAACAGCAGCGGCACCAGCAGGGCCCAGGGGAGCGCCATGCCGAACAATTTCGGGAGGTAGTAGAAAAGGCTTTTCCGCTTGCCCTCGCTGAATTGCGTCTGGATGCCGAGGAAACGGTCGATGTTCTGCGTCCAGAAAAAGTCGAGCGCAAAATTTTCCGTGGTCCGCGCCATTTCAAAAATCATCCACGGCACACAAATCGCCAGGCAGATCAACATACCCGAAATCGGTTTCAGTTCCCACAGCATGGTCAGGGTTTTCTTGAAATTCCATTCCATGATCAGCAGGATCAGCACGGTAAGCGCCACGAGGAAGATGGAGACCGGCCCCTTGACGGCGACCCCGATTGCAATCATGACGTAAAACAGGTACAGCCAGGCATTTCCCTTTCGCTTACGGAAATAGCCTTCGTACAGAAATACCATGGCGACGGCGTAAAACGCGCACAAAACCATATCGATCCGGGCAATTCGCCCGAGGTTCACAAATCCGAACATGGTGGCCAGCACGTAACCCGAAATATAACCGGTGGGCTGTCCGTAAATCCGCATTCCGAGGTAAGCCGCGCAGATGATGGAGGTCAGCGCCGCCAGGACCGACGGCAGCCGGACGCTGAATTCGTTCACGCCGAACACTTCGCCGCAGAGGGCGTAGAGCCAGTAACAGAAAATGGGTTTTTCATTTTCCGGTTCGCCCTTGATTTCGATCTTGGTGTAATCGCTGGAGTTGATCATGTTACGGGCGACGATGGCCGCCCGTCCTTCCTGGGCCGAGTAAATGCCGCCGGTATGGATGTTGACAAAAAAGATAATGCCGGAGTAAACCAGCAGGAGGCTCCACAAAAAGCCGGGGGTACGGCAAAAACGGCTTATATTCATTGTTTATGGTTATCCTTTCAACTAAAATTCATGTTCACCGAAATTCCGGTTAATATAGACAGCATCCGCTGAAAATACAACAGTTAACGGGACAGAAGTTTCAGAATTTTCAATTTGCCCGACAGGTTCGGCGGGTAGCGCATCGGCAAATCGATTCCGGTTGATTTCTCCATGACCGATTTGTAGTGGGTAAAGGTCTCGAAGCTCCATTTGCCGTGATACGCCCCCATGCCGCTGGGGCCGACGCCTCCGAACGGCATGGACGGGTTGATCAGGTGCGAAACGGTTTCGTTGATGCAGGCGCCGCCGGAGGATGTCTCGGCCAGTACCCGTTTCCGTCCGGACGTGCCGAAATAATACAGTGCCAGCGGTTTCGGGCGTCCGTTGATGAACCGGATCGCTTCGTCGAGGTCTTGAACGGCCAATACCGGCAGCAGGGGACCGAAGATTTCGTCCGTCATGACCGGGGCGTCCGGCGTGGCGTCGGCGATGACCGTCGGCGCGATGTAACGGATTTCACGGTCGGCATCGGCCTTCGGATACAGCTTCAGCAAACGGTCGAAATGGGACTCGTTGATGATCCGGGGATAGTCCGGCGATTTCGAGGGATCGGCGCCGTAAAAACGGTTGATGTAGTAATTCAGGCGTTCGAGAAGGGGTTCGCGCAGGCTTTGATGCACCAGAATATAATCCGGCGCCACGCAGGTTTGACCGGCGTTCAGGAATTTGCCCCAGACGATCCGGCGCGCGGCGAGGTCGAGCCTGGCGTCGGCGTCAACGATACAGGGGCTCTTGCCGCCCAGTTCCAGCGTGACCGGCGTCATGAATTCCGCCGCCGCTTTCAGTACGGCTTTCCCCCCACCCGGGCCTCCGGTATAAAAAATATAGTCGAACCGTTCCTGAAGCAGTTCACATGCCGTCTCGCGGCCTCCCTGGACGACGGCCACGTGTTCGGGGGTGAACGCTTCACTTAAAATTTTCTCCAGAACGGCGGCAGTGGCCGGGGCCTGCTCCGCCGGCTTGGCGATGACGGTATTTCCGGCCGCGACGGCGCCGATCAACGGCATGAGCATCAGTTGGAACGGATAGTTCCACGCGGAAAAAATCAACGTATTTCCATACGGTTCCGGGTAAATCAACCCTTTCGACGGGAAATTGAGCAGGGAGGTGGGGACGCGCCGCGGCTTGGCGAATGTCTTTAATTTGCGCTTCAACAGGACGATTTCGTCAAGGAGCACGCTGATTTCGGTGGCGCGAGCCTCGAATTCGCATTTGCCGAGGTCCCGGTACAGGGCTTTGGCGATTTCTGTTTCGTGGCGTTTGACCGCCTGAAACAGCGCGTTCAAAGCCTCCTGGCGGCGCGCGGGGGCGCGAAACAATCCTTCCTGAAAGGCGGTTCGCTGTTTTTCCAGTAACAATTTGATGTTATCCATAGGGTGCGTCCTTGCATTTTCTGCTTTCCATAATAATATACGTCATGTACCGGTTTCAATCAAAAAATTTTCGAAGCGGCGTGTTCCTGCCGAAACGAAATTGAAAAACCGGTTCATGACGTATACTATATAAGGAAAGCGGCGGGTATTCAATGTTCAAGAACGGTTTATTATGAGGAATATGTCGGAACCGGCGGTTCCGGTCTGGCAATACCGGTGCCGGGTCTGCTACGGCGAGGCCAACCGGGACGGATTGTTGAAACTGCGGGCGCTGGCGGATTATTTCCAGGAGGCGGCCGCCCACCATGCCGATAATCTCGGGGTCGGGCTGAACGCCCTGGGCGAGGCGGGGATGCTGTGGGTGCTCTCTCGGATGGGCATCGAAATCAGCCGTTTGCCGGAGGTGGATGAGGAAGTGGTGCTGGAAACGTGGCCGCGCCGCGGAAACAGTCCGCTGTTCGCCATGCGCGAATTTGTCCTGCGCGATTCCGGCGGCGGAATTCTGGTCCGTGCCACCAGCGCCTGGCTGCTGCTGGACGGGGCGGCGTTTCGCCCGCGGCGTGTTTCCATGCTGCCGGTCGTTCTGCCGGAGAATCAGAAGCAGGCGTTTCTGTACCGGCAGCTGGAGGAAGTGGCGGACTTTCAAGGGGAGGCGTGCTTCCTGGACCAGATCCGGGAATCGCGGATCGATGTAAACCGGCATCTGAACAACGCGGAATATTTTTCATGGCTGGAGGACTGCGCGGCTGAAAACGGGTTATCCATTGGGCGGTTACATCGGGTTTTCATTAACTTTGTCCATGAATTGCGCCTGGGCGAAACCGTGGAGATCGGCGCGCGGTTGAATGCCGGATCGGGAGCGCTTAACGTCGCCGGAATCCGGATGCCGGATGGCCGGAAAATCTTCAAAGCGGCGCTGGATTTTGAAAAGTAAATGAAAATAATGATGAAAAAAGCGTTTTTGCCTTAAATATTCGATTTTTTTTGCCTTGTCAGGCGATTTACGATTTGAAATTGTTTTTGTTTGATTGTACCTTTTGGGAGGTTAATGATATTTTTATGAAAAATTCAGATAATAAAGTAGGAGCTGAATAATGAAGTTGTTTAATTACTTGATGAGTTCTTTCATCCTTTTGCTGGCGATCATTTCGGCAGTATGTTCGTTTTTTCTGTTTGAAAAACGGGAACTGCTGTTGAAAGGCTGGGGCAAAATGGCGGACACCATTCAGACAATTTCAAAAACCCTCGATACGGACAGCGGCACCAGTGTCGCGGGTACCGTAACCGGAGACGCCCTGAACCACGAACATTATGACAATCTGGGCGGCGCGCTCGCCAAACCGGTGGACCAGGCCAAACGCATTGTTACCCAGCGTAATGAGCTGGCTGATCTGGTCGCCAAATCCGGCCGTGCCGCTTCCATGACCAACGCGCCCGCCAAAGAAACGCTCAGCAACATCGAAACCTACGCCCAGGCCGGTGACAGTGTTGTCCGTTATATTACCGACATCAAGCGCCGTTATGACGATACCGTCTCCATGCTGGCCAAGACTGGCGACAAAGTGCAGATCAAACTGGATGCCAATAATCTGAAAGGCACTAACTACAAGACCGAATATGCCAAGTTCGATAACCGTATTTCGGCGATGAACACCAGAATCGCTTCCGCCAACAACGGTTATACCAGGCTGGCGCAATTGGCCGGCGCCCCGTTGGGCAAAAGTGATCTGGATGACGATAAGCTCTCCGCCACCACCGAAAATATTTACAAGGCCGTCAATAAAATCAAAGCCGATCTGGCTGCGGCCAATAACACCATCCGGACCCGCAACCAGTCGATCAGTTCTCTCGAAAAGACCGTGGAGGCCCGGAATAAAGAAATTGCCGACGGCAATACTCAAATCAATAAGTTGGATGAGGAGATCAGAACTCTGCGTCAGGTCCTGATGGCCGGCGGCGTTCAGCTGGATGTGCCGCTGTGGAAGAACGGCAGCAAGGAAGCGCGTCGCGCCCTCCTGGGCCGCGTCATCGAAATTGACAATCATTATGGTTTCATTGTTCTCGACGTCGGTACCCGCACCACCGTGGTTCAGCAGCTTGGTTCCAAACAATCCGAGGTCAATCCCGAACTCGGCAACGAAACCGAGTTCATTGTCGTCCGCGACCTCGATAAAGAAAGCAGCAAATACATCGGCCGCATCAAGCTGTTCAAGATCAGCGAGCATAATGCTTACGCCAGACTGTTGAACGGCAATTCCGACAAGGAAAAAGTCCGTGCCGGCGATTATGTGTTCCTGCCGACCGATATGGTCGAAGTTGTCACCAGTCCGGTCCAGGAAACAGCCGCCAAACAATAATTACGGAGAAGTCGGATGTTTAACTCAAAAGTATTCACGGCGATTGTTGCATTGACATTGGCGATCCTGGCGGGTGCGGTGACGATGCAGTTGCTTGAGATGAAAGAATATAATCTGTTTGAAGCAATCAAAAAATCGTTCATGGGCGAAGAACCCACTCAAAGTACGGCTCCGGCCGCCCCGGAGCAGGCGAAGGATGGCAATGCGACTGGCGAGCCCAAAGCCGCGGAATAAAACGTGGTTCTTCCTGTTGTCGGTTTCAGCGCTTCTGGTGTTGATTTGCTGCGGCGGCTGCTTGTCGCCGCAGGAAAAACGCGGATACAGCAGTATCCCGCAGAATAGACCATCCGCCTGGGAAAATAATCCATACAATCGGAACTGACCGTTGTGTCGTCGGCAACGGTAATGAACCCAATGGATGTTCTGATTTCTGATCCTGTCTTCGGTGCAAAGGTAGAATATATCGTCTGCAAGATGAAATTTCTATTTTTTTCTGCAAGTTAATCCGTGTCATCCGCACGCGGAGCCCCATTCATTTTTCCCATACACACTGTTGATCGTCATTATGCGGCGTTGCAAGGTGCTTATCAGTTCGATCATTGAATGCGAACCCGTATGAACTGCATATGGCAACGTACCGCTTCGGAAAACCAATTTTTATTCATGTTTGAAAGAAAATTTATATAAATTAGAGCATTTGTTTATTATTATGTGTCAGCGGGCACCCAAAATGCACCACTAATGGGCACTTGAAAATGCACCACCTC
>ENA-UOOK01000515-UOOK01000515.1-fermentation-metagenome-genome-assembly--contig:-NODE-515-length-51232-cov-5.757391_pt1 | contig 51232 bp, 43 predicted proteins | sample MGYA00245777_ERZ724023 | MGnify/ENA primary metagenome ERZ724023 (study PRJEB28704, sample SAMN03018312) | fermentation metagenome | biome: anthropogenic terrestrial biome; feature: soil; material...
TAATGTTGGAGATACTATAAAAGTACATGTTAGAATCAAAGAAGGCAACAGAGAAAGAATTCAGGTATTCGAAGGTATCGTAATTAAAAGACAAGGTGAAAGCAACAGAGCAACCTTCACTGTAAGAAAGATTTCTTACGGAGTAGGAGTTGAAAGAACATTCCCTGTTCATTCACCCAAAATTGAAAAAATTGAAGTTGTAAGAAGAGGAAAAGTAAGACGTGCAAGATTGTTCTACTTAAGAGAAAGAACAGGCAAAGCAACCAAAGTTAAGGAATTGAGAAACTATTAGAATAAATTGAGGGCGGACGTCCTCAATTTTGCTTTAAGGTATGGAGAGGTAATATGAATATAAATTGGTATCCGGGGCATATGAAAAAAACAAAGGATTTGCTTCAGGAAAATATTAAATTAGTAAATTTAATAATTGAAGTTGTTGATGCAAGAATTCCTTACAGCAGCAAAAATCCTGATTTTGACGTATTGTTCAGGGATAAAAAAAGACTTATAGTACTGAACAAATATGACTTATCAGACCCTAATATGAATAAGCTGTGGGAAGATTACTATAAAAAAAAGGGTTGGTCGGTTGTTCTTTACGATTCAACAAACAACAAGGAGCTTCGTAAGCTGAATAATGCAATTGCGGATGCTACTGAGGAAATTGTTGAAAGATACAAAAAACGGGGATTGCTGAATAAAACAATTAAGGCAATGATTGTGGGAATACCCAATGTGGGGAAATCAACACTGATAAATTCATTAGCAAAGAAGAAAAGCACGAAGACAGGAAACATGCCGGGTGTTACAAAGGGCAAGCAATGGATACACTTGGCGGGAAACATTGACTTATTGGATACTCCAGGTATCCTATGGCCTAAATTTGACGATGAAAAAAGTGCTTTAAACCTTGCCTTTACAGGTGCAATAAAGGATGACGTCTTGGTGCTTGAAGAAATAGCGCTGAAATTTGTGGAAATAATGCGGCAAATGGAAAAAGAAAATGCAATCCTCGAAAGATACGATATAGAGGCAGGGGAAAATCCACTGAGTATTTTAGATAATATAGCCTATAAAAAAGGCTTTTTAATAAATAAAACGGAAATAGACTACCTGAGGGTGGCAAACCTGTTATTCAACGACTTCAGAGCCGGTAAATTAGGAAACATAACCTTAGAGATGCCCTAACCAAAGGAGGAATGATGATGCTTAAAATTGAACAGGAGCTTTGGGACAAGGGATATAATTATATTGCCTGCATAGATGAAGTAGGCAGAGGCTGCCTTGCGGGCAGCGTTGTAACCTGTGCAATCATAATGCCTAAGGGTCTATTGATAGAAGGTGTAAATGATTCAAAGAAGCTCTCCGCAAAAAAGAGAGAAGAATTATTTGATATTATTATAGAATCATCCCTTGCTTGCGGAATAGGTGAATTAGACTGTGCTAAGATCGATGAATACAATATTAAAAATGCAACAAAGCTTGCAATGGTACAAGCAATTGAAAATTTAAAGGATAAAGAGGGAAACAAAATAACTCCCGATTATGTAATAACGGATGCAGAAAAGTTAGATACAGACATACCCCAATCCAACATAATTCACGGAGATGCAAATTGTCATGGAATTGCCGCAGCCTCAATAGTGGCAAAGGTAACCCGAGACCGCCAAATGTGTCAATTGCATGAGATGTATCCCGAATACAAATTTGACAAAAATAAAGGCTATGGCACCAAGGAACATATAGAAGCATTGCTTAACTGCGGCCCCTGCGAAATACATAGAAAAACATTCATTAAAAAAATATTGGACAAAAATGAGCAGTTGGAAATTATAGAAGGTTCTTTTTAATGTGAACCGGCTCTCAATCTTTAACTAAATAGAATTCTAAAAATAGGTCGCAGGATTGAAGTGTGCCTATTTTTTATTTACGGAAATAGATAAAAATTATAAAATTTGACATTAGCTCGTAATAATGATAAAATCAAGATTACTTGGTTTATGTAAGGGAGTTTTATCTTATGAGGTACGATATTCTTAAATAATTATTCAACTGAATAATGAAAGGTGAACATCATCCTATGATTTTTATATGTTGCGTAGGTTTATTAGTTGTACCTTTCTGTTTAAGGATACTCTTATAAGAATTATTCTTCTGGTATAAATGCTATTACTAAAATGATGGTTTAGCATTCTTTTTGCACACCTCTATTGGTGGAATAGAAAGCAGCATAAAAAACTGTACCCTGTGATGAGAGTATCTTCATCACGGGGTTTTTTATTTTCCAAGGAGGATAGCTAAATTGAAAATTATAAATTTAGGAATATTAGCACATGTGGATGCAGGAAAAACCACAGTAACGGAAAGTTTGTTATTTAGAAGCGGCACAGTCCATTCAGCCGGCAAAGTTGATGATGGAACTGCGGCTACCGATTCGATGTCTCTTGAAAAACAACGTGGTATTACAATACGTGCTTCCACGATTTCATTTGAATGGAACGGAACAAAGGTCAATATAATTGATACTCCCGGGCACATGGATTTTATTGCTGAAGTGGAACGCTCTCTTTGTGTATTAGACGGCGCTGTCTTAGTAATTTCAGCAAAGGAAGGCGTTCAGGTGCAAACAAGAGTAATCTTTCAGGCGTTGAAAAAGCTGAAAATACCAACCTTAATTTTTGTTAACAAGGTCGACAGAGCTGGCGTTTGCTTGGATGAGCTTTATACTCAAATCAGAGAGCAATTAACACCCCATATTGCCGTAATGCAGGAGATAGATGGTATTAACTCGAATGACATTTCCATTCGGCAGCCTGAAAGAATTTCAGAAAAAATGGCAGAATTACTTTTAGACACAGATGAATTGCTGGCTGACAAATATATTTTAAATCAGCCCATATCAGAAATGGATTATAAAGCTTCATTTCTTTCTAATATTGCCTCATGCAATCTCTTTCCTGTCCTTCATGGAGTTGCTTTGAAAAACATTGGAACAGACGAATTATTGCATGCAATTACGAATTATCTTCCGGTCAATACAGCAACCGAACAAGGAGAGCTTTGTGCGTTTGTATATAAAATAGACAGGGATAATGAGTCGCACAAAAGAGCCTTTGTACGAGTATTCGGAGGGAGCATAAAAATCCGTGATACTGTTGAAATTGAGGACAATGAAGAATCTATCAAGATAAAAGGTATAGAAAGTATACAAAACGGAAAATTTACGCCGTCGGATTACGCTCTGAGCGGTGATATCGCTGTACTTGTTGGCGTGAAAAATCTACGTATAGGTGATGTTATTGGGACAAGGAGCAGAATGCTGCCGCAAATCACTATGGCTCATCCATCGCTGCAAGCTTCTGTGATGCCCTTAAGTTCGGGAGACAGAAGCCGCTTAATTCAGGCACTGTTTGAACTAACGGAGGAAGACCCTCTTCTCCGTTGTGAAATTGACAAATATACAGAGGAAATTACACTGCGGCTATTTGGAGAAGTGCAGATGGAAGTGGTCAAAGCCCTATTGGAAGAAAGATATAATTTAATTGTTGAATTTGGTGAATTAATGACTATATTTAAAGAGCGTCCGAAGAAAGCTGCCGAAGCCGTTATTCATATGAATGTACTGCCAAATCCATATGCGGCATCGGTGGGGTTATCCATTGAGCCTCTCCCGCTTGGATCAGGATTTATCTTTGAAAGTGAGGTTTCCTATGGCTATCTCAGCAAGTCTTTCCAATGGGCTGTAAGAGATGGTGTAAAAAGTGCCTGTGAACAAGGCTTGTCCGGCTGGGAAGTAACTGACTTGAGGGTATGCTTTACTTATGGATATTATTCCAGCCCTGTCAGTACACCATCTGATTTTCGCCATCTTACTCCGCTTGTTTTTGAAAAAGCACTTAGAATGGCAGAAACAGAGCTGCTGGAGCCTTTTATGAGTTTTGAGCTTCGTATACCAAATGAAAACAGCAGCAGGGCGATGTATGATTTGCAGCAGATGAGAGCTTCTGTTGAACGAATTGATACAAGAAATAACGAAACTATATTGTATGGAAAAATACCTGTTGAAACTTCAAAATCTTATCAAATACAGCTTGTTTCATATACCAACGGAAAAGGAGTTTTTTTAATCGAACATCATGACTATGACACTTATCTTGGCAAGCCGGTGGAAAAGGCAAGAAAACCAGATCCTGCCGGAGATAAAATTAGGAACTTATTTCAGAAATATGATATATAATAGGGGGATTTCTTTGTAGAAGTCCACTTTTTAAAAAGGGGAGATGCATCGCACAGAAACTTACTTTTGTTTTGCTATTAAGTTCTAAAAAATGTATATTACAAACAATAATTATTTATCGAAAAACGATAAATAATTATTGACATATGGAAAATATCTGTTATAATAAAACTAAATTAATCACTGTATGGAGGGTTTATGTATCAGAAAAGTATCGTTCATTATATGACTAAAATCTGCGTTGATATTTTGTTTTATGTAGCAATATTGTGCTGCATTATAATTCCGTTTTCATCATCCTTGCTGTTTCGTTATTTTGGAATCGATGGTCCAAGTGCCAGGTTTTTCAAAGCAATATTATTGGCTTCCGGTATGGCAGGCGTTTATATTTTATGGCAGTTAAAGGTAATATTCAGAACATTAATGGAGGGAAATCCGTTTATTCATGCCAATGTTTCCTGCCTTAGAAAAATAGCTGTTGCATGCTTGGCTATTTCATTGATTTTTATTGTAAAAATGATTGTTATGCCTTCAATTTCAACAATTGTAATAGTGGCTATATTTACTGTGGGATGTCTTTTGTGCTTAACACTAAAAGATTTATTCAAGCAATCAATTTATTATAAAGATGAAAATGATCTGACGGTGTAGGAGGTGTACCATGGCTATAATTATACAGCTTGACGTTATGATGGCTAAAAGAAAAATAGGGCTTATGGAGTTAGCTGAAAAGATAAATATTACACCTGCCAACCTGTCAATATTAAAAAACAACAAGGCAAAGGCAATAAGGCTTTCAACCTTGGACGAAATATGCAGGGCATTGGATTGCCAGCCGGGCGACATTATTGAATATGTGGAGGAAGAAGATGGAGCAAAAAAATAAATTAGAAATATCACTTTACGGAATTATTTCCGCCATAACATATATTTGTTTGATACTTGTCAATTATCCGGGAGTCAGTGCACCTATATTTTTTATAATCCAATTTACTGTTTTATTTTTAATTGTAAAGGATGCGGGTGTTGTTAATATAAAAGGATTATTGATACTGATACCGATTTTTATTATATCCCTGAATAATTTCATCAGTGCAAACTATATGATGATGCCTGTAAATTTTGTGGTAATTGTATTTTTGTACAGCGTTATGTTTTTGCTGCTTGGGAATAGGTTGAGCTTGGTTAAATTAAATATTTATGACCTTTTAAAAACAATTTCTAAAATATTTGAACCGGTTGTTAATTTTACAGTTCCGTTTAAGTGGTTATCTGAAAAGTCACATAATGAAGGAAAGAATATTCTTACGAAAAGGGTATTATTAGGTATTGGCGTATCAATACCTGCGGTTGTATTTCTCGTTATGATGCTGTCTTCCGCTGATTTGATTTTTCACAATACATTTATCATATTTAACAATTGGGTTAAAAGCTTGCTAAATTTTATCAATATTTATAAAATGATAGTAGGCTCTTTTGCAGGATTGTACTTATTCGGACATTTATATTCCGTTTTCAATAAAGAGGGTGCGGCTGAAGGCGTGAATAATGATAAACCTGATTCTGACTGTAAAATAAGAGGAGACCTAATAGTTTTTAACATTCTGTTGGTATCAATATTAGTTGTATACTCAATTTTTATAGTAATACAGTTCAAATATTTGTTTTCCGGCGGAGTTCTGCCGGGCGGTCTTAATTATTCCGAGTATGCAAGGCGTGGATTCTTTGAGTTAGTATTTTTAAGCGTTTTAAATATAGCTTTAATATTATTAACCACATACCTGCTCAGGGACAAAATATATGGCGATAAAAATAAATGGGCTGTATTTACAAAGCTTATGCTGGTTTATCTTTGTGTAATAACGGGAATATTGCTTGTGTCTTCATATTACAGGATGTCTCTTTATGACGGAGTTTACGGTTTTACAAGATTGAGAGTATTGGTTTATATATTCTTAATATTTGAAGCGGGAGGATTATTGGCAACCTTGGCGTATATTATAAAGCATAATTTTAATATATTTGCCGTATATGCTGCCATTGTACTATTGTTTTACCTGACACTGAACCTTGTTAGGATGGATGAGTTAATTGCCAAAAGAAATATAGATATGTATTTAAGCGGGCAGGCGGAAGATATTGACATTGATTATCTATTGACTCTGTCACATGACGCTCTGCCGCAAATAATGAGGCTTACCGACAATGATGTTCAGATTATGACAAGAATCAAAGCTATAAATTATATTAAAAATATAAACGGGAATTATCGTTATATGGAGAACAATTGGCAAAGCTGCAATTTGTCCATTGAAAAAAACAAGAGGCTGTTGGAGACAAACAAGAATAAATGGGAATTATATATGAAATAGGGGATAATATGAGAAAATTTACAATATTTTTATCAAATTTTTTAATAAGCATAGGTATTTTAGCTATCATCAGCCCTGTATTTCTATATTGGTTTATACACGGAGATTACGACCGATATATCCGGATTATTAACGGACCCTTCCCTTTCAGCAGTTTTGGGGGAGGACCCTTTCAAATGTTAATATATATGGGCTTATTTATTATGGGAGCTGTGTTAATATCCGCTTCATTAATAATTAAGTTTATAAATAGAAGTAAAAATTAAGAGGGATGGCATTATGAGAAAATATAGCTTAATAACATATAGTTTAATAATATTATTGATAATTGCAGGCTGTTCAGCCAAATCAAACAAAACTTATATTGCGGAACAATTAAAAATTAAGATGCCGAAGGCATTAAATATTGAGTATGCAGATGACCACGGAGGTTTCCACGGAGACGGAAAAAGATTCGCTAAAATAGAATTTGACAATAACAGCGGCTTAAATATTATATCTCAAATAGAAAATAGTGATAGGTGGAACAAGATGCCTTTAACGGAAAATCTCAGCCTTATTATGTATGGCGGGACTAAAAATAATGTGGAGTATGTTTCTGAATTTGCGGAAAAGTTTGGGATTCCCGAAATTGAAAACGGATATTGGTATTTTAATGACAGACATTCTAAAAGTACAAATCCGGAAAGTGATACAGAATTATTTGACAGGTATTCGCTTAATTTTACCCTTTCCATGTATAATGCCGATAATAACACATTATATTTTTTTGAGCTTGACACATAATGATGGGTATTTAAGTTCTTTAAATATATCTTATTGATTTACAAATTTGTTATCTTATAGTAAGATATTGAAGATATTATTTAAAGGAGACTATCATGGAAATTATAAAAGTAAGAGGGAATACATATTGCATAGATACGGGTATGACTTATTTACCTTTCTATAAATTAAGCGATCAAGACATTATATTGATGGATTCAGGATATCAAAAAGAAAAAGAAGGTATAGAATCGGTATTGGAGGGCAATAATTTGAAAATTAAAGCCATAATATGCTCTCACGCTCATCCTGACCACATAGGCAACAATTCATATTTTAAGGAAAAATACAAATGCAAAATTGCAATGCCCAAGGACGAAGCATTCATTTGCTCCTCATATGCAAACTTAAAAATTTATTATGACCAGCCCATGTCTTTAATTAAAAGTTATTATAATAACTTAACATGTGAAGCGGATATTATTATAAATAAAAATCAGGACAGCATAATACTTAATGACGTTGCTTTCAGGTTATTTCATACATCAGGGCACAGCTCTGACCAAATATGCATAACAACTCCGGACAATGTCTGCTATTTGGCTGATTCTTTGATTACACACGATACAATGGCGGGTACAAAGATTCCCTACGCATTTGTGCTAAAGGACGACTTGGAGAGCAAGAAAACCCTGCATCAGCTTGACTGCTGCGCATATATAATTGCCCATAAAGGAATAACTAATGATATTGAAGGACTGATACAGGACAATATTAAGTACTACAGCGGTATTGCGGAAAGTGTATATGAGGAAATAATCAAGTCAATGACCTTTGAAGATATTTTGAAACGTATAATAAGAAAATATAATATAAAAATAAAAAGCGTTTATAAATATAAGATGGTGGAAAGAATGCTGAGGTCATATGTGGAATATTTGTATGAAACGGGGAAAATAGAAACAATAATAGAAAATTGTTTTATTAAGTATGTAAGGATATAAAAAGGGACGCACCTTTGCAATAAAGTTAATCTTTACAGAAAAAATGAATGCCCCTAATTTATATTGCCTTCCACTATAATCTTTTCATTCCAAAATAAAAGAATACTGCCGTTAACAAAAATGATAAGAAATCTGCAAATGGCGCGGCATACAGAAGTCCTTTCAAGCCCCATAATTTAGGGAATACCATAATTGCGGGAATTAAAAGAATTAATTGCCTCGTAAGGGTTAAAAACATAGACGACTTTGGTCTGCCTATTGCCTGAAAAAAGTTAGCGGCAACAACCTGAAAGCCTACAACAGGGAAGCACAGAAACCAAGCAAATATTGCCGAGCGGCCGAAATCAATTAAATCAGGGTCTCTGTTGAACAATGATATCAATTGTACAGGGAACAATCTTGTGACAATGAATCCTGAGGTTACAATAATGGTTGCGGTCTTTATTGCTAATTTAACAGCTTCCTTAGCTCTGTCAAATTTTCCGGCACCGTAATTGAAGCTTATGATTGGCTGAGCTCCTTGGTTTAAACCAACAATGGGCATAAGCAGCAGCGTTTGAATGCTGTTAATAACCCCCATTCCCGAAACGGCTATATCTCCGCCATAAAGGAATAAATTCTTATTTAACGTAGCATTTAAAAGACTTGATGCCAATTGAAGAAAAAATCCGGGCAGTCCCAATGTCGTAATTCTTTTTACCAAATTAAGCTTCAGCTTCATGTATTTAAGCTGCAATTTGTTTTTGCTTTGTTTGCCTAAAAAATATGAAACAACCCAGACAAATGAAAAGAACTGCGAAATAATGGTTGCCCATGCTGCTCCTGCCATTCCCATATTAAAGCCATATATAAATATGGGGTCTAAAACAATATTTGTGCCTGCTCCTAAAAACATCGTATACATGGCTAATTTCGGATTTCCGTCCGCACGGATAAAATGGTTCAAGCCTACGCTTACAATGTGAAAAGGCGCTCCCAAGGTAATGATTCTCATATATTCCAAGGAGTAGGGCAGAACATCCTTGCTTGCTCCGAAGAAAAGCAGAATGGTTTTTAAATTTATTTGAACTAAAATCATGAACAATAAACCTGCTGAAATAAGCAGTACAAGTGCATTGCCTAAAGTATTTTCCGCCTCCTCATATTTTTTTCTTCCTAAATTCATGGAAAAATTCGTGGCACCACCCACACCGAATAAAACTCCCATAGCCAAGGATATTATCATAATGGGAAAACCAATGGTTATTCCGGCTATTCCCGCTGTCCCAAGCTCGGGGCTGTTGCCTATATAAATTCTGTCAACAACATTATACAATGCATTTACCATCATACCAACTATGGCAGGTAACGAAAATTTTAATAAGAGTTTTGATATTTTTTCTTCTCCCAAGGGATTTATGTAGTCCAATTTGTCTCCTCCAAAAGTGCAAATAATAATGATATTATACTACAGATTGCTGTGTATTAAAACTAAAAAAAAAAATAGTTGACAAGATTTAGTTTGAAATGTTATACTCCAAAACAATACACAAATAAATAAGCATCATAAACGCTGTGAAAAGGAGTATTAAGCATTTTTGAGATTTCAGAGAGTTGTTGGTTGGTGAAAAACAATGTCAGATAAATGCCGAACTAGCCTTGGAGCGGACTTGCCGAATACTATGTAGGCAGGTACGAAGAAGCCGATCGTTAAAAATGGCAGGATATCGACTGACAACAGTCCGTATCTTAAGAGGGCATTTCGTATGAAATGAATAAGAGTGGTACCGCGAAAGATTTATATCTTCCGTCTCTTAGAGAATTGATTCTCTGAGTGAGGAAGATTTTTTTATATCTTTTACCTTCCTTAGAGAAATAAGTGTATTAAAAAAATAAGAGAGGTATAAGACATGGAAAATCAAAAGCAAAGCAAAAAAACTATGGGAACAATAGGAGCATTCGCAGTAGCCAGCGTATTGTTCAGCTCTCATGCAGGAGGCGGATTCGCCACGGGAAATCAGGCAACACAATATTATGTGCAGTATGGGTGGGCTGCGCCGATTATGGCTGTATTGGCAATGGCATTGTTAACCCTGACCATCCGCGAATGTATTATTATGTACAATTCAAGAGGATTAACAAGCTATAAAGAGCTTTTTCAAACATTGTACCATCCGTTGGATAAATTGTCATTTTTATTTGATATTTATTTCTATATAATGGTTTTGTGCGCTGTAGGTGCGGTAGTTGCAGGAGCGGCTTCTTTATTAAACAATTTGTACCATATGTCATATGCTGCCGCAGTTCTTACGGTAGGCGTTATATTGTTATTTTTGACAATATTCGGTGCTGCATTGGTATCAAGGGCATCAACTGTTATGTCTATAGGAATATTAGTTTCCTGCGGTATTATATTCATTTTGGGCATTAATGCTAAAATGCCGGAAATAAGAATAATATTTGCAAAAAGAGCGGGTACAGCAGACATTTCACAGGGAATTCTAAAGGCATTTACTTATGCGGGATTTCAATCCGTTGTAATTCCAACAATGATTTCCTGCGGTAAAACATTAAAGAATCAAAAGGAAGTATCCCGCTCGATGCTGATATCATTTTTTATAAATTCGGTTGCATTGGTTCTTTCTGTAATAATGCTTTTGGGATGGTACTCATCATTTACCGAAGCCGGCAGTACAACATTGCCGACACTTTATGTCACTAAGCAGTTGGACAAGACATATGTATTTTGGGCTTATAATATTTGCTTATTCCTTTGCTTTATTTCAACAGGGGTTACGACTATTTACGGATTTGTGGAGAAATTTGAAAAAATAAAGATTTTGTCCGGAATTGACAAGGTAATTGTAAGAAGAATAATTGTATCAAGTTTGATAATGATGCTGTCAATGGGTATTTCAATGGTAGGGTTGGACAAGATTGTTAAATACGGGTATGGGTATATGGGTTATTTCGGAATCGCTATAATAATTATTCCCTTCCTGACCGTAGGAGTATATAAAAACCGCAAATATTTACGAGATAAACGTACCGCGGGAGCTGTAAATATGGGAAAAGCGGCAGAAATTACGGAATTTCAGATATGAGAAGGGAGCATGAAATGATTACACATAATTTTCCGGGATACACAATCGGTCCCGATTCATATGAGGAAATAGTAGAAATCTGTACTCCGTTCGGAAAGAAAGCGGTCGTTATAGGCGGAGAACGGGCTTTAAACGCAGCAAGCGAAAAAATAAGGAGGGCAGTTGGCAGCAGTATTCAATTAACAGGTTTTTTCCCTTATGGAGGAGAAGCTTCCTCAGAAAACATTGAAAGTTTGAAATCAATACCGGAGGTTCGCAAAGCAGATATGATATTTGCCGTCGGAGGGGGAAAGGCAATTGACACGGGAAAGGTATTGGCTCAAACAACAGACAGGACATATTTTACTTTTCCTACTATTGCTTCAACCTGTGCTTCATGCACAAGCCTTGGAATTTTATATCACCCTGACGGTTCATTGAGAGAATATTCATTTTCACATAAAACACCGGTACACATATTTATTGACAGTGAAATTATAGCAAACGCACCGGATAAATATTTATGGGCGGGCATAGGCGATTCCATGGCAAAGTATTTTGAAAGCTCTGTATCAAGCAGAGGTGACGAGCTGTCTCATTCTCAGGAAATGGGTGTAAATATAGCCAAAATGTGCAACGATCCCTTTGTAAGACTTGGAGTGAAGGCACTTAATGACTGCAAGGAAAACAAGGTAACAAATGGATTTGAAGAAATTTTGTTGGGAATTATTGTATCTACCGGATTTGTCTCCAATTTAGTAAATATTGATTTAAATACAGGGCTTGCCCACGCCGTATATAATGGGTTTACAGTAATTCCCCAAATTGAAAAATACAGCCACCTTCATGGTGAAATTGTATCCTACGGAATTTTGATACTGCTGATTGCAGATAATCAAAAAGAAGAATTTAGCCGTATTTTCAAATTTAACAGGGAAATGGGATTTCCCACAAAGCTTTCGGACTTAAATTGTTCGGAGGCGGATGTGGATAAGATAGTTGAAAAAGCCTTGAAAGGAATAGATGTGAGGCATTATCCCTATGCAGTAACTCCAAATATGATTAAGGATGCCATAATATTTTTGGAATCATACAACGAGATATAATGCAATTTAAATAATATTAAATAATAATAAATAATATCATTGCACTTAAAGTATAAAATTATATCTTTAAGTGCTTTTTTTTGATATAATAAAATAATAAAGAATAAGCAGAGAGGAATTAGTATGAGGATATTACATACTTCGGACTGGCATCTTGGCAAAAGTCTTGAAGGTGCCGGCCGAATGGATGAGCAGGAAGCATTTTTAAATGACTTCATAGAAATAGTGAAAGAAAAAAGCATTGATATGGTTATTGTTGCGGGAGATGTTTACGACAGTGCCAATCCTCCTTCAAGAGCCGAAAAAATGTTTTATGATACGTTGAAGAAACTTTCATCTGACGGAGAAAGAATAACCTTGGTGATTGCGGGCAACCATGACAATCCGGACAGATTGGTTGCTGCGGGACCCCTGGCGAGAGACCATGGAATTATTATGATCGGAACTCCTAAATCCGTTGTGGAAACAGGAGAATACGGAAAGCATAAGGTTGTTGATTCGGGAGAAGGATATGTGGAGGTTGAAATTAACGGAGAAAGGGCAGTTATATTAACCGTTCCGTACCCAAGCGAAAAAAGGCTCAATGAAGTTCTCCACGATGCAATGGACGAGGAAGAGCAAAGAGTAAAGACCTACGGGGAAAGAATAAAGGTACTCTTTGATACATTGAGCCAAAAATACAGGGAAGACACTATTAATATTGCAGTGTCTCATTTATTTGCAATGGGAAGCGATGAGGCAGGCTCCGAAAGGAATATTCAGCTTGGAGGAAGCTTCATAGTCGACGGAGGATGTTTACCGGAAAAAGCACAGTATATTGCCTTAGGGCATATCCACAAGCCACAGATAGTGCCGGGAACCAATAAAAAAGCAAGATACGCAGGTTCACCCATACATTACAGCAGGAAGGAAATTAATTTTGAAAAAAAAGCATTCATTATAGATGTTAAGGCAAACGAAGAATGCACCGTTGAAGTGGTTGGATTCAAAGTATACAAGCCTATTGAAGTCTGGAAGTGCGAAAGTATAGAAGAAGCAATAGATATGTGTGAGAAAAACAAGGACAGAAATTGCTGGGTTTACTTGGAAATTAAAACAGACAGATATTTAAGGGAAGACGAAATTAAGGCAATGAAGTCAAAAAAAATGGACATCCTTGAAATACAGCCTATTATAAATAATGAAAATACAGGAGAAATAGATTTAAATAATTTTTCCGAAAAATCCTTTGAAGAAATTTTTAAGGAATTTTATGTAAAGGAAAGACAGGTTGAGCCTCAGCGGGAGCTTATTGATGAGCTTCTTGAAATACTCAGCCGGGAGGAAGAATATGAAGCCCATTAATCTAAAAATAAAAGGTCTGAACAGCTTTATAGAAATGCAGGAAATAAACTTTGAAGAACTTACCGAAAGGGGTCTGTTCGGCATATTCGGTCCTACGGGAAGCGGAAAATCAACAATTCTTGACGGAATTACCCTTGCTCTTTACGGGGAGGTTTCAAGGAAAAGCACCAATTACATGAATACCAACTGCGACTCGCTGTTTGTCAGCTATGAATTTCAGATAGCTCATAAGGAAGCAAGGCGCTACAGAGTTGACAGGGAGTTCAGAAGAGACAATAAAACCGGAAACGTAAGGACGAAATCCGCCATAATTGTTGATATAACCGATGGTGAACAGGTTTTAGAGGATAAGGCAAGAAATGTAACGGAAAAATGCGAAGAAATAATAGGGCTTAAATTGGACGACTTTACGAGGACAGTGGTTCTTCCCCAAGGCAAATTCAGCGAATTTTTAAAGCTTGAAGGCAAGGAAAGAAGAGAAATGCTCGAGCGGTTGTTCAACCTTCAAAAATACGGAGATGAATTGTCCCTTAAGCTTGGAGCAAAAATAAGGGAGGAAAATCATAAATTAAATATAGTTGAAGGTGAACTCAACAGTTATAAGGACGTAAGCGATGAATTATTGAATGAAAAAGAAAATGCTTTAAATGAAACAAATATGCGGCTGAAAACCTGCAGGGAAGAATTGTCGGAAGCAGAAAAGGCATACAATGAAGGTAAGGAATTATGGGTGCTGCAAAGCGAATTAAATGCCCTTAAAACAAAAGAAAAGTCTCTTAAGGAGCAGGAGAATGAAATTAAAAGCAGCAAGCTTATGATATCTGTTTTAGAAAGCTCTCTTAAGGTAAAACCATATATCGACGGCTATGAGAATACAATAAGACAAATATGGGAAGTAAAATCGGAAATTGATTTATTAAACAAGAAATCGGGAAAAATCAAGGATGATAAAAATACTGCGGAAATAAACCTGACGGATGCGAAAAATAAAAAGGACACAGAATTTCCTAAGCTTAAAATAAAAGAGCAGAATGTTCTTGATGCAATTGAAGATAAAAAGCAGCTTAACTCATTAATAAATGAAAACAGTACCTTGAAGGACAGTATCTTGAAAATATCCGAAAGATTGAACACAGCCTCAAAAAGCTTAAAGAAAAGCGAAGAATTTATTTTTGGCATCAACGAGGATATAAACCTAAAGGAAAATAAAGCAGAAGAGCTTAAAATTTCCGAGGAATACAAAAATAAGGTCAATGAAGGAATTATTATATTAACTGAAGTTGAAAGTATTAATAAACAAATTTCAAGTATTTGGAAGGACATAGACTCAGCTAAGCTAAATATTGAACAATCAAAAGAAAAAGGAGAAAAATTTTCAAAGCTTCTTAATGCAAAGGAAAATTTATTGGCTGATTTATTAAGTAATTTGAATAATTTAAATGAAAATTGTCCCGGGAATCAGGATACTTTAATAAGTTCGAAAGAAAAGCTTTCAAATGTAAAAGAAAGATGGGATAAACACAACGAATACACTCTCGCCATTGAAAAGTGCCGAATAAATACAGAGGCATTGACAAAGGAGCTTGAAAAAAAGCAGCGGAAGAAAAACTGTCTTTTCGAGGAAATAGATAAATTAAAAGAAGAAATAAAAAGATTGGAAACAGAAAATTCAGCATTTTTATTGAGAAAATCCTTAGCTGAAGGGGATATTTGTCCCGTATGCGGCTCTAAAGAGCATCACATGGAAAATATTGCAGCATTTGAAGAGACAGGAAATATTGAAGAATTAGGAAGCTGTCTTAAGTCAAAGAAAGAAATATACGAGGATTTAAGTTCGGAAACAATTAAACTCAATGAAAGAATTACAGCCGAAGAAAGTATTTTGAATGAAAACAATTTAAAACTTAAAGGATTAGGAGATGAATATAAAGAATATTCCACGGAAGAGCTTCAGAAGGAATTTGATTTGCTTTATAAGGCTGTGAGCAAATATAATACGGACAAAGCTGACCTTGAAAAGGAAATACATGCGCTTACAGAGGAAAAACACAGCATTCTCACGGAATATAACAATGCAAATAATTCATTAAGCCACAATGCGGATTTGTATAATAAGCTTTCAGATGACTTAAAGTCTAAAAGTGAAGAGTTTAAAAGGGAAGATGAAAAATTATTTATGCTTAAAAAGGAAATATCCGTTGAAGACTTTAAATCAGTACGAGCCCATATAAATAATAAGGAAAAAGAAAGAGCGGTTCTCGAAAAGAATATTAAAAATTTAAGAAGCGGTTTAAAGGCGGAGCAGGATAATAAGGAGAGGTTAACAAATGAATGCGTTGATTTAAAAATTCAATTAAATGAAATTAATACAATTATTGCGGAAAAAGAAAAAAATATCGACGAAAAACGAAGTATAATTATAGGCAAGGCAGGGACTACGGAAAACCTTGAATTGTTAAAGGAGCAAATTACAAGAACAATCCTGCAGATTGAAAACAACTTCAGCGAATGTGAAAAGGAAAAAAATGAAGCGGAAGAGCTGTTCAATAAAGTTAACAGCAGGATAATATCCATGCAGGGCAAGCTTCTGAGTTTACAGGAAAGAAGCACAAAGGACAAGGATGTGCTCGATAAAGTATTGGCGGAGGAAGGAATAAAGGATGCGGAGGAAGCCAAGAAAAACTTCTGCCCTAAATCTGAAATAGACAAGCTTAAAGCCAAGGTAGAAAATTACGGCAATGCCGTTGCTGAAATTAAAGGGGCGCTTACAAGCTTAAATATGAAAATAAATAACAGAAATCTTACGGAGGAACAATGGGATGAAGTACAAAAGATTAAAAATGAAAAAACATTGATGGTTAACGAGCTGCAGAAAACAGCCACAAGTATTGAAGTCGAATTGAAATCATTGGTAGTCAGGTTAAAGGTAAAAAATGAGCTCATAAAGGAAAAGCAAAAGTCAGACCACAGCATGGCATTGCTGAATGATTTGGATAAACTTTTCAGAGGTAAGAAATTCGTTGAATTTGTTGCGGCAAATCAGCTTAAATACATATCTGTGGAAGCAAGCAAAAGACTTAAGGAAATATCGGGAGGAACATATGGTCTTGAAGTTGACGAAAACGGCAAATTTTTAATCAGGGATTATAAAAACGGCGGAGCACAAAGAGACGCCACAACCTTGTCCGGAGGGGAAACATTTGTTGCATCCCTTGCGCTTGCTTTGGCGCTTTCATCTCAAATACAGCTTAAGGGAACCGCACCCCTCGAATTGTTTTTCCTTGATGAAGGTTTTGGAACTCTTGATGACAATCTGCTTGATGTGGTAATGGATTCTCTCGAAAAAATACATCACAAGAGGTTGTCAATAGGTATAATAAGCCACGTGGAATCCATAAAAAACAGAGTTCCCGTAAAATTAACGGTAACGCCGGCTGTAGCAGGCTTGGGAGGAAGCAAGGTAAAAATTGAAAGAAGCTAAAGGAATTCCGGGGACGGACCTTTGAATTCCAAGTTAACAAAATATAAATTTATTGGAGGTTATATTGAAAACACTATTTAAAAACGGAAATATCCATACGATGGATGAGGCATCATTGAAGGCAGATGCATTTGTGGTTGAGCGCAATAAATTTTCATATGTAGGAACTGAAGCGGGAGCTAGAGATTATTTAAAGGGTCAATGGTTTGATGAGGTGGACTTGAAGGGGCATTTCGTATTGCCGGGCTTTAACGATTCACATATGCACTTTCTGCATTTTGCAAGAAGCTTGAAAAACGTAAATTTAGTGGGTGTAAAAAGTATTGAAGAAATCAAGGAAAGAATTAAGAAAAATCTTGAAAACAGAGAGTCGGGAAACGATTCATGGATAGAAGGGGAGGGATGGAATCAGGACTATTTTACAGATGAAAAAAGATTTCCCAATAAATTTGACTTAGATGATATTACCGGCGATATTCCTGCTGTTATTATGAGAGCTTGCTTTCATGTGGGAGTATTAAACTCGGCAGCACTGAAAATTGTCGGTCTTAACAAGGAAACAGCAAAGCAATATGGAGATTTAATTGAAACATTACCTGACGGAGAGCCCAATGGTGTCATAAAAGAGGGATTATTGTCAATTGCAAAATCATCAGCTCCTTCTCTCGATTTAGAAGAATTAAAAAATATATTTGATGAAGCTCAATATTATGCTTTGGAACAAGGCATAACATCAGTGCAGTCGGATGATATCGAAAACAGGGGAGAAAGCAATCATAAGTTATTATTCCAAGCATTCAGGGAATTGGATGAGGAGGGAAGGCTGAAGATCCGTATAGGTGAACAAAGCTCAATTCCTGATTTTGATACTCTTAAAACATTCTTCGAAGAAGGGTATAATCATGGATGGGGAAATAACAAATACCGCATTGTATGCATTAAGCTTTTTACGGACGGCTCTCTCGGCGCAAGGACGGCAGCTCTCAGGAACCCCTACAATGACGATCCTTCCACAAGGGGAATCGAAATAATGCCTCAGGATGAAATTAACGAGATGGTTCTGTTGTCTCATAAAAATAATTGTCCTGTGGCTATACACGCAATAGGAGACAGAGCAATAGAAATGTCTTTGAATGCAATAGAATATGCACAGAAAAAGCATCCTGACATTAAGCTGAGACATGGAATCGTACATTGTCAAATAACGGATGATGCTCTGTTGAACCGCGTTAAGGAACTGAATGTTATAACATATATTCAGCCCATATTCATTGATTATGATATGAATGTAGTATATGAAAGAGTGGGCAAGGATTTGGCGGAAACATCATATGCTTGGAAAACAATGATTGACAAGGGTATCCACGCTTCCTTCGGAACAGACTGTCCTGTTGAAAGATTTGACACCATGCCCAATATTTATTCCGCCGTAACAAGAAAGAGTATTACGGGAGAAGACAAAAAGATTTATCTTCCAAATGAAAAACTATCCATGGATGAAGCGCTGAGAGCATACACGATTGAAGGCGCATATGCATCCTATGAGGAAAATATAAAGGGTTCTGTAACAGTAGGAAAATTTGCGGACTTCATTCTCCTCGACAGAGATTTATATAATTTAGACGATGATGAAGAGATTTTAAGCACTCAAGTTATAGAAACATACGTTGACGGAAAATCGGTTTATAAAAAATAAGGGAAATTTATTAAATATAATGAGGTGAAAAATGGAAAACAAATTATTTAATTCAAAACCATCAGGTGAAAACAGGCTTCAAAAGGAAATAGAGACCTATAATATATTGGATAAGCTTGATATTGAATATACGGGTGTTGACCACGATGCAGCTTTTACTATCGAGGCTTTAGCGGAAGTAGATGAATTATTGGGCATGAAAGCATGCAAGAATTTATTTTTATGCAATTCACAAAAAACGAAATTTTATCTTTTGGTAATGCCCGGAGATAAAAAATTTCTCACTAAAAATTTATCAAAGCAAATAAACAGTCCAAGATTATCCTTTGCTGACGGCAGCTTTATGGAGAAATATTTGAATATAACACCGGGCTCCTTGAGTATATTTGGGTTAATTTTTGATAAGGAGTACAATGTTAACTTGGTGATAGATAAGGAAGCATTGAAAGATGAGTATGTAGGCTTTCATCCATGCGTAAATACCACAACTCTTAAAATTAAAACATCGGATATAACAGAAAAGTTCCTTCCGTACACGGGACATGTTCCCACAATTGTAGAACTCTAAGCCGCTTTGGCACTTTGGGGACGTGGCACTTTAGGGACGGACCTTTGAATTCTTTTATATTATAATCAATAAAAATATCGTACTTAACGGAGCCGTATGAACATGTGGGATAAACAATTAAACGATTATGTCATTGAGGAGCTTGCCAAAGTTTATATAGAATATGATAAAAAAGGAAAATCTGAAAAGGAGTTTAAGATACATAATATAAATGAAATAGTTGTGGATTTTGAATACGCTAAAAAACACGATTTTTCGTTTTCAATTGATATTCCAACAATGAAGCAGATTTCGCAAGGCAACAGCGGGAGGTGTTGGATTTTTGCAGGACTTAATTTCCTGCGTGAATATGCTGCCAAAAGGAATAACATTAAGGAGTTTGATTTTTCGCAAAGCTATATTGCTTTTTGGGATAAGGCAGAGCGTTCGAATTTCTTCCTTGAAAGAGTAATTGAAACTGCGGCACAGCCATATGACAGTTATGAGGTCAGGACAATATTTCGTTATGTCATTGTTGACGGCGGTTATTGGACAAATTTAAAAAGCCTTATAAAAAAATATGGGCTCGTACCGGGGGAAGTAATGCCGGAAACCTATCAATCTGCAAATACAGAAGCAATGAATAACATATTGAATTTTTATTTGCGAAAAAGAGGAATTGAAATACGAAATTCATTTAATGAAGGGGCTTCTATTGATAAATTATATGAGATAAAAATCGAGGTATTAAAATCAGTATATCGATTCTTATGTCAGTGCTATTCTGTACCGCCAACAAAGTTTGACTTTGAATCAGAAAAAAATCTTACACCCAATGCGTTTTGCAACAATATGATAGGAAATGCCTTAGAGGAGTATATTGATGTTATATCTCTGCCATTTAATAAAACACCGTATAATCAGCCTTGCATAGTCAGCAATTCATATATTGTAATTGGAACGGGAAATGTACGTTTTCTGAATATGGAGTTCCATAAGATGAAAAAGCTTATTTTAAAGCAGCTTTTAGATGGAGAAACTGTATTCTGCTCGGTTGACGACAGTAAAATGTGTATTGACGAGCTGCAGATTTGGGATGATAAAAGCTTTCGTTATAAAGAATTGCTTGGACTTGAATTTGAAATGAACCGCAAGGACTATCTTGAATCAAAGGCAGGAAGCATAAACCACTGCATACTGATAACGGGAGTTAATATTAATGGTGATGGAAAGCCGGACCGCTGGCGCATGAAAAATACATATGATACAGACGGACTGCACAATGGATATTTTACATGTTCAGACACATGGTTTGATAATTTTGTATTCGGAGCATTAATCAATAAAAAATATTTGCATAACTATTTGAATGTTTATGGGGGAGAACCAAATAAATTTGAAATTGAAGAAATAATTTAGAATATATTGACATGTTCCCACAATCGTAGATTTGTAACAGCAGAATAATTTAACGGAGGACAAAATGAAATATACAATTGACAAATCTGTTTTTGAATTAAATCCGGAAATCAAATTCGGAATATTAATAGGCGATAATATAAAAAATTCAGGTACAACACAGGATGATGAAGAAAGATTAAGAAAAGCGGAAAACAAAATGAGAGGTGAAATTAAGCCGGATGAAATACGGGATTTGCTTAATGTGAAGCTTTACAGGGAAGTTATGCAAAAATCCGGCATCAATCCGAATAAATATCCTCCTTCCGTGGAGGCAATGTTTAAAAGAATAGTAAAGGGAGGCAGCCTGCCTGTTATAAACGCCTTGGTGGATTTATGCAACGCAGTGTCCGTCGAAAACGGAATATCTCTCGGCGGACATGATTTAAAGGACATTCATGAAGACTTGGAGGTTCGTTACAGCAGAAAAGGAGACGTATTCCTGCCCTTCGGTTCGGAAACTTACGAGGATGTACCGGAAGGAGAGCTTGTATTTACAAGCGGAAATTTAGTTCAAACCTTGAAGTGGGTTTGGAGGCAAAGCGAATTAGGGAAGCTGACTCTTGGCAGCAGCCACGTGTTTTTCCAACTCGTAGGCTTCGAATATACGGAAAGCTCCTCTTTATTTGAAGCCATGAAGGATATAGAAGATTTAATAATAAACAGATTCCAAGGAAGCTGCAGAAAATATTTAGTAGACATCAACAACCAATCCATTGAGTTCTGAGGGAATTCCGGGGAATTCTGGGGACGGACCTTTGAATTCCAGATATTATCTTAAAATAATATAATCAATAAAAACATGTATTAAGATCCAATAATGTATGGTATGATTAACCAAAATCCGAACGTACTATTTGAATTGTTATTATAAAAACTTGACATTATAACTTCATTCATAAAAAAAAATTTATATTAGGAGTGATTAAATGGCAAGGCATGCAAGGAAAATTAGCTCTACAGGTGTATACCACATAATGTTAAGAGGTATTAATAAAGAACAAATTTTTCAAAAAAAATATTATAAAACAGAAATTCTGAAATTATTAAAAGAAATAAAAGAAGAAATTAACTTTTCTGTAATTGCATATTGTGTTATGGATAATCATCTTCATTTATTGGCAAAGATGGGAGATGAGGATCTAAAAAACATAATGAAAAAATTAAATGTAAAATTTGCTTTATATTATAATCGCTTAGAAAATAGGTATGGATATGTTTTTCAAGATAGGTTTAAAAGTGAAGCGGTGGAAGATGAAAGGTATTTGCTTGGCGCCTTGCGTTATATACATAATAATCCAATTAAAGCTGCTATGACAGATAATATAATTAATTATCAATGGAGCAGTGCTAAGGATTACTTCAATAAGAATATTGATTTAATAGATGAAAATTTTATGAACTATATTTTAAATCTTTTTAAAACTAATAATGACTTTCTTATTTTTCACAAATCCTTTGATGACAATTTATATTTAGACACTAAAGAAGAACAATCGATAAATATTCAATCAATTGTCCAACACGAAATTGAACAATTTATTAACGATTATGGATTAAAGTCAAATAACCTATGATATGAAAGAAGAACTTGCTAAAAAACTAATTAAGCTCAATTTAATTTCAATAAAAGAAGTGGCAGGGCTTTGCAATTTACCTTATAAACAGGTACTGGATATTGATAAGGCACCGGAGACAAGCTAATGAACGGAATTCAAAGGTCCGTCCCCAGAATTCTCCCCAGAATTCTCACCCAGAATTCTCACCCTTTTTCTAATTTAATATGCCGAATACTATAATAAACCTAAGATGAGGAAAGTATTTCGTAATCCTCTATGGGGAATGTTTTTTCTGACAACTGAATTATACCAGATTTTTAGGCAGGGTACTATTTCTTTTATAAAGTATTTTTAAATTTAATTATATTTTAAAAGCTCTGTATTCAAAATTCCTCAATTCTATAACGAATTTATTTCTATTTTACTTTAGCTAATATTGACATTATATATTTTAAGGATTTTATTGACGGATTAGGTAAAATACATTATAATAAAATTAGCTAATGAGGAGGTGGTTTCATGACAACCGCAACTGCGACAGAGATTCAGAATAATTTTGGAAAGTACCTGCAAATTGTGCAGGGTGGCGGTGAGGTCATTGTGCTAAAGAATGGCAAGGAGGTCGCGAGGTTAATTTCTCATGACAAAAGTGTTTCCTTCCTGACTGATTCGCTAATTGGGGTATTGAAAGGCGACTATGATTACAAATCTGTAAAATCGGAGCGAATGAAGAAATATGAAAGTGCTGATTGATACAAATATTATCCTTGATGTTCTTTGTAAGAGGCAGAAATTTTATGTTGATTCTGCAAATGTTTTTAAGTTGTGTGAAGTTAAGCAGATATCAGGAGTTATTTCTGCCTTGTCCATTCCAAATATTGTTTATATTATGAGGAAGGAGTTGGATGTTGAAAGGATTAGAGAAATTCTGGATAACTTGTCGCTTATTTTTTCTATTGCTGACTTAAAGGGTGATGATTTGAGGAAAGCTGCCAAAATGAATTTCAAGGATTATGAGGATGCTGTGCAGAGCTGCTGCGCAGTACGTATAAAAGCAGATTATATCATTACAAGGAATGTTAAGGATTTTATCGAAAGTAAGGTTACGGCAATTGAACCATATGAACTCCTTGAGAGAATATAACCGCTTTTATGTATTTTTAGGATATTGACCTCTACAGGAATTCTGGAATTCTGGGGAATTCTGGGGACGGACCTTTGAATTCCAAATTATAACCATACGTACGAATAATGCTTGCATGTTCATCTGTAGGGTTATATAATAAATGCATGAGTGATTTCAGAAACTAAATGAATAAAGTAGAAAAACAATGAATTAAAATAAAAAAGGATGAAACCAAGGATAATTAAATGTACCGAAGCTTAAAGCGACTAAAAAAGAGTACAACAAATAAGCCTAAAAACAGGTCAAGAAAAAAAGATAGAAAAAAAGATAATATGATAAAGAATTAAGTTAAATGTTCAATAAAGATAAAATACTAAAATTAGAACATTTAAGCCAAACATCCAAATGAATATTAAAACCACAAATAGTTGACCAAAAGGCAATACGCTTTTTACCACGAACCTTTGAAATTTCAAGACCATAGTTATGGAGTATTCTGTTGTTAATACGTTCGCAGCAAGTACCGGATGCCATTTTAGACTTAAATAAATTTGAATTACGAGGTATTTTAGTAAAAAGCCTCAAATCAGATAACGGTTTAGTATAAACGCATCTTCCGTAAGAAGAAGGACTACAGTCATTAGAACACTTGCATTCAGGTATTTTACCGGTTTTAAAGGGGCGTCGCCATTTAATTCTATGTCTACTTGGACAATTGCCCCAAAAAACCATAGGATGTCCACCTTTGCAGATAGGAATTCCCTTTTTATCAAATGTAAGAGATCCGTCATACTTAGAATATTTGTTTCTTGCGTTTAGAGCAATGACAGCATTGATGTCCCAATGATTTAAAAGAGAATATGTGGCATAATTATCAGAAGCAGAATCTAATAAAGTCAGGAAGAAGATATCTAAGTTCATTAATAGCAATAACAGAAGAAGTACTGTCGTGGCGGTTAGCATCAAATATGCGAAGATAAACAGGTAAATCTAATTTAGCATCAGGAATGTAAATGCCGGCAAAATAACCGGTATAGCCGTAAAATTAGCGAGTATTGTTGCTGTTCCAGCCTCAAGACTAATAATGACTTTCTTATTTTTCACAAATCCTTTGATGACAATTTATATTTAGACACTAAAGAAGAACAATCGATAAATATTCAATCAATTGTCCAACACGAAATTGAACAATTTATTAACGATTATGGATTAAAGTCAAATAACCTATGATATGAAAGAAGAACTTGCTAAAAAACTAATTAAGCTCAATTTAATTTCAATAAAAGAAGTGGCAGGGCTGTGCAATTTACCTTATAAACAAGTACTGGATATTGATAAGGCACCGGAGACAAGCCAATGAACGTAATTTAAAGGTCCGTCCCCAGAATTCCATTGTTGGGATTCAATATACGAATCATTAAGGATACATCCTCCAAATTATATTTTCGAATTTTTATGTTTATTTTATCACCCCCTTTTCTAATTTATAATATTCCCGAATACCATAATATGCCTAAGATGCGGCAAGTATTGATGAAACAATATGAATACAAATGTGAACTAAATTGAAACAAAAAGTAACATACTGCAATTCGATTTCAATTTCAATTTTCTTTTTTTAATAAAATTTTCTTTTGAACTTAATTATATAAATAGTGTTTTTTGTAGAATTTCAATGCACATTCAGGCAAAAAATCAAAATAATTAGCTATAAAAGACTTAACATTAAAATTGGCATTATTTTTGCTATGTATATTGGTGAATAATAAATGCGCATTTATTAAGACAACAAGAAATAATAGGAGGTAAAACAGTGAAAGAGGAACTTAGAAGTACGGGAGATCAGATTAGAGATTATGAGTTTTCAGAGATTGAAGATGATCCCAGATTTTTAATTATTAACAAAGAAGTAAAATTTGCTTATATTTTATGGATAGCATTTGCGGTATTGAGTTTAGCGGCTATCTATGGATTAGGCGGTGGTGATCCTTTAAAATATACTTATATAATGGGATTGCCCCAGTGGTTTTTTGCTTACGTAATGATAGTTGTCGGCTTTATAGTATTAATAACATATGTTGTAAAGAAAAGGTTCCAAGATATGGATTTAGATTAAAAGTTAGATAATAAGAAATAATTAGGAGGATAGCTATGATAGAAGTTTCTACACAAAGTAGAATTATAACAACTGCCGTTTTTATTGTATATTTATTGTTTTTAGTAGGTATAGGAATTTACGCTAACAGAGCAATGAAGGCGAGTAAGGAAGGTTTTGCAGTTAAGTTTTTTGCCGGCAACAGAGATATGGGTCCTATAGTTGTCGGTTTAATGATGGGAGCAACTATGTGCAGCGCAGGAACCTTTGTAAGCGGTCCCGGGCTTGGCTACAAACAAGGTTTAATTTGGGTAACAGTGGTTTTATCTTCAGCTTTTATGAATTTTTATGTGCTTGGAACTGCAGGCAAGAAAATTGGAATAATGAGCAGACGTATCGGTGCGGTTTCATATACTCATTTATTGAGAAGCAGGTATAACAACAATAAGTTTATTGGATTGGTTGTGCCTGTATTAACAATAGTATTCTTTTCTGCTTATATTGTTTCCCAATTTATCGGCGGCGCAAGACTTATGGAAGCAATGACAGGCATGTCATATTTTTTAAGTTTATTCCTATTTGCTGTTGTTGTGCTTATATATACAGTTTTTGGCGGTATGAAAGGTGTTTCGTTAACCATCGTTTTGCAGGGATTTCTTATGACACTTTCTTGTTTCTTGTTGATGGGTGGTGTACTAGGCAGAATAAATACTGAAATCGGCGGATTGGAAGCTGCCTTTAAAATGTTGGCGGAAGTTGAACCTTCGATTATTTCCCCCAATACTTATTCAATACCTATGACGCTTTCCTTTTTTGTAATGTATGGAATCGTCACTGTTGGTTGGCCTCATACAGTGCAGGGGGCAATTACTTATAAAGATACTAAGTCACTGCACGGAGCTATTATTTCGGGTATTATAGTAGTTGCGATTTGGCAAGGTGTTATGACAATGATGGGTCCCTTTGCCAGAATTCTTAATCCAGAATTAGCCGTTGCCGATCATGCTACACAATATCTATCCCTGACTACACTTAATCCATTTTTTTCAGGGATAATTATGGCGGGTGCCGCAAGTGCGATTCAATCTACAATTGCGGGTATGCTGATAATTGTCAGCTCAAACATTGTAAAAGAGTTGTATATAGAGTATATAAATCCCAAATCCAATGATAAAAAACAGCAAAAAATTACTGTGATTTCTACTATTATTTTGATTGCTGTAATATTCTTATTCTCATTAAATCCGCCTGATTTTCTGCAACTGTTAATTACCTTTGCGTTGGGAGGTCTCGGAGCTACATTTTATGCTTCGATGTTCTTTGGCTTATACTGGAAAAGGGCAAATGAATACGGAGCTATTGCTTCTCTTATAGGAGGATTTGTATATTACTTTATATCCAGTATAGTTATTAAGAGTTTGGCTTTTGGAATGCAGCCTATTGTAATGTCTTCTTTAGTGTCTACAATATTACTTGTTGCAGTGAGTCTTGCTACACCAAAAACTCCGAAAAATGTTATACAGCTGTGGTTCGGTAAAGTTGAGAATAAAATTTATTAAATTTATTAACGGGAGGAAATCAAATGTCATCATCAAAATTATCAATTTCTGAAATTTCAAAATTATATAGGGAGAAAAAATTATCGCCGGTAGAACACACAAAGGAAGCTTTTGATAAAATAGAGAAACGAAATCCCGAAATACGTGCTTTTGTTCAGCTCGCTCAAGATTCCGCCATGGAGTCGGCAAAGCAGGCAGAAAAGGATTTTATGTCAGGAATTATTAAAAGCCCCTTGCAGGGAATTACCGTAGGGCTGAAGGATGTAATTTTTACAAAAGATTCAAGAGTGACCATGGAAACAAAATTGTATTATGAGAATGAATTTTTTCCGGGATACGATTCTGCTGTAGCTGAAAAGCTGAGAGCCGGAGGAGCTGTTATCCTCGGAAAGACAAATAGTCATGAGATGGGAATGGGACCTACGGGTGACGTAGGGTACAGCGGACATGCAAAGAATCCCTATGACATGACTAAGTGTACGGGAGGATCATCAAGCGGTTCAGCTGCCGCGGTTGCCGCGGGTTTAACCGATATTGCCATTGGTTCAGATACAGGTGGCTCTATCCGGCTTCCTTCAGCTTTAAGCGGAGTCATAGGAATGAAAAGTACATTTGGCAGGACAAGTAATTATGGATTTGCTCCTTTGTGTTATTCATGTGATAACATAGGACCTATGACAAATAGCATAGAGGACAATGCTCTTACCTTAGGCGTTATTTCCGGCTATGATGAAAGAAATATGTATAGTTTAGATTCTCCGGCAGAGGATTTTACAAGATACTTGGATAATAGTATCAAGGGTATGACGGTTGGAGTTCCGTATAAATGGTTGGATGAATTATTGGACGATGAAATTCGGGAAAGCACTTTAAATGCAATAGAAGTATTTAAGAGCTTAGGGGCAACAATAAAGGATTTAAGTGCGGAGAATTTAATGCCAAGCAGAGCGGAGATGGATGAACTGAGAGTGGCTCATCAAACTGTTCTCATAAGTGATGGTTATTGTGTACACCAGCCGGAGCTTTTACATCCCGGTGAAATTGCGTCAGCCATATATTTGAGATTACTTACAGGAAATAAAACTTCATTGGAATATGTTTCTTCATATGCAAAGAAGCAGGTTATTTTAGATATGTATAACAAGATATACAGCAATGTGGATGTAATGCTGACCCCTTCGGTTTGCCTTCCCGCTTGCGACTTTTATCAGACAGAGCTTGAATTGAAGGGAGAAAAGTATACAACAATGAAGCTGTATACTGAATTCACATGGTTTGATAGCTTCACAGGCTATCCAAGCTTGGCTGTCCCTTCAGGATTTAATAAATCAGGGCTGCCTTTGGGTGTTCTTATTAACGGAAAAAGAAAACAGGAGGCAAAAGTATATCAGTTCGGACATGCGCTTGAAAAGGAATTAGACCTTAAGTTTTTATAGACAGCATATAAATTTTTAAAGGAGTAGCATGTGACGCTTGAATCATAATATTTTTTTAGGAGTGACGAAATGAGTAAAGGAATTTTGGATGGAATTGTAGTTCTTGACCTTACAAGAGTATTGGCGGGACCATACTGCGGAATGCTTTTAGCAGATATGGGAGCTACTGTATACAAAATAGAACAGCCAAGAAAAGGTGATGATAGTAGGGCATTTGGACCATTCGTAAATGGAGAAAGTGCATACTATATGAACTTGAACAGAAATAAGTTAGGTGTAACATTAAATTTAAAATCACCTGAAGGAAAAGAAATATTCAAGGAAATGGTTAAAAAGGCTGATGTTGTAATTGAAAACTATCGTCCGGGAACAATGGAAAAACTGAGCCTTGGATATGATGTATTAAAAGAAATAAATCCGGGAATTGTATATGGAAGTGTAAGCGGCTTCGGACACTACGGTCCATACAGCGCAAGAGCAGGATATGATATTATTGGTCAGGCAATGGGCGGATTAATGAGTACAACAGGATGGCCCGACGGACAACCTACAAGGACAGGCACCGCAATGGGAGATGTTTTGGGCGGTCTTAGCTGTACAATAGGAGTCATAGCTGCAGTTGTAAATAAAATAAAAACAGGTGAGGGGCAAAAGGTTGATGTTGCATTGGTTGATTCAGTGGTTTCTTCATTGGAAATCATTACTCAAATTTACATTGCAACAGGAAGAATTCCTGAAAGAATAGGAAACAGGTATGAATCAGCATATCCCTATGATTCCTTCAAGGCAAAAGACGGAGATGTAATAATTGCCTGCGGAAATGACAAGCTATATAAGCTTTTAGTTGAAGTAATGAAACAACCTGAATTATTAACAGATGAAAGATTTGTAACTAATGCCCAAAGGGTAAAAAATCATGTGGATTTAAAACATATTGTAGAAGCGTGGACTAAACAATATGAAGTTGATGAAATAGTTGACAGCTTATTGTCTGTGGGAGTTCCATCTTCTCCAATCAACACCATAGACAGGGTAGTAAAAGATCCCCATATTGCGGGAGCAAGAGAAATGTTCGTTGAAGTTGAGCATCCTGTTGCAGGAAAAACCACCTTAACAGGGGACCATATAAAGTTCAGTGATAAAAAGGCAGAAATCAGAACACCGGCGCCTACACTGGGACAACACAATTTTAGTGTATATGAAAGTTTGTTAGGGTTAAGTGAAGAAAAAATCAAAAAATATATTGAAAAAGGTGTATTCTAATTTAAAGGAGTATCATGAATAACAAAATACAAATTGTAGAGGTAGGTCCCAGAGATGGCTTCCAGAATTTAGACGAATATATACCTGTAGAACAAAAACTGAAGATAATTGAAGATTTAATAGATGCAGGTGTGAGCCATATACAGCATACATCATTTGTAAGCCCCAAAGCTATACCTCAATTGAAGGATGCAGGAGAAATAACAAGAATATTATTAAAAAAGTATCCGTTTTATGATTTCTTTGCACTGATTCCTAATCTGTATGGTGCAAGGAGTGCTTATGAGCTGGGACTTAGAAAAGTTTCTTATGTAATATCATTGAGTTCAAGCCATAATATGGCTAATATTAACAGAACTCATGATGAATCATTTGCAGAGCTAAAAAAAATATTAGATGCCTACAAAGACTTAAATGTATGCGTAGATGTTGCCACAACATTTGGATGTCCGTTTGAAGGCAAGTATTCAACAGATGTGGTTCTCAGGTTTTTAGAAAGAATTGCAAAGATGGGAATTAAGGAAATGTTACTGGCAGATACAATAGGAATAGCCAATCCAAAACAGGTAAGAGAAATTGTTAATGCAGCGGTTAAAGAATTTCCTGAAGTGGAATTCCAGGTTCATATACATGATACCAGAAACATGGGTATGGTAAACACATTGGCAGCTATTGAATCAGGGATAACAAAGACTCAATCAACACTTGGCGGGTTGGGGGGATGCCCGTTTGCTCCCGGAGCTTCAGGCAATACCGCAACAGAAGACCTGGTATATATGTTAAATGCCATGGGCTATGAAACCGGTATTGACGTGGATAAATTAATTAATGCGGCTAAATATCAAAAGAGCTTTATTAAAGGGAACTTCAGTGGACACCTTATAAACGTACAAGAGGGGCAACAATGTATTAATTAATTGGTTAGGCGGATATGAGCATGTGCTGTATATATCCGCCAATTTTTTACTTATTTTTCATGGATAAAAAGTATTGATATATTTGAATGATTAGTTGTATAATTCAAATTAGCGAATTATTTATATTGAAATTCATATAATTATTTATTTTAGGAAAGGAAGTATTTGATTGATTCAAGTTGAAAAGGCAAAATCGAAATATAATAATAACGTAACAGAAATATCACTTATTGCTCCGACAGAGCAGCTGGCTCAGAGAACATTGAATATTATTGAGCAAAGAAATGAAGATATTAATGTATTTGTGCCCATGTCAAAGGTTGATGCACTTAATGATGCCTTAAGAATTGCAAAAAATTTGGTAAATGAGGGAGCAAAGGTTTTAATAAGCCGGAAAGGCACTGCGGCAGCAATTATCGAAGCTAATCTTAAGGTACCGGTTGTAGCTATAAACATATTGCTGTCAGACTATATTGAATCAATTGAAATTGCAAGAAATGAAAAGGGTATAATTGCTTTTTTTTCATATGAAGAAATGACAGATGATGTGATGAGCTTGTGCAGAATGTTAAATGTTGATGCCAGGTACTATACATTCAGGACAGATGCGGACTGTGAAAAGGTTGTTAAAAAAGCCATAGCTGAAGGAGCTGTTCTTGGAATTGGCGGCGTTATGACCCAGAAATATTCGGATAAGTTTAATTTTAGACATATAACAATTGAAAACTCTGAGGAAAATATTAATAATGCTATTGATACTGCAAAACAAATTTTACAAATCCAAAAAGACGAATTGAAAAAACAGAAAGAATTAAAAATTCAGCTTGAAAGATATAAAGCAGTTCTGAACTTTACTCATGATGCAATTATTGCCGTAGATGAAAATGGTACGGTAGATGTAATTAATCCAATAGCCGAAAGTATTGTAAAGGTTAGTCCGGGTTATGCCATAGGCAGGAATATCAGACAAATCATAAGAAATACAGAAATGATAAAAATCATGCATTCTAAGGACAAGGAGCTAAACCGGCTCATGAATATAAACGGTACACTGGTTTCTACAAATAGGATACCTATAGTAGTGAATGACGAAGTTAAAGGGATTGTGGCAACATTTCAGGATGTAAAGGTTATTCAGGAAAACGAAAATAGAATAAGAAGAAGCCTTCATGAAAAAGGTCTGATTGCAAAATATAATTTTGAAGATATTAAGGGGGAATCAAGGGAAATAATAAATACAATATCAATAGCAAAAAGCTATGCATTTTCGGATTCTACAGTTTTAATACAGGGAGAAACAGGAACAGGAAAGGAATTGTTTGCTCAAAGCATTCATAATGCAAGTAATAGAAAAACCGGTCCTTTTGTGGCAATTAATTGTGCTTCTTTGTCTTCGAATTTGTTGGAATCAGAACTGTTCGGTTATGAGGAAGGAGCTTTTACAGGCGCTGTAAAAGGAGGGAAAATTGGTCTTTTTGAACTTGCTCATAAAGGCACCATATTTTTGGATGAAATAGGTGAAATACCGATAGAAATTCAGGCGCAGCTCCTCAGGGTACTACAGGAAAAAGAAATAAGAAAGTTAGGTTCAACAATAAAAATACCTGTGGATGTAAGAGTTATAACGGCAACTAACAAAGACTTAAAAACCGCAATGAAAGATAATACTTTCAGGGAGGATTTATATTATCGAATAGTGGTGCTAAATTTAACAATTCCTCCACTTAGGAGAAGAAAAGAAGACATAATCATATTAAGCAAACTTTTCTTCGAAAAGAATTTAGGAGAAGATTATATCAATCATAATGATATATTTTTAAAAATAATGAAAGAGGTTGAAGATTATCAATGGTATGGAAACATCAGAGAACTTCAGAATTTCGTGGAAAGAATATGTGTTCTGTTAAAATATCATGGAGACTCGTATAATTTTAATAAGCTTATATCAGACTTTTTTATAAAAAAGAGAGATGACAGCAATGAGATAAGAAGTGAAAATATTTCAAAAAATCACGATGCTGATTCTTTAGATAGGAACTTGAATTACTGGGAAATACAAAGAATAATAAGTACGCTTAAGAAAAATGATTTATCTGTACAAAAAACTGCCGAAGAATTAGGTATAAGCAGAACCACTTTATGGAGAAAGATGAAAAAATATAATCTTAATTAGTTATAATGAACGCACGAGTTGAATCGGATATAGTATAGATTGGTTTGTTGTTTTCCGACAGGAACATCTATACATCAAGTTAACTGCCGTATAAATTTTCTCTGTGCGGAAACCATCTAAGGGCAATGCAACAATCGATTGTTAATGTTTTGTCGTACAACCTACAAAAATATACTATTTGTTGGAAAGGAGGTAAATTTACTCTTTCTAAAATTCCTTTGACATTGCAAGGATTATTAACTACAATTGTATTAACTGATACTCAATCACAGAAGGTGTGTTATGAATAATATTTGTAAAAATATATTCAAGGCAATTCATGAGGGAAAGTGGCTTAGCATTGAATATATAAATCTTGATAATAAGACAACTAAATATTGGATTGGGATAAAAAATATAGATCCCATGCGAAAAATGCTTTTAGTGGATGGTCTGCACCTTTCTCAATACACTTTGCTTGAAATGAATATTTATATTGATTCCATCAAGAAAGCAGAAGTCATTGATGGTTCCTACAGTGAAATCAATGAAGAATTAATTGAGGATATAAAATTAAATCCCTGCAAATACAGGAATATTTTTTATAATACGGCTAATTTTAAAGTACTGAATTATCTTGCGGATTGCAATAAATTGGATACAACACCTTACAAATGTGATTACTCTCTTATTAATCACTTCGACAGAGATTGTCTGATTACAGGAAGCTATCAGCTCAGCGACAGTCAATTTAAAGAAATTGTACATAATTTCCAAAAAAAAGCAACCTCTGAATATCAAAGGAATAAAATAAAACAACTTTGTGTAAATGTATTGAGCATTAATACAAAGCATGGCTTGTATGTATTGGCATATAAAAGGCTCAACCTTGATGTCAGAAACAGAACACTGAAAGCAGAAGATTCTTCAACCATATGCTTGGAGTATACGATAGACGGAATAAGGCAAAGTATCAGACAGTTTTTAGATGAGGAGTATTATTGCTTATTGGATGATTTTGAAAGGAATCAGGAGATTATCAAGGACAAAATTTCATATTCAAATCCTGAAATTTCCGTGGATGACATGCCTTACATGATTGCAATGGGCTTTGATGTAATCCTCGATTTGGACAAAGAATACGAATCAATTATTGATATGTACAATGAAAAATCTTCAGTTCCCATAAATGCTTTTTTTGGTGAATTGGTGAAACGCCCGGAGAGAAGAAAAGAATACCCTATTGTACTGTTAAATAAAAAAGTTAATATCGACCAGCTTTTAGCCATAAATAATGCAATGAAATATCCTCTTGCATATATACAAGGTCCACCGGGTACAGGCAAAACAAATACGATTATTAATACGATAACAACTGCGTTTTTTAATGAGAAAACAGTACTTTTAACGTCCTATAACAATCACCCCATCGACAGTGTTTTTAATGAATTTCAAAATATTAATTACAAGAATAAGCTTATTCCTTTTCCCATAATACGATTGGGGAACAATGAAAAGGTAATGGAAAGCCTTGAATTCATAACAGATATTTACGAAAGGGCAAAGAATATAGATATTTATGATAAAACACTTGAAAAGAACAAGGGAGATAAAATTGAACGAGCAAAAGAACTGACAAAATTATTAAAAAAGCATGAAAAAATAATTGAATTAAAGGAAAGAAAAGAAACAATAGAAAAGCTTCTCGATACATATGACCAGTTTACATTTCAGGCAGACCTGCAGGGAAGGCAGTTGAACGAAGTTGAAAAGCAGTTGAAAGTATTGGGTGAGGCTACGGACGAAGAAGCCCTCGGCTACTTATCGGATGATGAAGAGGATTTTTTAAAATATCTTTATTATACCTCTGCAAAGTATATAAAAAGGCTCAGTGAGCCAAAATACAAGGATTTATGGGATATTATCAGTTTAGATGATAAGGAGTTAAAATTAAATCAGTTTAATCAATATTTAAAGGAAGAAGAAAACCTGAGAAACTTTTTGCGTATATTTCCCATATGTGCAACCACGAATATTTCGGCACATAAGTTGGGGGAGCCAAAGCAATATTTCGATATGGTTATTATGGACGAGGCGAGTCAATGCAACACGGCTGTTTCTTTAGTACCTGTTTTAAGAGGTAAAAATCTTATGCTTGTGGGAGATCCTCAGCAGCTCAATCCGGTTATACTTTTAAATCCGAGAGACAATTATATTTTAAAGCAGAAATACTTGGTAACAAATGAATATGACTATATAGACAATTCGATTTACAAAACATTTCTTGCCTGTGATGCGGTAAGTGATGAAATACTTTTAAGCTATCATTACAGATGCCACAAGAAAATTATAGATTTCAACAATAAAAAATATTATAACAAAAAGTTAAACATTAAAAGCAAGGTTCAGTCGGAAAATCCTTTGGTATTTGTAGATGTTGAAGACAATAATTCCGACTTAAAAAATACTTCTCCCGAAGAGGCAATGAAAATAATTGAATATGTTAAGAAAAACAGAAATAAAAAAGTAGGAATAATTACACCCTTTGTAAATCAAAAGAAATTAATAGATGAGATGCTGAATGAAAATAATATACATGATGTAACTTGCGGAACAGTTCATGCATTTCAGGGAGACGAAAAGGATGTTATTTTGTTTTCAATGGCTGTTACGGACAGAACATCATCGAACACATACTCTTGGCTTAAAAACAATAAGGAATTAATCAATGTGGCAACCTCGAGGGCAAAGGAGCAATTAATAATTTTATCAAGCAGTAAAAATTTAGACAGACTGCACGGCATCAACAATGATGAGGACGATGTTTATGATTTATTTAATTATGTTAAGTCTAACGGGGAAAGCAAGGTAGCTGAAAAATCAGCAGCTTCAAGGGCATTGGGCGTGAAGCCTTATTCTACGGAAACGGAAGAGACATTTCTGCAAAGCCTGAAATTTGCATTGGATAATGTTTTGTACAATCAAAGAAAATGCACTGTGCACAAGGAAGTCAGCATTGCCCATGTGTTTCAGGAAAATCTGACATACAGCGATTTGTTTTATTCGGGAAGGTTCGACTTTGTCGTATATGAAAAAATATACGGTAAAAAGGAAATACCTATACTTGCAATTGAATTGGACGGCATGGAGCACAATGATGATGAAACAGTGAAAATCAGAGACGGAAAAAAGGCTGAAATATGCAGGAGGCATGGATTTGAGCTCATACGGATAGAAAATTCATATGCAAGGAGATACAATTATATAAAAGAGATTCTAATAGATTACTTCACTAAAAATTAAGGCACTCCGGGCACTCTGGGGACGGACCTTCTAGTTCCGACAATTCGTATTTGTATCGGGATGTCTTGTTTCCTATATTTTTTTGTCGTTGGAACTGTAAGGTCCGTCCCCAAAATTCCCCAAAATTCCATTACGTCCCTGGGGCTCATTATTCTACAATTATATCGTATTCCTGCTTTTCCAAAACCTCGCCTATGAGTGCATAGGGTGTGCTGCTGTTTTTCAGCTCCTTAAGCAGAAGTTCCGATTTTTCTTTTTCAAGCGAAATCAAAAGCCCTCCCGATGTTTGGGGATCAAACATGCAGTCTGTTATTTCCTGAGGCACCGATTCCGAAATTTTTACATTGTTCTTGATATATTCCATATTTCTGTAGGCTCCGGCAGGAATAATGCCCATTTTAGCTAAGGATAGAGCTTCTTCTACAATAGGTATTGATACGGAATTAAACTTAATGGTTACCTTGCTTCCTTGAGCCATTTCATATGCATGACCTAACAGACCGAATCCCGTTATGTCTGTACAGCTGTTAACGCCAACCTTCATCATTGCATCCTTGGAGAATTTATTCAATTCCGACATGGTATGTACGGCTGTTCTATAACCATCTTCGCTGACAATACCTGCCTTAATTCCCGTATTCAAAATGCCCATTCCCAAAGGCTTTGTAAGGATTAAAACATCTCCCGGCTTTGCATTGCAGTTGGTTACAACATCCTTCGGGTGTATAAATCCCGTTACGGATAATCCGTATTTGGGCTCCTTGTCCTCTACTGTGTGGCCTCCTATAATCATCGCATTAGCTTCTCTGACCTTATCATGACCGCCCTTAAGAATATTTTTTATTATGTCCTTAGGCAAATCTTCGGGGAAGCAAACAATATTGAGAGCTAACTTCGGTTCTCCGCCCATGGCGTAAACATCGCTTAATGAATTTGCAGCAGCAATTTGACCGTATACATATGGGTCATCAACAACCGGCGTAAAGAAATCCAATGTTTGTACCAAGGCAATATCATCGGTTATTTTATAGACGGAGGCATCATCCGAGGTATCTATTCCTACCAAAAGATTTTCATCAGAATCGTTATTTAAATGGCACAATACTTGTGCCAGGACATCAGGTCCTATTTTAGCCGCTCAGCCTGAGCTTTTAGTCATTTGAGTAAGCTTAATATCATCTAGTGACATATTTCCACTTCCTTATATTAAATTTTATTATTATTCCATTGTATTAAAAAATCTCTGAAAGCTTCCACCAAAGGGGACAGGGTTCTATTTTTGCTGTGAACGAAATAAAAGCTTCGGTTTAAGTTTAAGTCCTTTATTCTTAATGCTTTAATTAATTTCAAATCAATTTCGTTTTTAACCGCTATTTTTGACATAAGGCTGATACCTAATCCCAATTCAACCATTTTTTTTATCATTTCATTGCTGTCAACGTAGGAAACTATATTTAAACTCTCTATATTAATACCTTTATCGGAAAGACTTTCTTCAATTAATCTCCTTGTTCCCGAGCCTGTTTTCCTGAAAATAAATTTTTCTGAAAACAAAACATCGATATCCAAATATTCACAGGAATTCCAGGGGTGTTTACCATTATACGGTACGCACAGAACAAGCTCATCCTCATAAAAATCAATGTATTCCAACAATTCTGAATAATATTTCGCACCAACTATTCCAAAGTTTAATTTGCCTGATAAAATATCATCTATTACATCTTTTGAGTTTTTATGGGTTACGGAAAAAGAAACATTGGGATAGATTTTTATAAAATCCTTAATTATGTATGGCAGAACATATTCTTCAGGTATAGAGCTTGCGCATATGTCTATTTCACCTTCAACCTTACTGTCATGCTCTAAGACTGTAAACTTTGCCTTGTCACGAATGTTGACAAGTTCTACGGCATACTTGTAAAAAATCTTTCCGGAATCGGTTAAGGTAATTGATTTGCTTGTTCTGTCCAAAAGAGTGGTATTGAGTTCTTTTTCCAAATTCTTAATATTATTGCTGACGGAAGGCTGAGTTGTGTAGAGTTCTTTTGCGGCAGATGAAAAACTTTTATGCTTCACAATGCTTATAAAGCTTTCCAATTGATTAAATTCCAAAGTACCTCCTCCTTTAAATAAATTAAATTTTCTTAAATCATTGTGCTATTTTAGCAACGCAATCTATTACATAATCAATATCTTCCAAAGCTGTAAAGTGACTTAGAGCAAATCTCACGGTTCCTTTTGGAAAGGTTCCTAATGTTTTATGAGCGGATGGAGCGCAATGCAGACCGCTTCTTGTCATAATGCCGTAATCCTTGCTCAGCTCATGGGAAACAAGTCCGTTGTCATTATTTACAAAATCGATTGACAGTATTCCTGTTCTGTTATCTGTAGTTTTCTTGCCGATTATCCTGATATTTTCAATATTTAAAACACCCTCCAAAAACTTATCTAAAATATATATTTCCTTATCGCGAATATTTTTAATGCCATGCTTCAATAAATATTTCAAAGACGCATTCAAACCGTAAATTCCGGGTATGTTCAACGTTCCCGCTTCAAATTTGTCAGGCATGTAGTCAGGCTGTATTTCTGAATCTGACAAGCTTCCTGTACCGCCTTCGATTAAGGTGGTCATTTCACTGTTAATCCTGTCATTAACAATAAATCCTCCTATTCCCTGAGGACCTAACAGACTTTTGTGACCTGTAAATCCTATGGCATCCGCATTTATTTTTTGAAAATCCACATCTAAAAATCCCGCCGTTTGAGCACTGTCGACTATAAAGAACAAATTATGTTTTTTGCAGAGTTGTCCCACTTTTTCCAAATCCAAAACAGTACCGCACACATTTGATGCATGAGTCATAATTATTGCCTTGGTATTTGACTTTATTGCTCTTTCAACATCTTCAATATTTAATTCTCCCGATTTATTGCATATAACCTTGGTGTATTCGATTTTGCCGTTAAATGAATTCAAGGGTCTCATAACCGCATTGTGCTCCATGGAGGATACAATAACGTGGTCGGTTTCCTTTAATATGCCTTTAATCAAAACATTCATACTTTCGGTTATATTTTTAGTAAATATAACATTTTCGGGTTTGTTAAAATTAAACAATTCACATAGAAGCTCCCGAGTTTCATATACGATATTCTCAGCCTTGAAGGAAGAGCTGTAGGCGCCTCTATTAACATTTGTTCCTACATTTAAAATATAATCAGACATGCTTTCAGCAACATATGGAGCCTTTGGATAAGATGTGGCACCATTGTCCATGTAAACATATTTCATAGCATTGCTCCTTATAATTAGTGGGTGGTACTTGCTGACGATTCCACGGTTCTTTTCGGAAACCCTGCTTGTATTTTAGCACACAATATATGTTAATTCAAACATGATTTTTTTATAAATTATTCTGATAGTTGGTGATTCAATCATTGTAAAATTTTATACGGATTGTTTAATGCAATTTTTCATAATATAATAAATCGTTAATATTTTAATTAATTTTTTTCAGGAGGATGAAAATGAGCGACAAAAAAGGAATTATAATTGCAGGAGGAATTATCGGAATAATATCGGTATTGCTTGTATATTTTGGAAATCCTGCGAACATGGGGTTTTGCATAGCATGCTTCTTAAGGGATATTGCAGGGGGAATCGGGTTACATAGGGCAGATGTTGTTCAATATATAAGACCTGAAATTATAGGTCTAGTGTTGGGTGCATTCTTTATTTCTTTAAAAAACAAAGAATTTCAAACAAGAGGCGGATCCTCTCCGGCTACAAGATTCATGCTTGGAATGGCAGTTGTAATAGGAGCATTGATGTTTTTGGGATGCCCCTTAAGAATGATGTTAAGACTTGCAGGCGGTGATTTAAATGCATTGTTTGGAATAGCAGGTTTTGTTGCGGGAATATACGTCGGAGTAATATTCCTGAATAAAGGATTCAGCCTTAAAAGGAGCTACAATTTGTCCAAGGCGGAGGGATATATTTTTCCTGCTGTAAATGTTGGGCTTTTGATTTTGCTTGTTGCGGCACCGGCTTTTATTTTCTTCAGCGAAAAGGGGCCCGGCTCCATGGCGGCACCCATAGCCATATCTCTGATTGCAGGCTTAATTGTAGGCGCTTTAGGTCAGAAAACAAGATTGTGCATGGTGGGCGGAACCCGCGATATGATTCTTTTTAAGGACTCGTATCTTTTGCTTGGATTTATTTCCATAATAGTTTTCAGTTTTATTGGAAACCTGATATTCGGATTCTTTAACCTTGGCTTTGAGGGACAGCCTGTGGCTCATACGGATGCTCTTTGGAACTTCTTGGGTATGGCAGTAGTAGGCTGGGGCTCGGTTTTATTGGGAGGATGCCCTTTCAGACAATTAATTCTTTCGGGAGAAGGAAATACCGACTCTGTTATTACGGTAATGGGAATGATTGTAGGAGCCGCAATTGCTCATAATTTCGGCTTGGCTTCAAGCGCTGCGGGAGCAACCTCGAACGGTAAAATCGCGGTAATAATATGCTTTATATTTTTAGGTGCGGTTTCATATCTGAATTCGGAAGGTTTGTCAAAGGCAAAAAATAATTTATCAAAGGCAAGTAATTAAGGAGGCGGGTTTAATGAAAAGAATAGATACATGCGGCATGAGCTGTCCTCAGCCCGTATTGATGACTAAAAAATCATTGGAAGAAAGTCCCGATGGCTTGGAGGTAGTTGTGGACAACAATACTGCAAAGGGTAATGTGGAAAGATTTTTGAAGAATGCGGGATACAATGTTTCAATAAAGGAAGAAGGAGATACTTTCATTATCGGAGCAAGCAAGTAATGGAATATACTGTTTTATTCTTTACACATTCCGGAGCTATTAAATTTGACAGGAAATGCAGGAAAAATAATATTCAATGTGAGCTTATGCCCGTGCCTCGAATATTGAGCTCCAATTGCAGCATCAGTGCTAATATTAAATATTCGGCGAATATTGAGGATTTAATTGATGATGAAATAGAAAAAATATTTTCAAGAGATGATGGGGAGCATAAACTCATTTATGAGTCCGAATAGGCATCTTAGGTACCCTTAGAGGGGACGGACCGGAATTCAAAGGTCCGTCCCCTCAGTTCCAAATGCTTTTTTGGCTATGTCGACGGCTCCTCTTGCATCCTTTGAGTAGTAATCCGCGCCGATTTTTGCGGCATAGTCCGGCGTTAACACCGCACCGCCAACCATAATCTTTACCTGCGGGATTTCTTTTTTTAATGCTTCTATGGTATATTCCATATTTTTTACCGTTGTAGTCATTAAGGCACTTAAACCTATCAGGCTTGTTTTCTCCTTAACAGCCGTTTCAACAATTTTTTCCATATCGACATCCTTGCCTAAATCGATAATTTTATAGCCGTAATTCTCAAGGATTAGCTTAACAATATTTTTACCAATATCGTGGATATCTCCCTTAACGGTGGCAAGAAGTATTTTTTTATCTTCGGTTGTTTCCGTTTCTTTTGAAGATTTTTCCCTTATTGTTTCAAATACTATCTTAGAGGTTTCCGCACTTCTTAGCAATTGGGGCAGAAATATTTCCTGCTTTTCATATTTTTCACCCACAATATCCAATGCCGGTATCATGAATTTATTTACTATTTCAAGAGAATCATATTTGCCGAGCAAATCATGGGATAACTTCTTAGCTTCATCCTTCAATCCCTTAATGATAATTTCCTTTAAATCTGTTTCCGAAGCCACAGAAATATTTTCATGAATTATATTGCCGTAAGCCTTTATATATTCCCTGCTGTCCCTGTCTTGATTGGACAAAACCTTAAACGATCTTATTACATCCATTAAGGCTGCATTGGTTGAATCTGTAATCGGAGCATCCAATCCAAGACCTAATGCCATGGCGAGGTAGGTTGTATTCAGAAGCTTCCTGTTGGGCAGTCCGAAGGATACGTTGCTTGCCCCTAAAACTATTCTTACATTGTATTTCGATTTAATTAAAGGAATTGCCTTAAGTGTTTCCATTACGGCTGCTTGCTCTGCGGAAGCCGTAAGAACAAGGGGGTCTACAAGAATGTTTTCTTCCGGTATACCGTATTCCTTTGCGGTTTCAATAATATCTGAGGCTATTTCCAATCTTTTTTCCCGTGTTGAGGGAATACCTTCCTCATTTAAGGTCAAGGCTACAACTAAAGCACCGTATTTTTTTACAATGGGAAATATTCTCTCCATACTTTCTTTCTTGCCGTTTACCGAATTAATTATGGGTTTTCCGTTATATATCCTTGCGGCAGCTTCAATAACCCGGCAATTGGCACTGTCAATCTGCAAAGGGAGGGAAACAACGCTTTGTACCTCTGTTATTACTTTCTGCATCATTTCTTCTTCGTCAATATCCGGAAGGCCTACATTTATGTCCAATATATCAGAACCGCTTTCCTGCTGGGTGATTGCCTCTCTTATTATATAGTCAAGATTGTTTTCCCTCAATGCTTCCTTCAGACGTTTTTTCCCTGTGGGATTGATTCTTTCGCCGATAATTTTCACTTCCTCGCCCATGAACACTGTCCCTGAAGACGAAGAGGCTGCCGTAAAGTGTTTTTTCGTAATTTCAAGAGGTTTTAGTTCCTTCAACGCAGCTATGAGACTTTTAATATATTCCGGGGTAGTTCCGCAGCATCCTCCGAATATAACGGCGCCTTTTTTTGCCATAATGCTGATTTCACGGCTGTATTCATCAGGATTTATATCATAGTATGTTTGATTGCCGCCATATTTGGGAAGTCCGGCATTTGCCTGAACCATAACCGGTATGGAGCTGTATTTTAACAGTTGGTCAACTATGGGCTGCAGCTGCATTGGACCTAAGGAGCAGTTAACTCCGAGAACATCAACGCCGAGTCCCTCAGCGAGGATAACAAATGCATCAACATCGGTGCCTGTAAAGGTGCGGCAGTTATCCTGAAATGACATGGTGGCAAATACGGGTAGAGAAGAGTTTTCCTTGGCTGCAAGAACTGCCGATTTCAACTCGTAAATATCGGTCATTGTTTCAATTAAAATAATATCCGCACCTGCTTTTACTCCTGCTATTATTTGCTCCTTAAATATGTCATAGGCTTCTTCAAAGCCAAGAGTACCGAGAGGGGACAACAGAGTTCCGATGGGACCTATATCCAATGCAACATATTTTTCTTCAAAACCTTCGGTTGATTTCTTTGCTGTTTTAACGGCGGCGGAAATTATTTCTTCAACCCCATAGGATGAATTTTGTAATTTTAATCTGTTTGCTCCGAATGTATTTGCGGATATAATATCTGAACCCGCGTTTAAATATTCCCTATGTATGTTATAAATAATTTCGGGATTTGCAATGTTTAATTCTTCCGGCAGCCTACCGGTTTCCAATCCGCTGTTTTGTAGCATTGTTCCCATTGCTCCGTCAAAAAATAAAAATTTTTCTGCTTTATTTAACACAAGTATTTCTCCTTCCCCGGTATATGCAATTACCCATAAGATTACAATTTAAACAGGACTTTTCATGAAGCGTATTGCTTTTATCAAAGCCTATAAAAGCCGTCACGGATTTTCTCGGTATTAAGATAGAAGAGTCCGAAGCTGTGAGACCAATAAGCCTTTGTGCGTTCAATGCAGATAATATTTCGCCCTGATGTGAAACAGACACATCTCCGTATCCGGGGCTGTATCTGTATGTAATGCTGCACCCTTCGTCTTCGGCAATTGCTTTAATTTCTGCTTCCGCCATATCACAAAGAGCTTCGATACAGGATGCTGCACATGCGTCAAAGACAACAGCCTTTGATAAATTTGACACACTGTAATATTTTATTCTCTTTTCCGCATCAAATCCGATTGTTGCGGCCATTACAGCAGCTTTATCACAATGCATAAAAAGCTTGCTTAAATCATCCGATTTTATATTAATTTTATTTTCAAAGCTTATATTATTGTTTTTCTTCTCAATGGCAAAAATTTCGTAAACATATCTGAGCCTGCTTATCTCCTGAAGTTCAGCTATTGATTCCTTGAGCAATCTATTTGTTTCTTCGTCAATTTCTTTGTTTTTGCATCCTAAATATCTCAATGCTTCGGCTTCATCTATTTTAACTATGCTGTTTTCAACATGTCTCACATTCATTCGTCAACACGCTCCTGATGGCAGTAATGCTGCCTAAAATTTTTCTTGCTGTGGAAGGCTTATTCATTGTATAAATATGAATACCGTCAACTCCCCAGGATAGCAGGTCGATTATCTGACTTACAGCAAAGGACATTCCCGCCTCTTTTAAAGCCTCGGGATTATTTTCGTATTTTTCCAATAGTCTTCTGAATTTTTTGGGTATTGAATTTCCCGTAAGGTTTATTATTGTGTCTATTTGTCTTTTATTAAGTATGGGCATAATTCCTGTCATTATGGGCAAATGGATTCCTTTTTTCTGTGCCTTGTCATAGAAATCATAAAACAATTCATTGTCAAAAAACATTTGTGTTACAAGGAAATCTGCGCCCGCATCCATTTTTGTTTTCAGAAAATCAATATCGGAATTCAAATCCTTTGCATCCGGATGTTTTTCCGGATAGCATGCGGCTCCGATGCCCAAATCGGAATTTGTTTTAAAATATTCTATAAGCTCCGCAGAGTTCCTATATCCGTCGACGGGAAAATCACCCTGTATAAAATCCTTCGGATAATCTCCTCTCAAAGCAAGAACATTTTGAACATTATTTTCCTTCAATGAATTTAATATATTGTCTAATTCATTTTTAGTCGAGGAAATACAGGTAACGTGCGCAATGGATGTTAAATTGCAATTATTTTGTATATATGATGATATTTCCACAGTCTTGTCTTTTGTGCTTCCTCCCGCACCGTATGTAACACTCATGAAATCGGGATTCAGGCTGTACAGCTCATCAATTGTATTATAAATTGTGTCAACAGGAAAACTTGCCTTGGGCGGGAATATCTCAAATGATATCAAAGGCTTTTTCTCCTTTAATTTATCTCTTATTTTCATACATCCTCCTAATATCGCAGGGTAATTCACCAATCTATTTGCTCCTTGCGTCGCATAAATTGGGAATTCTTTGCGTTTGACCTACCATCCATTTTTCAGGAAAACCATTTGAAAAATGGGGTTAGGGCATAAAAAATCTTCCCCGGCATTGGGAAGACACTGTCTAAAAAATCCTCATCTGCCGGTATATACCGCTGGAATTAGCACCATATTAAAAAAATTGGTTGCCGGACTTCACAGGGCCAGTTCCCTCCGTCACTCTTGATGATTTTATTAAATTATTAAATCAAAGTATATATCTAATAACACCAAGTTGTCAATAAAAAAAAATTTTTATTTGGTTACGTTATCATTATTATTTCATTTGACTTATGGATGCAGATGAGAATATAATAAAAGAAAAAAGAACTTATACATTCGTTCTAAGGCGTGTCTTAGAATAATTTTTTTATTATTGAAAGGATTAAAATGGAAGTTGATTTAAAAAAGGATTATCTTTTTACAAACAAGGATTTGGCAAAATTGCTTTTCCCCCTTATGATTGAACAATTCTTGGCTGTGGCTGTGGGAATGGCTGATTCAATAATGGTTGCAAGCGTAGGTGAAAGTGCTGTGTCCGCAGTATCCCTTGTAGATTCGATCAATATGCTTATGATAAATATTTTCGCAGCATTGGCAACGGGGGGAGCCGTGGTTGCAGGACAATATATCGGACAAAGGGAAAATGACAAGGCTTGCAGGGCAGGAGAGCAGCTGTTGGTATTTATTTTTTTTATATCCATAGCTATTATGGCAATCATGTATTTAGGAAAAGGGTTCATTCTTAATGTAGTATTCGGAAGTATAGAGCCAGATGTTTATGCTTACGCAAATACGTATTTACTCATTACTTTTGCAAGCATACCGTTTATAGCTCTTTATAACAGCGGTGCCGCATTGTTCAGAGCTATGGGTAATTCTAAAATTACTATGGTTACATCAATTATTATGAATTTAATAAACGTATTCGGCAATGCTTTTTTGATTTACGCAGTGGGCATGGGCGTGGAAGGTGTTGCAATTCCAACCTTGATTTCAAGGGCGGTTGCAGCTGTTATGATTATCATACTGCTGAGAAATGAAGAGATGATTGTTCACATAAGTAAAAAGTTTAAATATAAGTTTAATAAGGACATGATAAAAAATATACTTAAAATAGGAATTCCCAACGGCATTGAAAACAGTATGTTTCAGCTTGGCAAAATAATGCTTTTGAGCGTTATTGCAAGCTTCGGAACCGCATCAATTACAGCAAATGCGGTGGCAAATTCAGTATCCGCATTTCAAATATTGCCGGGTATGGCAGTGGGTTTAGGTCTTGTCACAGTGGTAAGTCAATGTGTCGGTGCAAATGATTATGAACAGGTCAGATATTACACAAGGAAGCTTCTTAAGATAGCATACATTGCTGTTATAAGCATAAATGTTATAATATTTGCTTCAATTCCGTTAATCCTAAGAGCGTATAATCTATCTGAAGCAACAGCTGCCTTGGCAAGCAAAGTTTTTGTTTTCTACGGTATTTGTGCAAGCTTAATCTGGCCGTTAGCTTTTACTCTTCCCAATACATTGCGATCTTCAAATGATGTTAGGTACACAATGATTGTAAGCGTAAGTTCCATGTGGATAATAAGAATAGGCTTTGGAATTGTTCTTTCAAAATATGTCATTATGGGGATGTTTGGCGTTTGGGTCGCCATGATTCTCGACTGGATAGTAAGAAGCGCATTTTTTATAAAAAGATATAAGGGTCATAAATGGGAATACATCGATAGACTTAAATAATGTTGACCCCCCGGCATAAGCTCGAGGGGTTTTTTAAACAAGTTGGGAAGACCTGCCTGAAGAAGTGCAGATACGTGCCCGTGTATGTTTTACATAATTAAATTAAATGATATCAAATATTGACGAGCCTTAGAAAATTTGATAATATTATTATACAAGGAAATATAATATCTGAATGATTATCGCCATTAAAAAAAATGAAAGGAGATTATTATGAAGGGAAATTCCAAATTAATTGACACTTTGAATTTTTTACTTGCCGATGAATTGACCGCAATCAATCAGTATATTGTACATGCGGAAATGTGCGAGGATTGGGGTTACGGCAAGCTCCACAAAGGCTTCGAAAAGAGAGCCATCGATGAAATGAAACACGCTGAAAAACTGATTGGCAGAATACTCTTTCTCGGGGGCACACCTATAGTGTCCAATCTGAATGGTATTCATATCGGCAAAGAAGTTTCCGAGCAGGTTGAAAATGATCGGATTGCTGAGGAAGGTGCAATCAAGGCTTATAATGACGCCATTGCATTGGCAGGTGAACTGCGGGATTACGCCACAAGGGATATTTTAGTGCAAATTCTCAACGATGAAGATCGACATATGGACGAAATTGAGGAATTACAGGATCAAATCGAGCAAATGACTCTTCCTATTTTCCTGACAACTCAGGTAGGTTAGATATAACAAATCAATACATATATGAGCGGCGGTTTTGAAAGTATCAAAGCTGCCGTTTCGTTCTGCAAAGGAGGATGCAATGGGAATTTTAGATAATTATATTTTAGGAATTGAAGAAGATTCTAATATTTCAGAACTCAATATCTCAAGCTTATATTTGACGGAATTCTATGATATAAAAGATACTTTAATAAAACGAAGCAGGAATTCTCATAAGGGTACCTATGGCAAGGTCGGATTTGTATCCGGGTCGAAGGGAATGGCGGGAGCTGCTGTGTTGAATCTCAATGCAGCTTTAAGGTGCGGCTCAGGACTTGTTAAGGGATTTATACCCGATGAAATTTATACGGTTGTCGAAGCTATGTCATTGGAAGCTATTACATGTACCTATGATGTTAATAATATTTCCTTTGAAAAGCTGCAAAAAGAAATTATCGATTACTCCGATGTGGCGGCAACAGGCTCAGGCTGTGCAAATATAACCGATTATGCCGAAGTTTTAAAATATTTATTGAATAATTGCAAGCAGCCCTTGGTTATAGATGCGGAGGGAATAAATAAGCTGGATTTAAATAAATTAAAAAAACATGAAAACCCTGTTGTATTGACGCCTCATTACGGTGAAATGGCTAAGCTTCTAAATAAGAATACTGATTATCTCAGAACCGATATTATTGAAAAGTGTATGGATTTTTCCTTGAAATATGAAGTATATCTCATATTGAAGGGCGCAAGAACCGTTATTGCATGCCCTGAAGGTCAAACTTTTATAAATACTACGGGAAACCCGGGAATGGCAACAGCAGGCAGCGGAGATGTACTGACAGGGGTAATTGCTTCCTTTATGGGACAGGGAATTGAAATCAAAACAGCATTAAGAACGGCAGTTTATTTGCATGGCTTAGCCGGCGACATAGGAGCTGCCCATGTGGGTGAATACTCTCTTACAGCAGGAGACCTTATCAAGTATTTACCTGATGCAGTTAAAGTGTTTACGGATGAGTTTGATGAGCATTGCTGAGAATGACATTGTTAATTGAAAAGAAGTCTGATTAATTTTGGAATTAAGTCAGTGTTATACAGTACATAAAAAATTCATAATACAGAGGTTAAAATGAGCAAAATATCAGAAATAACAATAAGTATAATTAAGAAAGAAATGGATTATTGGAAAGTGCCGGGCTGCGCAATATCTGTCCTAAAAGACGGAAAACAATTCGAATCAACGGGGTTCGGATATCGAAACAAGGAAGAGAATCTTCCCGTAACCGCCGATACACAATTTGGAATTGCATCCATATCTAAATCCATGACATCGGCATTGATTGCAGTCCTTGTCGGTAAGGGGATTCTTGACTATGATGAGCCTGTGACAACTTATGCTCCGAAACTTATAATGAATGACCCAAGAGCAGGGAGTATGACTTTGAGGGACATGCTTTCACATAAAACCGGATTTGGAACTCATGATGCTTTATGGCCGGGGGACAGAAGCAGGGAAGAGTTAGCCGAAAGTATGAAATATATTAAGCCCTGCTCGAATTTTAGAGGCGAACCAATTTACAGCAATGTAATTTATGCATTGATCGGTTATGTTGCCGAATGTGCGGCTAATGAGACATGGGATAATCTAATGCAGAAATATATTTTTGACCCTCTTAAAATGGAGCGTACAAATTGCTCGGTTAATATTATGAAGAAGGACTTTAATTTTGCGGTTCCGTACCGCTATAGGAACGGCAGATTAAATCCTCTTAAAATTTGGAATTTGGACATGGCAGGACCTGCGGCATCCGTTAATTCCACTGCAAATGACATGGCGAAATGGTTGAAATTGCATATTGACGGAGGGAAAACTCAGGACGGCTCCGTGTTTATTAAGCCCGATACCTTCAGGGAAATGCATTCGGCTCAATCTGTATTTTCCGAATCATTGGGGAAAAACGGAGAATTTTATGAATGTCACGACTATGCCATGGGCTGGAGGGCAGGATGCTATAAGGGTTACTCTCTTCATAAGCACACGGGGAAAATAGAAGGCTACAGCTCTATACAGGCATTTCTGCCGGAAGCGGGTATTGGTGCGGCATTACTTATGAATTTGCATTCACCTTCGGTGCCATTTATGTATACCGTGTTATATACCTTGTTAGATGAAATGCTCGGAGAAAAACCTGAAAACTGGGCTGAAAAGTTTCATGGAAATGTATTGCCAACGGAAGAAACATATCGTGACTGTGATGTTAATTATTTCAGGGAGGAACAAATACCCGGCACACATCCGTCACTGACTTTAAATGAATATGCAGGCACATATTATGACAAAGGTTACCGCACCTTAAACATTACTCATGATAACAACCTGCTTTACATGGAATACAGGGACATGAATATACCGTTGAAGCATTACCATCATGATGTATTTCGTGCGGATGATGTTTTGGAAGATGTATTTTTAATTTCATTGCCACTGACCTTCAATTTAAAAAGCGGAGCCGTGGAATCTGTTTCGGTGCGCTTTGAAGAAATGGTTGATGATATAAATTTTATCAGGTGCAATTATATCGGATAAAATCATCATCGGCAAAAAACAAGAAAGACTGCATTTATTTAAATTGATATTTTGCCGATGATTTGGTATACTATATTCATATACCAAGGGGAGGAGAGCCGATGAGATATATTTCAGTTGCTGAGGCAGCGAATCGTTGGGGAGTGTCACAGCGCAGTGTACGCGGTTATTGTGCTGATGGAAAAATTTCCGGTGCATTCTTATCAGGAAAAAATCAATATGTATACTCAATGAAGAATATAAAAAAAATTGAAGGGTATCCACTGTCGTATTGGCTATCTAGTGAATTATTGAATTTATTTTCAAATAGTACAGTATCTAGCAATTTTATTTGTAGAGCAGGAATGCAAACAGGAAATAATGAAGTATTTATTAGTTTTTTAACTGATAAATACAATCAAGTAATAGAAAATGGAATAGTAGATATTGAAATGGCTGAAAATATCAAGCAAGAAATAATAGCAAATAATTATAATATGACTGATTATCAAATATTTGATATATAAAAGCTTGAAATAAGCAAAAATAAAAATAATAATAAGAAGGTGTAAAATAGGAGGATTTAAAAAATGAGCAAACAATTTATAAGTTTTGAAGAAATGGGATATAAAGAAAATTTTTATAAT